>VOFK01004236.1_pt1 | contig 13342 bp, 23 predicted proteins | sample 5384121 | NCBI WGS metagenome assembly VOFK01 (sample SAMN12384730, study PRJNA508395) | human gut metagenome | isolation source: healthy gut J | host: Homo sapiens | reverse complement strand
GCTTCTTCCTGTACTATTTCACCTTCCGCTCATGATCACCAAGCTCAGCTACAAGACTCCCGGCCGCGAAGATGATGGCCAGGAGGTCAAGAAGCTGGACAAGAAAAATGAGCGACGAGATGATGGCGACCATCATTGAAGGTCTGGTGAGTGCAGACAATATCCAGCATGTGGATGCCTGCTTTACCTCGACTGCGCGTCAAGGCCGCAGCCACGCGCCTCGTTATGCCGGATACTGACTGGAAGCAGAAAAACGGTGCAAACGGCGTCGTTCAGGATCGCAGATGGTGTGCAGATCATCTACGGTGCCAAGGCTAGATATCTACAAAAACAACCTCAAGAGCGCTCTGAACATGGACTGATTTTTCAGTGCCGGTCAGGTTTCCTCAATGATAGGCATCTGCCAAATTTGGCGCATGCCCTTCGTACAAAAAATCAAACTTGCGGCATCGCGCGGCTCTGATTTATCGAACCGCAAAGAAGGTGATGGCGGTAATGGTGGCCGCCAGAATATCACTGACCGGCTCTGCCAGAAAAACACCGAATACCGGGTCCGGCAGCAGGTGCGGCAGAATGAAGATGAGCGGGATCAGCAAAATGATCTTTGCGCAGACAGGCCAGCAGGAGGCTGACCTTTGGCCTGACCCAGCGCCATAAAGCTCTGCTGGCAGGCGATCTGAACGCCCATGGCGAGGCCCGCCATGTAGATGCGCATGGACCATGTGGTGTAGTCGATCAGCGCCGTATCCGAGGTGAAGATGCCCGCCACAGCCCCCGGCGCCAGCATCATGAGCAGCCAGAACAGGCAGGTGTAGCAGCTGCACAGGGGTCAGCTGGAAGCGGAATGCCTCCTTGACGCGGGACTTTTTGCCCGCGCCGAAATTGAAGCTCATTACCGGCTGACCGCCCTGACAGATGCCCTGAATGGGCAGGGTGCACAGCTGGGAAGCGCTGGTGATGACGGTCATGGCGCCCACAGCCACGTCGCCGCCGTACCGCGCCAGACTGGAGCTGAAGCTGATGGAGAGCAGACTCTCGGTGGACATCATCACAAAAGGTGGAGATGCCCAGCGCCATCACCGGCAGAATGACCTTCTTTTCCGGGCGCATATAGTCCTTGCGCAGGCGCAGGATGGTCTTTTTGCCGGTGAGGAAGTGCAGGATCCACACCGCGCCCACGGCCTGACTGAGCACGGTGGCGATGGCTGCGCCCTGCACGCCCAGACCGAACGCGAAGATCAGGATGGGGTCCAGAATGATGTTGATGACTGCACCGATGACGGTGGTGAGCATACTGGTCTTGGCAAAGCCCTGGGCGGAGATGAAGGCGTTCATGCCCAGCACCAGCAGCACAAACACCGAGCCCAGAATGTAGATGCGGCTGTAACTCAGCGCATAGGGCAGGGTGGCGTCACTGGCACCGAAGAGCCGCAGCAGGGTGGGTGCCCGGCGTAAACGCCACGGTCAGCACCACCGAAAAGAGCAGCAACATGGTAAAGCTGTTGGAGATGATCTTTCTGCCTGCTCCTTGTCGCCCTGCCCCCAGCGCAATGGCGGTGCGCCGCCCCGCCCGCGCCCACCAGCATGGCGAATGCGTTCAGCAGCATCAGGATGGGGGGTGAACAGGCCCACGCCCGTCAGCGCCGCCGCACCGATGCCGGAGATGTCCGGCCGATGTAGATGCGGTCCACGATGTTGTACAGCAGATTGACCACCTGCGCAACGACCGCCGGGATCATCAGCTGGAGCAGCAGCTTTTTTACGCTGCCGGACCCCCATATCCTGTTTTGCCTGTGCCATGGAAGTGATTCTCCTTTTACTTCAAATTTGAACGATACCCCTTTATTATAATCGAAATCGGTCCAAAAGGATAGACCTTTTCGCAAAGAAGAGCAAAAATTGGAAGCGTGCGGCGTCCGTTGGCACGCACGCAGAGCAAACTCCTGCACGCAGACCCTATAAAAAACAGTTGACGGAAAATCGCTTTTTGCTATACTATAAAGCGCTACAATATGGAGATGTATCGAAGTGGTCGTAACGAGAACGACTCGAAAATCCAAGTGGATGCTTCGCCGGATGTCTCCATATCACACGAGGGAACGTCAATTTTGATGTCCTGACAGGCTTCAAAGCCTGTCTGAACGATGCGTTTTCTAACAATATTCTAACAGCAACTATTCCAAGTTTCAAGGCCGATTTGCGATATACAAATCGTAAATTCTGCCATGAAAATATACTTGGAGATGTATCGAAGCGGTCATAACGAGAACGACTCGAAATCGTTTTGTCCTTAATCGGGCACGTGGGTTCGAATCCCTCCATCTCCGCCAGAAGTCGCAGATTCAAACGAACCTGCGACTTTTTCTTTTGCATCAAGCAAAGAAAGACCGCTTTTTGCCTCATCACAGTATGCTTTATGCATGAACGATAAATCCATAATTATTTGTGGAGTTTGGATTCTCCCAAAAGGTTCGCAATGACCCCAGCAGACCCCTGTTTGCTTTTGTAATCGAGATGTGCGTAGATGTCTGCCGTGGTAGAAAAGGTACTGTGCCCCAGCCACTCCTGAACCTGCTTCATGGATACGCCGTTCATCACCATCAGGCTGGCACAGCTGTGGCGCAGATCGTGGAAACGGATGTGCTTCAGCCTGTACTTGGTCAGCAGCCAGTCGAAGTGCTCCGTCACGAAGTTCGGGCGGATCAGCTTGCCTTCCTGATCGGTGCAGACGAAATCCAGATACTCGGTGCTGTAGCTCTTCTTGAACAGCTTTGCGGTAAAGCTGCTGCTTTTCCTTCTGCTTCAGAAGTTCTTCTTCCACAGCCGGGATCAGCGGCAGGGTGCGGCAGCTGGTCTTGTTCTTCATCACATCGCTGGCCACAGGAACGTACTTGCCGTTCACCAACTGTTCCGTCACCTTGTGGTTGATGGTGATGGACTTCCGCTCAAAGTCGATAGATGACCACTTCAGCCCAAGCACCTCGCTGCGGCGCAGACCGTAGTAGGCCGTAATGAGGATGCACAGGTGCAGGGGGTCATCCTGCGATACTTCCAGCAGCTGCTGGACTTCATCCTGGAGTAGAAGTTGGGACGGAAGCTGTTCTTCTTCGGGCGGTCAACTTTCAGCATCGGGTTGGTTTCCAGATAATCCTTGCGGACGGCATCCTTGAACGCCTTGCCGAAGATGGCGTGGTAGTGAATGACCGTGTTGGTAGTGTACCCCTCCAGCAAAATCTTCTCCTGAAACTCATCCAGCACTTGCGGCGTGACCTCACACAGCTTCAAGCCCAGCGGCTCAAAATACTGCGTGATGCGCCCGGTGATCATCCGATTGTTCCCGAGCTGATAAAGTTGCAGGCTGGATGGATGCCTTGTGGACTTGCACCCACTCGTTGAGATAGTCCAGAAACAGCATCTCCGACTTGCTGACGGGTTGGAGATGCTGCGGCAAGGGCTTGGCGGTTTTAGCATCTACTTTTTCGTAGGCTCCGCCCCTGCCCTGTGGGCAGCTCCCCGGTCTCATCATAGTGGAGCAATACTTCCCGGAGCATGGATTCTGCCTTGCGCTTGTTGCCCCGGACGGTCAGACCTGTGGAGATCCACTTGATCCTCCGCTTGCCGTTGGCATCATAAAGATTGATCACGAAATAGAAACGTCCATTTTTCTCTTGGACAGACCCTGTAGTTTTCATCATAAACCTCCTTTTGGGTCAACAGGCGTGCTGTCCGTTGCTGCACCCACAGCATACCACATCCAGCGGCGGATTTCCAGCCGGGAAGGTGCTCTGTCCGGTGAGCAGGAACTCGATCACGCTCAGCTTCGGGATACGGTAGGTGCGGCCGATTTTAAGCGCAAACAGGCGGCGGAACGGATCAGTTCTCCAACTGTATGGCGGTTCAGACCAGCATCTCCGCAGCCTGCTGAAGGCTGACGGCATCGGGGGTAGCCGGGAAACATCTGGGAATAGGCATTGTTAAACTTCATAGGCACTCCTTCAGCATAAGTAGTCTAAGGTCAAAAGTGTGTGCCACCTGCGGTTATATCCTTTGCAGCAAAGCGGCGGTCAGGCGGCAATGTAAAGAGAGCTGACAGTAGTTTCAACTCTCGCATCGCAGATAGACTTGCAGCCCATCTGCGTCAATATGATATAGGTCTCCCATATTCGCCCTCGGTACCCTAGGAGTGGGGAATCGTCCGGCGGCGGATTCACACCCGCACCATTGGCATTTCAGCCACCCCGTCTTCGTTATGACCGGGCTGCGAGTTACAGAAGTACCTTTTTTTGAAGTACCGGATGATTGAACTATTCTGTTTTCAAAGAACAGAGTTTTATAGAAAATCTTTCGAAATTTAAGGCTTCCGAAAAATTGTCCCTCTAATTGGTAGGCATCGAGAAAGGCCAAAAGTAACCCGAAAAAGAAATTTGTTAAAAAGTTCTTGGAAAATATAGCCGAAGTAGCTTCTTGGTTAAAATAACGTCGGTCCATGGGGTAACCGATGGAGGGCGAAAAACTTTGCAACAATGGCGGTGCCTGAAGTTGAAAGTGGTCTTGAAAAAAAGATGCCCTCAATAGGTAGCCGACGAAAAAGGCCAAAACGTAGCAATGTTTTTGAAAATTAACAAAAAAAGTCACAATTTGCATTTGCAAATCGTGCGTCTGCTATTAAACGGAATTGTCATAATAATCATACAGTACAAGCAAACCTTCGTGAAAGAAGATACTCCGAAGAAATACCCCTCTATATACGAGCTCCACGAAAAAGGGCTATTCTGCACCCACCACTTACAATCTGTAACCAAGATGTAATCGTTCAAATTGATACTAGCCAGAAGAATCCCTCATAGCGTCAAAAAGTGTGTCACCTGCGGATGGTGGCAATGTAAAAGAGAGCTGACAGTAGTTTCAACTCTCGCGTCGCAGGTAGGCTTACAGTCCATTTGCGTCAATATGATATAGGTCTCCCATATTCGCCCTCGGCACCCTAGGGGTGGGGAATCGTCCAGTAGCGGGCTTGCACCGCTTCATTGGCATTTCAGCCACCCCGTCTTCGTTATGACCGGGCTGTGAGTTACAGAAGTACCTTTTGTGAAGTACCGGACGATTGAACTGTTCTGTTTTCAAGGAGCCGCTTTTTATAGAAAATCTTCGGAATTTAGGGCTTTTGAAAAATCATCCCCCTAATTGGTAGCCGACGAAAAAGGCCATTCTGCACCCACAATTTATAACTTGTAACCAAGATGTAATCTCTCGAATCGATATTCGCCAAAAAAAAGCCTTCATATACGAACCCAGTTGAAAGGCCAAAAAATACAACCACATCTTCGAAAGTTAACAAAAAGTCACAATTAGCACTTATGAAAAAAGAAGACTGGATTTCTCCAGCCTTCCAAAAGTATGTATCAATGGTTGCAGTTCAAGATCTTCTCAAGCGTGTCCGCAAACCTGACATCCTGCTCCTTCGTCCGCTTTGGGCTCCCCTTGGGGTGCTTTCCGGCACGGAGGAGTTTTTTTTTTCATAACGCCGCAGCATAAGAGCGTCTATATTGTCGGCGGTGTATTCCAGACCATTTTGATTCAGTACCCGGGCGCATTGGCAAGGCACATACTCGCCAGCCCGTAGTCCTGCGTCACGACAATATCACCCGGTTTTACCCGGTTGACGAGAGGCAAAGTCCACGCTGTCAGAACCTTTATCGAACACCAGCGTCTGCGCACCTTCTCGCTCGATTTGGTGAGAGGCGTCGCACAGGATGATGACTGGAACACTGAATTGTCTTTGCAATCTGCAATGTCAGGTCCACCACCGGGCAGCCGTCTGCGTCAATCAAAATGGTCATGTGTGTTCCTCCATCGTCCACCGAAAGGCTTTCGCCGTGCGCAGGTCGGCATTTTGAAATGCCCGCCGCTGTTCCATTTAAGGGTGCAGTCTACCCCGCGCTGTAAGCTGGCTGTGCAGGGTGCGGATGTTGTGCCCACTACAGCCATGACGGTGTTTTTTCGTGCACTCTTCCTGTCACCAAGGCTCAGATAAACGCGTTGAGTTTGCATCGGGTACTGCTGTTCAAACTCCATCCAGCCCGGAAACCAAACAGAGGGCGAGGCAGCGGCGACACCATAGAACAGATCGTCTGGGTGGATGCCCACAACGCAAACAGCCCGGCCAGTGAATAGCCGCCCAGAATGATTTTGACGTTTTCTGGGAGATAGATACTGCCGCTTCAGCGTTGGGATCGACCTGCTCTGTCAGAAAGCGCAGCGTGTCCGCCGCATTGCAGCCAAAAAACTTTCTTTGCCCCCATACCGCAGGAGCTTCCCATGGGGAAAGTTCATCGTTCCAGCTTTCCACCGGGATGGCCGCAAACAGAAAGCGGTGCGCACTCTGTGCAATAGTGGTAGCCTCGCTTTCCATGCTTTGCAGCTCGTGCTTGCCTGTCATTTGGAGCAGCAGATATTCCGCATGGGCTTCGCCGTAAATGCGGCAAGGTCTGTTCCCGATTAGCATTGTCTGTGCGGTCACTGCGATGTCCTCCCGAAAAAAAAAATTTGGTAAGCCCAGTATAGCAACTGAAAAAAATCATTTTGCAATTCAAAAAGCGTTCATAGCCGTAGCAAGCAGTGTCTTCGTATATACAAAAGACCATTTTTGCGTTGCAAAATGCTTGTTGGGAAATCCCAAACCCTTGAACTACATCCGATGGATGCAGGCTACGCGTTTTTGCAAAACGCTTTTTGCGACTTGCAATTTTGTTCATCAAACTTGTATTTCTTTGCCGGAACCGTTGCGCTTTGCCGCCCAACTTGTTATTATTAAACGTGAAAGAACTTTCACAGAAGAAACGGAGAAAACACCATGCCTACTTTGGAATGGATCGGAAAAAAAGCAAAGTTGTCAATCATCATCAGGAAGTGCCGTTCCGTGTGTTGGAGCGTCAGTATAGCTTTGACGAAATGGGCAAAAAGCACACCGAGGACAACGGCAGTGATAACATGATTATCCACGGCGATAATCTGGAAGCCCTGAAAGCTCTGCTGCCGCAGTATGAGGGGCCGGGTGAAGTGCATCTACATCGATCCTCCTTACAACACTGGCGAAGAAAAAAGTGGTGCTATAACGATAATGTCAACGATCCTCGCATTCAGAGATGGCTACAAAGAAACACTCAAAGGCCAGCCGGTTGGCAAAAGAAGGCGAAGATTTGACACGCCATGACAAGTGGCTCATGATGTATCCTCGGCTGATGCTTCTGCAAAAAGCTTCTGGCAGATGACGGTGCGATTTTTCATTAGTATTAGTGATATTGAATTTGCGAATCTTCGATTGATTTGCAACGAGATTTTTTTGGCGCATCAAATTTTATAGCAACATTTATTTGGCGAAAAGTTGATAGCCCAAACGATAACAAAGTTCCTATTACGCCAGATCATGAGCACATCCTTCTCTATGGAAAGAACCCAAGAAAAAAGTTCAAGCAACTGGAAGCACCTGGAATTGTTAATGCTTATGGGTTTGTAGATGAGCAAGGGCGACGGTACAGGGATCGTTTGGTAAAAAAAAATGGTAGAAATAGTTTGCGCACAGATAGACCAACTATGTACTTTCCGATAATCGCACCAGATGGTTCCGAGGTCTATCCTATTCATGATAATGGCGAAGAAGCTCGATGGGCGATGGGAAAGGAATGGAATTGCCAAACATATTGCCGCAGGAACACTAGTCTGGAAACGTAGAAACCGAATGGGAAAAGAGGTTTGGGAGCCTTACTCGCGCGAGTATGCACCCCAAAATCCATCACGCCCTTACCCGACGATTTGGAATGACCTTGCAACCATGCGACAAGCAAAAGCTTTTTTGAAATCCATTTTTGGAGTGACAGACATATTTAGCACACCTAAGCCGCATGAGCTGATAGAACGTATCCTTCAAATGATTTCTGACCCGGATGTTATCGTATTAGATTCGTTTGCAGGTTCTGGAACAACTGCCCATGCAGTATTGAACATGAATAAAATGGATGGGGGTCATCGCAAATTTATTCTAGTTGAAATGGAAAATTATGCAGATACCATTACGGCAGAGAGGGTAAAACATATAATAACAGGTTATAAATCAGATAGTGAAGCTGTCTTATATGACAAAGAAATTACCACAAAAACCTTGCGGAGGGTGCAACACTACTAGAAGAAGCGAAAGCTGTTGCTAAAGAAGCAAAGTCGGCGTATTCGACGGTAAAAGCCCCCCAAATTATTGATGGACACCTTAAAAGTAACGGCAATCAATAAAGCAAGTGATAAAGTAGAAGGCACTGGTGGCAATTTCAGTTACTACGAACTGGGCGAGCGGCTGCTTTTGCCGGATGGCAACCTGAATGAAAGCATCGGCACAGACAAAAATCCGTGACTACATCTGGTATACGGAAACGAAGAAACCTGCGGTGAATCAACAGAACGGAAGCCCATATTTCCTCGGTGAGAACAACCACACCGCTTACTATTTCTACTATGAGCCAGACCAGATATGCGTGTTGGACTATGCTTTTTTTCTACCATTCCGGAAAAAGCGGAAAACTATCTGATTTATGCTGACCGCTGTGCATTGAGTGAGAGTGATTTGCTGCGGTTTGGTATTACGTTTAAGAAAATTCCGCGCGACATTGCGCGGGTGTAAAGGACGGCTCTTATGGAATTGAAAAATTATCAGAAAGCCGTCATTCGGGATTTGAACGCTATCTGGAAATCCTGATGCAGACAAAAAGAACATCGAAACGGCCTATACTCGGCTCTGGCAGGAGAAAGATGTAAAAGTCGGATTTGGCGGAATGCCCAAAGTATCAGAATCTTCTGCCCGGTGTGCCGAATGTCTGCCTGAAAGTTCCCTACGGGCGGCGGCAAAAACATTTTTTGGCTGCAAAATGCCATCGAGCCGATTTTCTCCACTGGGCGTGGTAAAACGCCGTGCAGTGGTTTATTGGTTTCCGTCAGATGCTATCCTGACCCAAACCTGGCTGCATTGCGTGACCCCGCAACATCCTTACCGCCAGAAAATTGATGTTGCCTTTGGCAGCCGTGTAGAAGTGTATACCAAAGAACAGCTTTGATGGGGCAGCACTTCAATATCTCTGCGGTCAACGAGCAGCTTTCTATTCTGGTGCTGTCCTACGATTCCTTCCGGGGCAAAAAAGAGCAGCTCAAGGCAGCAGGAGAACAGCAGCCTTGTTGCGCTGGCAAATGCACTGGGCGAACCTGATATGCCGCTGAAGATACCGATCCGACCGCCTTGATGCAGGTCATTAATCAGCTGCATCCGCTGGTTATTGTGGGACGAAAGCCACCATGCGCGCAGTAACCCGAGCAAGCAGATGCTGCAAAAACTTCAATCCCTGCTTTGTGCTGGATCGACGGCAACGCCCACTAGAAAGCAAACATTATCTCCATTGTGGATGCGATTCACTTGAAACGCGAAACATGGTCAAGTTGCCTGTCATCGTGATGAATCGCAACAGCCAGCAGGATGTGCTGCATGATGCCATCGAGATGCACCGGACACTGGAAATTCACGCAAAAGATGCCTACGAAAAGGGCGGCAGCTACATTCGCCCCATCGTGCTGTTTCAGGCGCAACCCAAGAGCACAGAAAATGCAACGACCTTTGAAAAAACTGCGCCAACGCCCTGATTGCAGCCAACATTCCAGCAGAGCAAATTGCCATCAAGACGGCAGAGATCAACGAGTTAAAAAATGTGGATTTGCTGTCGGAAAAGTGTTCGATTCGCTTTATCATTACAGTCAATGCCTTTTGAAAGAGGGTTGGGACTGCCCCTTTGCGTATATCCCTTGCTTCGCTGGCGAACCGCACCAGTCAGGTGGATGTGGAGCAGATCGTGGGGCGCATCCTGCGCCTGCCCTATACCCGAAACATTCTTCTCCGATCCTGAATACTTGTATGTTCCTGACCTCGTCTGCGGACTTCAAGCGTACGCTGGACGGCATCGTCAAGGGCTTGAATAACGCAGGCTTCACTGACCACGATTACCGTGTGCAGGAAGAAGCTGCCCCGGTCGAGCCGCTGCCCAAAGTGGAGCAGACCATCTTCCCGGCACAGCCGACAAACGAAGCAATGCCCGCGGCATCGGCGGAAGAGGAAGAGTTTTTTGATTTCGACCCGACACTGTTGGGCAGCACCTTGGCAAAGGCAAGTGTTTCTCCCTCGGTGCAGAATATTTTTTTGACCGCTCTGAAAAGGAACAGAACGATTTTGATGTTGCTATGCAGCAGCACCAGAATGACCCGTTGAGCGATTTGCCGCTGGAGGTGCAGGATAAAGTGGATACCTCTCATGTAAACCCGGAGTTTTTGGAGGATGTTCACACCCTCAAACTTCCGAAATTCTGCCCCTGCCTTTACAGCCATCGCTTTTCTCCTGTACGACAGCGAAGAACTCTCAAAGGAAAACCTGCTCAGCAACTTTACGTTGAAGGGAAAACCCAGCGCAATCGACTTCGGCCATCTGGACGACGATTTGGCGCAGGTCGATTTGAAGACCGCGATACCACGACACCGCGTATCTCCAAGCTGAAAGATGATTATCAGCAGTACATGAACAGGCAGTTTCCACTGCTTCCGGCGAGGATAAACTGCGTATTTGCAAGGATATTATCCACAAGAGCCTTTGCAAAGATGAACGCGGATGATAATGAACTGCGGCGTTATGTCGATGGTATCGTGGATAATATGAACCGCGAAGAGCTGGACGCGTGCTGGAACGGATGCCTGTTAACTTTTGCAGCAAAAATTCGTGCATACGTCATGCAGCTTCAAGAGGAAACTGCACGGGAAAAACTTCTACAAGTGGCTGGAAACGGAGAAAATCGTATGTGAACCCCGCTTTCAGTTGACGGAGTATATCACCCTCCCGATAGCACTTCTTCAATGAGCAAGAGCCTGTACCAGACTGAGGGCAAGATGGATGGTCTGGAATACAAATGGCTCTTGGCAATGACCAACATGGACAATATCCGCTGGTGGCATCGCAACCCGGAGCGTAACAAGTTCTCGTTCTGTTTGAACTGCTTCCGCAACCATTACCCGGACTTTATCGTCCGCACGACCAGCGGAAAGATTTTTGCTGATTGAAACCAAAGGCGACCAGCTGGAAAATGCAGAGTCCAGAGAAAAAAATTCGTCTGGGTCGTGCATGGCAGGATGCCGCTGGCAAGCAGGCATACCGCTATTACATGGTGTTCCAGAATAAAGATTTGAACATGGAGGGAGCATATCGCTTTGATGAGTTTTTGACGCTGCTGAGGAACTGTAAACAGAACCGAGGCTGTGGCTGAGAGGTAAAAATTATGGGTAAAGGTAAGAAGAAAAAGCCGATTTCTCCGAAGAAAAGTATTCAGAGCCTTCAAGAATCAAGAGATGGTGGTCAAATTGCGCTTAGAGGATATACCTACCAGTTTTTGTATGCTTGTTATTTGATGCTGACGAACCAGAATGAGAATACAATCTTTCAACTTGAAGGCATCGAAGATGTTGACCGAATTGAAAAACAAGACGGCGGCCAAATTACACATATTCAGCTCAAGTACTCCGTCAATCGGCAAAACGCAAGCTTTTTGGCTGATGTTCTGCAAAAATTTTCTTGAGGCATATCTTCTTGATAAAGACAGATATTTTAAGATGGTCTATGATTTCCCAGTTGCAAATGGAAATTTGAAGAAAATTCTTGAGGAAAATTAGATGAAGCTTCTCTTAAATATTGGAAAAAGTGATTGAAAAAAATTAAAGAGAAAGCAAACATCATGGGATTGGAGCCAATATAATTTTGAAGATTTTTTGTCTAGGGCTGTCGTTTGAAAAACTTAAAAAAGAAATTTTTTTGAAGATGAAATAGAAAAGGCACTAATTCAATACCACGATATCAGTACAGATAATCTCAAATTATATGTGAATAGCATAAAAAATCCTTTGCCTTAAAAATGGAGAATCGCGATTTAATAACAAAGAAAAAGAATTGGTTTCTTGCGTTGAAGCAGTTAAAGATGGACATTAGCAAAGGGGCTCAAAATCAGCGCATAGCTGGATTAGAAAACTTTTAGTTTTTCAAAAAATGCAGCAGAACATGAGAATGATTTCTATGAAGGAAAAAAGCAACTCCTGCGGATATAGCAAAAAATCTTCCGGTGGTAGAACGTCCAATGCTAGAGGGGAAAATTATAACGTCTATACAAAGAAAATATATGACTGTAATAAAAGCCTCCAGCGGGCGGGAAAGACAACACTCGCATTAAGATCGGCATATTTACTTCAGAATGAATATACTGTCTATCAAGTGACTGTATGCGATAACAATGAACAGCTAGGCAATACCGTTCAATATTTTAACTCTCGGTTACGTCTTGGAAAGCTTCTGATTTTGATTGACAACTTGATGGCAGAGTACAAAAAAGTGGAATGGACTTGTGCAGCTTTGCAAGCTGAATTACCAACTAATTATAAGGTTCTTCTTACGACAAGGGAAATTGATTGGTACAATTATAGTGGTGATTTGAGCAATATCCGCTCAATAAATATTATAGTCCCGACATTAGAAGATCAAGAAGCAAAAAATATTTTCCAAAAATTAAAAGAAACAGGAAATCTGCACCCCAGCATAACAAATTGGAAACGAGGAGTGGAATCGAATTGCCGAACGGAAACTTTTAATAGAGTATGTTTATTTGTTGACTCATGGTGAGATGCTTTCTGAACGAATTACAGCTCAGATGAAAAGAACTTGGGCAGTCTTCATTTGGACAGCTAAAATGTGACATTTTGCGTAAAGTATGCTTTGCTGATGTTTGTGGGGAGGTAAAGCTTACTGTCCGAAATCTCTTTGCAGTCAAAAAGATTATGCAGGAGCAGATTTTTGGCGAACTGTTAAAAATCTAGAGTCGGAATTTTTTAATTCATCTCAACACAGATGATAATTATGTAGAAGGACTGCATCAATCCGTTCGTGGCATATTGTAAATCAGTTACATGAATTTGTTCCCCTCGAAAACACGGCAATTTCTGTAATTAAAATAAATAGAAGAGGAAGGTTATGAAAAGCTGCCGCCCTCCACCGCAGACACATCGTCCGCCATCAGGGCACCCAAGCGCCGGGCACGGCTCAGATTCCCATTTTCCTTTTGGTGTTCCAGTTCCCGTGCCGTTTGATCGCTGTCGTCCCCTGCCGGTTCTGCAGGGTCAAAACTGTCGCCGGCAATTTTCATGTCGCTGTCTTCAAGGGCTTCACAGACATTCCTTTCGCTGGAGTGGCGGCATTTTCCCTTTCCATTGCCTGACGGATGGCCGATGC
>VOFK01004054.1_pt1 | contig 13360 bp, 15 predicted proteins | sample 5384121 | NCBI WGS metagenome assembly VOFK01 (sample SAMN12384730, study PRJNA508395) | human gut metagenome | isolation source: healthy gut J | host: Homo sapiens | reverse complement strand
TGACACGGAAGAAACCGGACGTTATGATTTGCGTGAAAGATTTGTGTAGTGTTCTGAATGCTCAGTAAATAGTAATGGAATTATCAAAGGTATAGTAATATCTTTTATGTTCATGGATATTTGTAACCATCAAAAACCTGCTTTAGCAAGATTTTCCTGTATTAATGCCGAAATGTGATTTCTCTTGATTTCAAACCTATCATGGGACGTTTCTATAAGATGCGTGTTTCTTGAGAATTTTTATTTACAACCTTTTAAGTCCTTTTATTAACACGGTGTTATCGTTTTCTAACACGATGAATATTATCTGTGGCTAGATAGTAAATATAATGTGAGACGTTGTGACGTTTTAGTTCAGAATAAAAACAATTCACAGTCTAAATCTTTTCGCACTTGATCGAATATTTTTTTTTAAAAATGGCAACCTGAGCCATTGGTAAAAACCTTCCATGTGATACGAGGGCGCGTAGTTTGCATTATCGTTTTTATCGTTTCAATCTGGTCTGACCTCCTTGTGTTTTTGTTGATGATTTATGTCAAATATTAGGAATGTTTTCACTTAATAGTATTGGTTGCGTAACAAAGTGCGGTCCTGCTGGCATTCTGGAGGAAATACAAATCGACAGATGTATGTAAACGTGCTAAAATCTTCATACAGAAAGATTTTGAAGTAATATTTTAACTGCCAGATGAAGAGCAAGCGCATGGAGCGACAAAAATGAATAAAGAACAAATATTTGATGATCCTCCGTGGATTTATTTGTAAAAATGCCATAGCACCATTTCTATGAGTTACCCTGATGTACTGTAATTGCATGTATAGAACATAAGGTGCCCTTCAGAGCGAATTGAGGCAGCGTTGGTGAAGCACGATAATAATATGAAGGGATTTTCTGGTGGTGACTGATCACCATAACTGCTAATCATTCAAACTATTTAGTCTTGACAGAGCCAACACGCAGCCTCGTCACTGCAAAAATCCTCAATTACTGCAATGCCCTCGTAATTAAGCGCGAATTTACAATGTCCTCCATGGAAGTTCGCGGGATGTTCATTCTTCATCACTTTACTGATGCATATGCCTTTTTCACGTTAGCCCTCGACGCAGGCTTCAATGACCCAGGCCGAGAAATTCCTGAATCCTTTCCTTCAAGAGCGATGTTAATTTGTTCAATCATTTTGTTAGAAAAGCGGATGTTGCGGGTTGTTGTTCTGCGGGTTCTGTTCTTCGTTGACATGAGGTTGCCCTGCATTCAGTGTCGCTGATTTGTATTGTCTCAAGTTGTTTTACGTTAAGTTGATGCAGATCAATTAATACGATACCTGCGTCATAATTGATTATTTGACGTGGTTTGATGGCCTCCACGCACGTTGTGATATGTAGATGATAATCATTATCACTTTACGGTCCCTTTCAAATTGAAAAAAAAAGGTATAGCTGTCATTGATGAAAGTGGAGCAAACATGTGAAAACCAATAGCATTAGTCTGCTCAAATAATATCTCACTCTTATAGCAAACTTCATGACTTCTTTGGAAGAAACGTAGCATAAGCAATCTCAAAATGATGATAATCGGTCTAGATTAGGAAAGTTTATGAACATATACAATCGGAAATAAAGCAAGGGCTAATATCTGGTTGATGAAGACTGTCTTACTGTTTTGACCGGTTGAAGACAACGATGTAAACAACTAATAACGGCTTTCAACAAGTTTTATGGCGCAGACTGACACTTAAGCGACATCACAAATTTGGTCCCATTACGTCGTACTGCTTGTCGCCGCCAGTTCGTACAAAGTGCAGCTGGGATGAAATTGTTTCCTTTTTGCGCGGCAACAAGGTCGAACCGAGGAGCGGTTGAACTCGGCTTCCTTGATAATCGGTTGTGATCGGAATACCGAAACGCGCCAGGCATGGCGGCTGCAACAGCGATAGTGACTCCAAACATCACGGTTCAAATGATGCGGTCTGCTCTTCACGAGGGAAAGATGATATACGCTCACTCTGGGGTCTTCGTACCGGTTTTGAGGCGAATGCCTTGGTGCATCAGATTGACGTTCTTCGCCCGTCAATTCATTCCATTTGCTTCATCAAATCTCATCAAAATCGAAAACTTCAAGGAGCTTCATGAGAAAAGATTTCTCGCTTTAGCACCTCCTGCGCTTAATCGAAGCGGAAATTGCTAGCTGTTCTCGCGTCAAAACCAATCTACACGGTCCCACTGAGATATGATTGTTTCCAACGGCGTTTTTGTTCTATGTTTTGCATAATATATCTCGTTAAGCGCTGCGAAATATAAATGAGTTTTTTCTAATTTGCAATAAAGGGAAAAAGATATTTTTATAATTATAAACATTATTTTTCAACTGAACCCATATTTTACTATACAATATCATTTTCGGATTGTTACATCGTGTAATGGAATACAATATGTAATTTTACAAGAATATGCAAAGAGGATAATTGTGGGAAGTACAATAAGGAGAAACTGTTATAAATACATTCAACCTCGGATGCTGTGTATTTTTAGCTTCCCTCTATGCAGGGGCATTTGCTGTATCGTTTGTGCGGTGAATATCACGAAAAACACGGCACTAGTCGTTGGCATGGGGAAGGACAATTCGGCGACAGGGAACTTTTGAAATGATATGAAGACCTGCGCCAGACTAAAGTTAACCTGCCGTGTTCACGCTTCATTCCGTTATTTCCGCCCTCTGCATGGGCGATGACTTTGAGGCCCTGACCGCGGTCACTCATTGAGGCAGTTCTCTCTGCCTTGGTGCTGCAGGGGTGCTGAGCTTTGAATGGTCTGAAACTTTGGTGCATGCCGTGCCATGGCTATACAAAAACTTTACGAGGCACAGCCACCTCCACTGGCAACCATTGACCCACTGCGGATGGGTTAATCTGCGCTCAAGTAGTGCTGGTGAGGGGCGTTTGCGTGGCAGCCAACTATAACTGCCGGGACAATTTTGCTTGTTCGGTTCTGCAAGAAGGGAATCTGTCAACAAAGGCTTGCAGTGATCGAGAGCTGCAGATTTTTAAAAGCATTGCCGTTGAGGCTGAGGCGGTGCGTTCCACTCACTTGATAGAACTGCAAAGTTAGGAACTGGAAGCAACCAACAGAAATCCATGCTCCGAGGTGCCCGTATATCAGAATGTGAACGCTTTGTGCTCATACTGACTGGTAGAAATCAAGGCAGGTGGCTCAGCTGACAGCATCAGTACGTTGGACGCAAAAACAGTGAAGAGCTGGCCGTTTGCCGATAGTTGCTTTGAGATCACACGAAGATAACATCGAAGACCACCTGACTACGCTCACAGGTTGCAAATAGAACACCGAGGCTGTCTGAAGCCAGGCTTAAAGCCTTTCTTGTTTAGTAGGCCATTTCCTTTATGTTGCCCTCACAACAAAATGGAAGCGAGGTTCAGTCTCTGACGAAATCATCCATTAGTTTAATACGATGAGGCTCATTTCAACACGATCGGGCAGCTACCGTTTCAAGCTCAGCGACTGACTGATTTTTATTCAGCTTTGGAATCAGAACACGTTTCAGAATACGTGCCAAGGGGCGCGATGCAATAAAATTTGAGGGGTGCCGGGCTGGTCCTCCGGGCATTTCTTCACTAAAGTATTCAGTTAAACAACAAAGATGAAATATCGGCATACTACAACAATAAGACTGAGCCCGGAGGCCACTAAGCGCATCACGGGATGTTATAACACAGGGCGGTTGCCACTGCAACAACCACATACACATCTTGGAAAGAAAGACAAGGAAGTCTGGGTGGGACTGGAAGGGATGCTCTGGCTTTAATAGGAAGGATGTTCAAACAGATGAAATGAAATCAAATTTCTTTGTGGAATGAAACACGTGTTCTGGTCAAGTTAGGGGATTTGTAATTTTGCTGCCCACATTATTGCCGACCAGCCCCCACTGTGCAGAGGCTGGTCTGCAGCTCATGAGGACTGAACAATATTGGTGGATGCTTGATATCGGTGCCGAACGCCAGCAGGCGCTTCGCCAGTGGCGGGCGACCCGTGACAGCGGCAGGACGCATGGCATACAGGTCTGGGCATACAGGCGGAGAATGTTTGTTGCGGAAGCCAGCTGCACTGACGGCAGATAATGACAAAACAATTTACGATTAAGACGATTTTGTTGGGATTACTCGGCACGTCATAAACCGGTTGAAGGTTGTTTTAATGCAAGCTCAATGGCCGGAAGCCCAATATTTAATCTCACAAAACCTAAAGAAATGAACCGGGGAATTGAAATTCCAGATTTCAGTATGTTGCGGGCACCACTTGTTTTCCATGCGCGTATGCACCGGGAGTGGAACAATTGCCCAGGCTACAACACCTAAAGCGAATGGAGAAAAATTGGCTCACGAATCCGGAAGTGCTTGTGTGTATGATGCAAGCGGACGCGTTCGCGACCGTGGTTGAAGAAAGGGCGCCCGCCTGCGAACATGGACGTACTGAAACGCGGCGATGTGGGCAAACTTCCAATAACGTCCGGAATGCGGGCGCGCCGCGACGACCAGTCATGCAGGCTTTCGCCCTTCGAGGAAAATGCTGCACGCAGAAAGATGTGCGCTTGCCAAGCTAAGGTATCATCACGCACGGAGTATGTGGCGATTCGCGAGGCATGAACTGCGCGGAGCTGAGAATAGAAGACGCCTCACCACCGGTTGCCGGTGCTGCCGGACGCCTGCTTCCTGCCAGCATCAACCAATCAGCGGAAACCGGAAGATTATAGGCCGTAACTGCGGTGAAGATGCGCTCAATATCGGAAGCACTTACCACTGCCTGGGCATCGAAGAGGTGAAAACATTGGGCAGCTGCAAATGGGGTGGCGAAACGCTGATGGACCTACGGGCGAGGCGCTGGCTGCGCGAATGGATTATCTTCCACAACTGTCCCGTTCCCCGTGGGCACTTTGTCCCCCACTCGAGCATTGGAGAAAGTGAACGGCAAGGTGGAGGCTTTCACACGGGAAATCACCGCGACACGCGGTTGCCAGGCATGCGAGCGAGGGAGGCGGAACTGCTTCATGCCGGCGCCGCCCGCCACGGCCGAGGTTGTGCGGCATGTTGAGCGTGGCGGCATCATGAAACCAAATGGTTACTGGCGGTGCACGACCGCGAGTTTCCGCTACAGCGAACTTTTTTTTTGATGACATTTGCGACATTCTGGCACGCCATGGCGTTGCCATCTCTTTGAGACGGGCTGCGTCCAGATCTACACGATGCCAACGATGAAGCGCAGTTTGCAGAACTCGACACGATGAAAGGCGAGCTTTGTGCTGCGTGCCTGGGACCAGAATGTACGAGGCTTTTCATCGAAGGTCCCGACACGCGCGTAATGCACAAGATGAAAGGAGGAATATGGAGCGCCAGATAGAAAAATGGCCACGATGCGCCTTTCGCTCTCCGGGCCCCGCTCATTGACGGACATCGCACCGGGATTTGACCATATCCCGTCTGCCATCGGTGCGGCGCACGAATGGGTTGGCTGGGTACGGCCATGCTCTGTTATGTCACCCCCAAAAGAGCATCTGGCGCTGCCGATAAGGAGGATGTGCGTGTGGGTGTCATCACCTATAAGATAGCCGCCCATGCCGCCGACCTGAAAAAAAGGGCATCCCGGGCACAGGGTGCGTGACAATGCACTGAGCAGCAAGCACGTTATAATTCCGCTGGAAAGACCAGTTTGACTTGTCGCTCGACCCGGAACGTGCGTTCAGCTTTTTCATGCAGGGAAGCATGTGGATGGGGAAGTATTGCACGATGTGCGGACCGAACTTTCTGTGCAATGCGATTTGTCGAGAAGAAAAAAAAAAAAAAAAAATGGGAAAAAAAAACACTATGTTTCAGACAAAAAAACATATATCTGGGGTGAAACCGAGCACGCATCCATGCCAAGGCAGATGCGGATGTGCCGTGCCCTCTCCCAAGAACATTGTAATGCCTTTGCTTCTGGCCCTCGCTCACCCGCCGCTGCCCCCCCCTATCTGGAGACGATGGCACGGTTGAGCAAGAAATACAATCGGGGAGGCACGATTCGGGAAAGACCATCTCCATGTTTCGTTGCCTCTTTACATCACGAATTCCTGCACCAACTCTTGCGTGTATTGCGGTTTCCACATCAGCAACCCCATGCCGCGTACCATACTGACGGAAGGAAGAAGAAATCGTGAACGAAACAAGGCCATCAAAGAAGCTGGCACCTTTCGAGAATTTGCTGTTGGTGACGGGGAGAAAATCCGGCCAAAAGCAGGCATTCCTACATAGCCCGTGCACTGGACCTGGCAAAACCCTACTTCAGCAATCTGAAAATAGAAGTGATGCCCCCAAAACGGAAAAGAGTATGCAACGCTGAAGAACACGGCATGAATGGCGTGATTTGTTTTCAAAACCTACCAAGTCGAATTACAACATCTACCACCCCGTGGCATGAAGTCCAGATTCGAATGGCGTGTCAACGGTTTCGACCGCATGGGGCAGGCAGGCGTACATTCCATCGGCATGGGGTGCTCATCGGTCTGGAGAAAAATGGCGACAGACACCATGATGTAGCTTATCACCTGCTATCTCCAAAACATTATTGGCAAACGAAATACAGCGTCAACTTCCCCGTATGCGTCCTTCGAGAACGGCGGCTTCCAGCCCAATGTCATCATGAGCGACCGCGAACTGGCACAAGTCACTTTGCCATGCGCATCTTCGACCATGATGTAGACATCTCCCTACTCCACCCGCGAGCCTGCCGATATACGCGACCATATGGCAACACTCGGTGTGACAACCATGAGCGCCAAAGCAAAGACCGAAACCGGGAGGATATTACAGCTATCCGCAAACACTGGAACAGTTTCATGTCAGCGACGAGCGCAAGGCTGTGGAAGTGGACAAAGCATTGAAACGCCTGGGGCGCGAACCAGTGTGGAAAGATTGGGATGCGAGTTTTGATTTGAAGGCTTTCAAGAGATGAGTGACCGAATACAGAACCTTAATAACAATGAACAAATGAACCGATATGCCAGACAAACGTCCCTTCCCGAAATAGGCGAAGCCGGACAAGAGAAAACGTAATGCCAAGGGTGTTGATAGTCGGTGTGGGAGGATTGGGTTCTCCCATTGCCCCCTCTATCTGGCGGGAGCAGGAGTCGGAACGCTGGGATTGGTGGACGATGACCAAGTCAGCATCAGTAATCTTCAACGTCAGGTTCTGTATGCTGAAGCTGACCTTGGGCAGCCTAAACCTCTATGTGGCGCCCGTAGAGTGCAGGGTTTGAACAGCGATGTAAACGTGGAAGTATACCCCTTCCGTCTGGACAAGAAGAATGCCGGAGAACTGATAAGGAACTACGATATAGTGGTAGACGGGTGCGACAACTTCGCTACCCGCTACTTGCTGAATGACGTATGCAACGCTTGGGGCAAGCCCTACGTTTATGGTGCCATTCAAGGCTTTGAAGGCCAAGCGTCCGTTTTCTGCTACGGTGAGAGTGCAAAAACTATCGTGACCTCTATCCGGATGAAGAAGGGGGACACTGCTCATGCCATCTCCGGACAAATCGGTTATCGGCGTAACCCCTGCCATTGTGGGTAGCGTAGAAGCCAATGAAGTGTTGAAACTGATTTGCGGCTACGGTGAACCCTTGGCTGGAAAGCTATGGACGATTGATTTAAGGAACATGCAGTCGTATATTCTCTCACTATAGGCAAACATCCATAAAGATATGAAACTGATAGTCGCTACCACGCCGCAATTCTTTGAAGGAGAGCAGCGGCCTCCTTATTCCAAAACGGTTTTGAAATGCTCCACCTGCGCAAGCCGGGAGCTTCGGCAGAAGAGATGGGGAATTTTCTTCGCAAGCCGATGGAATATATGCCACGCATTGTCACGCATGAGTTACCTGCTGGCATCCGTTTTCGGTCTGAAAGGAATTCATCTGAACGGGCGCAATCCGCAGATGGTCGTCCGGATATAAGGGACATGTCAGTCGCCTTGTCACTTTTTGAAGAAGTGTTGAAACATAAATCAGATTGTAACTATGTGTTCCTCAGCCCCATTTATGACAGTATATCCAAAGAAGGCTATTCTTCCGCTTACTCCTGCGATACCTTGCAGAAGGCGCAGCAAGCTGGTATTATCGACTCAAAGGTGATGGCATTGGGTGGCATCACCTTGGAACATCTTCCGGAAATAGCCGCTTTAGGTTTCGGAGGTGCCGTACTGCTGGGAGATGTCTGGCAGCAAGCGAAGGAAGCTTTCATCCCCCACTTCCTCCACCTGAAACAGCTTTCCTCTCACCCCTTTAATTTTTAATTTCTAATTTTTAATTATTTCATGCTTCCCCTATTATCTTTCCATTGCCGGTTCCGACTGTTCGGGCGGTGCAGGCATACAAGCAGACATAAAGACCATTTCCGCTTTGGGAGGTTATGCCGCTTCCGTCATCACGGCTGTTACTGCACAAAACACACTGGGAGTACAATCGGTTTATCCGATACCTGTGGATATGGTTAAGGCACAAATCACCTCTGTTATGGATGATTTAAGGCCGGATGCCGTCAAGATAGGTATGGTATATGATGCCGGTATTGTCGACCACCATTGTCGATTGTCTTCAGACTTATACTCCGGAGTGTATAGTCTATGACCCCGTCATGATATCGACCAGCGGACCGCGACTGATGACCGAAGAAACCATACAAGTCATTAAGACGGAACTGTTTCCGCTATGCACCCTCATTACTCCCAACCTGAATGAAGCAAGCCTGCTTTGGGGGCGAACCATTGCCGGCACTGTGGAGATGCAGCAAGCGGCACAGGAATTATCCTGCAGATACAATACCGCTGTTCTCGTCAAAGGCGGACATCTGGAGGCGCAATGACATGTGCGACGTGCTTTATTGCCGGCAACCTTCTGCCGGGGCTGACGTCCTGCCATCCGGATGCATCCTCTATTCCAATCCCAAAATAGAGAGCCGTAACCTGCACGGCACGGGTGTACCCTTTCCTCTGCCATAGCTACATTTCTTGCCGGTGGCAGCAAACTCGATGAAGCGGTCTGCAAGGCTAAAGAGTATATCGGTACTGCGATAAACCGGGGGAAAAACATGGATATAGGGCACGGGAACGGTCCGTTATGGCACTTTCCTTTATCGGAATAAGAGCTCGTCGAAACGCATTATCTGTTTACCTTAAACGCATTATCTGTCAGCCTCCGATACATCATGTGTTTGGCACCAACGGACAATGCGTTTCGACATGCCTGCTTCTTAATAGCGTATGCCCAGAATTTTCTTGGCATCGTCTTTCTTGAACAGTGAATCAATGACGTCTAAAATCGCTTCGTAGTTTTCCGGATCTACGATATTGGGAGCGAATATGTTGAGGACTTTCATCTTGTCGTCATCAAAAGTATATAGTGCCATCAAACTGGCACATTGCACACAGTTCAGACTGTTGTTTCGGGCAACAGTTCTCATCATTTCGATTTGATCATCCTTGAAAGGGCGGGACTTCACTTTTTCATAAAAATGCCGGAAGTCTTCGGGGTGCATCCCCTGACGTAAACCGGGACTGGAGAATCAATCACTACTTCACTGGGAACAACCGGCAACGTACGTGGCTCTCCGGAGAATGAATCCATCGCAACGACTCTCCCACCTTCAAAAGTCACGACAATCTGAGTTCGGCTGATATTACTTTTACCGGACAGCACTCTGGAAGATTCCCATTCTTCTATATCCCGGTCGAAGCGGCGATACTCTGGAGTTCCCAATATCTTGGTGACCTCCTGCCTGCTCATCCCCTTCTGGATACTGTTCAACACATCTGCCTTTTGCATCATAAAACAAACTGGAACAACTGCTGAATCCCATCGTCATTACCAGTCCCGCAATAATTAGTCTGATTGTTTTCATCTTATCGAGTTTTTAGTTGCCACAAAGGTAGGCAGAAACATGGATAGACCTCTTATTATCCCCCCCCTATTTGTCAAAAGGGATTTCCCTACTTTTTTTAGCCATATACCTATTAATATGGAAATAATCCGTTATTTTTGCAGATACTATCACTATAAATACGTAAAAACACATGGAAAAAGCAAAAGTATACTACTCTGATTTGCGTACCTCCCTACATCCAATCTTTTGGATAAAATGGAACGCTTGCTGAAAAGGGCAGGCATCGAGCAACTTCCTTTGAAAGATAGCTTTGCTGCCATTAAAATCCATTTCGGCGAACCCGAAACCTGGCATACTTGCGTCCCAATTATGCAGCTCGAATGGCAACCCTGCTCCGCAGCCTGGGAGCCAAACCTTTCTTGACGGACTGCAACACGCTGTATTCCGGTCGTCGTGCCAATGCTGTAGACCACTTGCAAAGTGCGATGGAGAATGGCTTTAACCCTATCTCGGCCCAGTGCCAGGTCATTATCGGCGACGGACTGAAGGGAACGGACTACCGCGAAATCCCTCTGAACGGGGAATATTGTCCGGCACCCAAAATCGGCACAGCGATAGCCGATGCCGATATTGTAATCAGTATGAACCACTTCAAGGGGCACGAACAAGCCGGTTTTGGCGGCGCCTTGAAGAATCTGGGCATGGGATGTGCCAGCGTAGGCGGAAAGCTGGAACTGCATTGCGCCTCGCAACCCAAGATTGATGAAGCAAGCTGCATCGGCTGCAACATCTGCGTGAAGCATTGCGCACACGACGCTGTGCACCTCAATGCCAGCCGCAAGGCAGAAATAGACTACACCAAATGCGTAGGTTGCGGACAGTGCGTAGCCCTCTGCCAGCACGACGGTGCCGTGATGGGAGCCGAAGATACCTCCGAGCGCCTGAACCACAAGATTGCGGAATATGCCCTCGCTGTCGTTATGGGCAAGCCCCATTTCCACATCAGCTTCATCATGAACGTATCTCCCGAATGCGACTGCTGGAACCACAACGATGCCGCCATTGTCCCCGACCTCGGTATTCTGGCTTCTACAGACCCGGTGGCTCTGGATAAAGCATGCGCAGATATGGTCATCCAAGCCCCGATACTGCACGGTAACAATTGCCTTGCCACGGCACACGAGCACGACGACTTGTGTGGATGCGACAAGTTCCACTTGATGCACCCCGACACGGACTGGCTTGCCGGATTGCGCCATGCCGAGAAGATCGGATTGGGCAATATGCAATATGAATTGGTGAAGATTTGATTAAACCTTTTCAGTTTTAAACAGTCATAATAAAAATAGATTTATCAACTAATGCATAATATTATACAAATGGAAACATCTGCAAAAACTTTATTCTTTGCCTTTCGGCAACGTAAAGACCTCTATCTATTCGCCCTGCTGTTCGTGGCAGGAAAACATCGCCTTGCCGCAACTCTGCCATCTGGTCCCAGCAGGCGGTCCGACGTTGCTTCCCATCTATTTCTTTTACACTGATAGCTGCTTATAAATATGGTTTCAAGGTATTCTGCTGACGGCTCTCTTGTCTCCGGTCATCAATCATCTGCTTTTGCCATGCCTGCAGCAGCCGTGCCCGGCCATACTTATAAAGTCCGGTCTGCTGGCCGGAACCGCCGCTCTTGCTGCACGCTATGCCAAGAATATCTCTTTATTGGCATTGCTGGGTGTAATCCTCTCCTATCAAATTATCGGTACGGTCTTTTGAATGGGCACTGTGTGCGGTAATTTCTTTCTTTTGGCAGTGCAAGATTTCCGTATGGGCATTCCGGGCATGCTGATTCAGTGGTTTGAGGATATGCACTGCTGAAAGCAATCGCAAAAAATTAAGCGTATATTCTCAAACAGTATCCCTTAATCCTAAAACTTTGTTCGCAAACTGCGGATACATATCCCCAGTTTGCGGATGTCTATCCCAAGGCTTGGGATAGACATCCGCAAACCATAAACAAAGTTTTTTCTTAACTGATAAAAACTTTTTTCCCCCTAACTAAAAAAACTTTCTCCTTAATAGAGAAGACTTTTCTCTTAATACTTTGAACTTTTTTCCGCTATTTTTCCTTTCTCCCTACAATAAAATCATTAATTTCGTGCCGAACAATATATCATATTTTCAACATGGAAGTAGTAACGAACAACTGGTTCACTAAAAAATATCCAATAGGTTTTGCCTTAAGCAGCGGTTTCATCAAAGGCTTTGCCCATTTGGGTTGCCATGCAATCCTTATTGGAACATGACATAAAGCCCAATATACTTTCCGGAGTCAGCGCCGGAGCCTTGGCCGGGTATTCTACGCCGACGGCAATGAACCGCATAAAGTTCTTGACTACTTTGCCGGGCACAAGTTTCAGGACCTGACCAAACTGGTGATTCCCAAAAGTCGGATTGTTTGAATTGGGAGAAGTTCATCGATTTCCTGAAAAGCAATTTGAAATCCAAAAAACTGGAAGAACTGCAAATTCCTCTGATTATTACAGCTACTGATCTGGACCATGGACGTTTGGTACATTTCCATAAGGGTTGACATCGCCGAACGCGTAGCAGCTTCGTGTTGCATGCCGGTATTGTTTCTGCCCCAGTCAATATAGACGGCACCCATTACGTGGACGGAGGCCTGCTGATGAACCTGCCTGTCTCTACCCTCCGCCGTATATGGAAAAAGATTGCCGTGAATGTCAGCCCTTTGATGGCAAAACTAAGCATAAATGAACATTGTGAAAGCATTGCCTTACGTTCCTATAATTTTATGTTCCGCTCCAACTCTTTCCTGAACGCGAGAAGGCTGATTTGCTGATGAACCTTGGCAACTTGGAGGGATACAGCAATACAGAGCTGGAAAAGGCGGAGAGAGATATTCATGCAGGGATATAATACGACCAATGATATATTGGAACGCCTGCTCATTGACAAAAGGCATTTGGAAAGAATAAAAACAACCATTCTATAACATAGAAAACAAAAAATGAACGACGAAACAAATTGATTATTTATCAGGGTGTTCACGACTATTCGAGGAACAATAACCACTGCATCAATAATGGCAGCATCGCCGAAAATGGATGGCTGACTTTACAGCCAGGCGTTGGGAATCAGAAGCGGCGCTACACGGGCATCATCGAGGCATGCTACGCAAGCTACCGCCGTCACAATATCCAACCCGACCATCCGGCCATAGTGAAAGGTAAAGCCGGATCTCCTATGCCATCAAAGGACTACTATGATGTCGACGGATCTCGCCAAGGACGTACCGGGCGTATGAAGAGTTTGAGAATCTGGTGCAGCGCACTCACCGTAGCGGTCTGAAGGTTATCATAGATTTTGTTCCCAACCACGTAGCCGTCAATATCACTCGGATGCCCAGCCGGATGGC
>VOFK01003987.1_pt1 | contig 13371 bp, 17 predicted proteins | sample 5384121 | NCBI WGS metagenome assembly VOFK01 (sample SAMN12384730, study PRJNA508395) | human gut metagenome | isolation source: healthy gut J | host: Homo sapiens | reverse complement strand
CTACATGGTTGTGAATGGTACTGATTTTTTCACTTGTAGCCGGAATTTCGATTATCCTCCCACTTTATATATGTAATCCCATCTGTCTCGATGTCGGTTCGCTGTCGGGACGGTATTGTTATCCGGTACTCGGTAACAGACAAGTTACCGCATTGACCGCCATTTGATACTGGGTTCCTTGGTAGGGATCCATACCTGCCCTGTATTTCATACCATTGCATGCTGTCCGGGTCCGAGGATGTTTGATCAAGCAGTCATACCGCCCCTGGGCTCACAGCTTTCCGCCCCCTCGAGCATCTGGATTGGGATTGGATGGTTAAAAGCGCATGTTTAAACCCCGGAAGTTCCTCTTCTATTATTTTGGATTGTATGGTCGAAACCGACCGTTACGTAGCCGCTTCACAGTGAACCCGCCAGGTGGAGGGTGACTATCCCCGGTTTATTATTAAAGCGATGGCGTCCAATACTTTCTGATTCATTGTCTCCCAGGCCCTCGTACAGCGGGTGCCAGCGCGTATTGGTGCAAATTGTCCGACTGCTTTGGCATGTAGTCGAAGACTTTGGTGATAGGGATTCACCCCCTTTCCGCAGGCGGGTCGAGAAGGCTATCTTCGACAAAACAGTGGGAAATAATAATCAAAAGAAGATATCCTCGGTGATAAGCAGCACTTTGCTGATAGCGCCGCCGCGAAACACATGTGCCTCAAGATTCTGGTTTGAGCGACCGGCCTCAACCTCGAACCATAAGTAAGACACCTACAGTCGTCGGACACGCGGTTAGCTTCTTATCCGAAACAGCTTGGCCTGACCTTGGCTCTCTGAAATCCCTCCTTCGCCTCTTCTTCTGATGGTTATATCTTCCTTTCTTTGAGTACGCACCGCGGTTACTTGACCTCGAAACCATAGCCTGGAAGGTGGTCGTTCCTGGCTGGCATGCAGCGTAAGGGGTGAATGTCTTTGCACGAAGCGGTGAAGGGCGTGGCCCGCATTCTTTCGAATCGATTATTTTCGGAATCGCCGGTAATTTATTCATGCCCCTCATCTGAAACGCCACTGATCCGGCGCCGGCCAATTGCAGCCTGCACCCTCTCGTCGGGCCGACGAGAGGTTCTTCCCTTTTCAGGGAGATAAATCGTCGTCTCAGTTATCAGCGTCGTTGCACCTGGCAAGAAACTAACCGTGGAAAGCCCGATAGAAGCAGTAAAAACGATCGCCCATAATTTTTTTTTCATATTCGCGTGTTAAGTTACTCTTCCAGCGGTTGCAATTTTATGTGTGAAAACAACAGGTGCCGGTATGCTCCCGGTGCTTATCGATCATTTTCGTATGCCGTCCGGCCCAAAGCAGGTTCCGGCACGTAGTCTTTAAGCATCGGCAAAACTCTCCGTGCTTGCTGACGGCGATTCCCATAAGGTGCTCCGATACGCTGGTGCCGCCTCGATGTGCCGGTGCTGTAACGATCTCCCAAGGTGTGCGCGTGTTTACGAGGGTATGTCCAATCGTTTGTCAGATAACCCATTCGGTACTCAGCGAACAAAGTAATCCCGACACAGGGTCATGTGCGTGTTGGGCGGTCCTCGAACTCGTATGTGACCTCGTCAGTCGGTGGAAGTGTCGATTATGAATGTTTTTGGAAGGTATTTCATAATGGTCTCCGCGGAAAAACATACAGGTTGCCGTAATTGTCCGGCTGTATCCGGTGAAAGGTGATAGCGACATCTATTTTTTTTTCTTCCGTAAAAAGTTTCAGGTCGATAACCGACACGGTACGGTCGTAATTCGGGACACGGTAACCGCCGGAATTAAGCGACATAGAGTTTATGCCCACAATGGCCATCTCTTCGGGCTGATAACCTACGATGCACTCGCGACGACCTGAAGGCTTACCGTATCGATTTTGGCCACATATCCGATCCGGGCATCCGGTGCTATCTGTACGGGGCCTGCATAGCGCTCACATAACGCATATTTATCTTTGAATGCAAGGTAGCGGCAAATTGGGGATAGCTATTTTGGTGATATGCTTGGCCGTATTGACATCCATTACCTCGACATAATTGGAACAATTTATAACCGCCCAGAGTTTGTCACCGTGAGATTTGAATGTCGTTTCCCTGACGTCATTAGGGTCTTTGACCTCATAAGGGGTTAAGCCGTAAAATATTTCGCGTGCTAAACGCCTGTCATAATCGTAGTCGAGCGAAGCCTGGTTCGTTCCCATATTGCCTTCGTTGAGCAGAAAAAAAATCCGTATATATCGCCAGTAACCCAGTTCCCACGGATTCACCAAGGTCGCCTCGGAGGGTAATAATACCGGATCGTCCTTGCGGCAGGAAGCCGCAAGGATGAAAGGATGAAGACTGTAAGCCATTTTTAAAATAAAATCCCTTCATAATGTAAGACTTAGAATAATCTTGAAATTGGTTCCCCGGCATGGGATACCATTTAACCACCGTATTTGGTTGAAAATGTTATTCACCTCCGCGGTGATACGAAGCTGAGCGTGTTTGAATGGGAAATTTCGCGACAGCGACATATCGTGCGTATACCACGGCTGGATATAATTGACCGGAGTATTGTTGCCGAGCATATATCGCTCTCCCGTATAGATAAAACTGTAATTAAAATCCCACTTTCGATAGGAAGCGTTAAGAATCACGGAGCCGCTGTGCCACGGAATGTAGGGTATCTGGTCGCCATATCCGTCCATAACGGTTTCCTCCCCAACCTTCATCCTTCTCCTCAGTGAAGTCCTGTGCCTTCTGATAGGTATAACTCAACCGGGCGTCCAATGCCACGCCGCCTAGAAATTGAAACAGGGATTGAACGTCACATCCACACCGCGTATCTCCACATATCCGAGATTAACCATTGTCCAGACGAGCTGGTTGGAGGTTCGGGGTGGCGATTATCTTGTCTCTCACCTCGTTGTAATAGGCATCCACCGTAAGATTGAGCGTCGACAGCATTCCTTTGCCGAATCGTTTGAGTAGACAACTCCCACATTGTATTGCGTGGCGTATTCCGGCTTCAGAAGCCGGTTGCCCAATTGCACGTAATAGAGGTCGTTGAAGGTCGGCATCCGGAATATCTCTTTTATAAAAGGCTCTTATATTAAGGCCGATCTTTTCAAACGGACGGTACGATGCGATTACCGTGGGAGAATACGTTTTTATCCGGCGCTGTTTCCATCCTCCGAGCGCTCCGGTCATGTACATGTACGTGTAAAAGCAGGCTTGCCTGCATGCTGAATCGTTTGAGGGTTGACCGATGTGGCTATGGCTCCCAGCAACGTATAGCGCCTCGGTTCGATGAAATGCGCATTGAACATATCGGTGCCGTCTGCATCGAGTTTGTTCCATTGAAATCTGTGGACAGATTCGCTGTCCACCACGGGGTGAAAGCGAACAGATTGGCAGCCGTAATATAAACCTCCTGCTGCCAATAGTGATTATCCATCGGTTGTACGGTACTTTGGGGCGGCATGACGTAATTCATATAGTCGTAGGCGTATTTGGCTTGGATTTTATAGCTGTAGAGATCCGTCACCTCTTGCCTTAAGGAACCTTGAAAGAAAAAAAAATTACGGTCTTTCTGCCGGTCTTCGTTCAGTAATGAAATAACGTAATCACTTTTACGGCTGCACCGGGATAGCCTCGCTCGGAATTGTAGAAATATCCTTTCGCCTGCCATTCTCCGCGCTTTACCTTGCCGAAAAGAGCAGCCTCGGCGCGAAGAAACCGGACATCCCCGTTGCGTCTGACTTCGGTGGTGTCATAGCCGCCGTCCTTATGATAGCGAAATTTATATTTGCCGGAAGTGTTCAGATATTCAATATTGGCCGACGACGAAAGGTTTTCGCTGATCCGGTGCTCCCAAAGGGCGGAAGCGTTGATAAGGTCGAAGGATCCGCCTTTGAGTTTTTACATTGAAACGGTTTCTGCGTCCGCTCTCGAAAACAGGTCTGCGCGTCACCATATATACCGCACTTGCCGAGGCGAAATCGCGTGCGGACTGGAATATGTCGCTTTTCTGGCCGTTATAAACGGATACCAATTCCATGTTGTCAAGCGAAAATTTACCGAGGTCCACCGTCCCCGTTCTGGGCATTGCCGATCTGTATGCCGTCGTAGAATACCCCCACGTGTTGGCTGCCCATACTACGGATGTTGACGGTTTTCAGCCCCCTGATACCTCCGTAGTCCTTTATCTGCACACCGGAAAAATAGCGCAACGCATCCGATACGGAATGTGAGTTGAGCCTTTGCAGTTTCTCGCCGGAGAGGATCTGTGCCGGGACGACTGCCCTGTTCTGTCTCCCGCACCGTCACCTCGTCGATAGCCAGTATCCGGACCGAATCCGGGATTTGTCTATTCTCGGCATCTTGAGCATTCGTAGTGCCGCAGGCGAGAAAGTGGAACAGTATCAAAATTACCGATATTCTTTTTCACTTCTTGATAGCGCTTGTTAATTAATGGAGTGCCGGGATTTTCTTATCCCGGCACTCCGGGTGTTGTCGCAAACGAGGGCTGGTTATTCGAACCTTACCGCCAGATCGTCCCACGCAAAATATGCCGGCTGGCTGAACCCATAACCGTTATCGCTGTCGCCTGTGACGTTGAATTCGATGCGGCTGACTTTTCCGAGTTCGGAAAGATTCCATTTCTGCCAATCGATGACGCAGCAGCGACGCTACCACTCGACGGTAATGTCATCCACTGCATAATACGCAGGCAGCGAGTAACCGTAACCGTTATCGGCGCCGCCAGCCTGGTTCAGCCGAAGCGAAACGATCGGCCCCAGTTCGGAAAGATCCCATTTTGTCCATGTTTTCGTGATGGCTTCGGGCGTAGCGAAAATCATCGTAATGGTTTTGATTTCTTGCCGTTGGCATCGAACCCCGTAGCGTAGAAGGTTACGTCTTTGGTCAGTTCGGGCGACAGTCCGTTGCCGGAGGTGGCAACCGAGTAGAAATAGCAGGTCGAATTGACGTACAGGCTTCGGATCGTCCGTGCTTTGTTGTCTGCAAATTCGAGAATGGGACGTCCATCACCGTAAGGAAAGTCAAAATCCAAATAGCCGAATGTCGTCAGGAAATTATCGGAACCATTGCGGCCTCCGCCTGTCATACTATCCTCTACTCCGTCGGGATTGTACACATACAGATCGTATAAATAATTGCCATATTTTTACCTGATCCAGCGAATTGGAATTATAGGAGCATACGAACCATGGATAGCCCCATCCGTTCATGAAGCCGGTAGGACGGCCAGTAGTGAGCTGCGTGGTTTCATCGACCCAGGCATAATCGTCTGGACTCCCTTAATTTCAATTGTGTCGTTGAATATTTTCCGGGTTATAGTTGCAGGCGACCCATTTGGCCCAGTCGCTACCCCCTCGAAGGTTATTGTATAGCTATGCGTATCCGCCGCACTTACTGTCAGTTCTGCCATGCACGAGGAATTCCCGGCCATTCCGATCAAGGCGATCACACCCTCCGTTTCTGCATAGCTGTTCGCTTTGGCCGGCGCTACAACCGTCAGTACATTGCCTTCGACCGAAACTTTCCATCCGTCGGGTTTAGTCCATGTCATCCGTTCGACACCCTTGCTCTCGATCGTAAAGGTCTGCGTCTCATCGTAAACGAATATGCCTCTCTTTGCGGAAATCGCGAGATTCAACGCACCTTGCATGGGAATTTCGAGTTTTCCGCCGTCGGCAAGCGTAAAAACCGCCATACCGGGTTCGAGACCGTATCCACCGACTCGAACATCGAATCGCCATCCGTTCCTTCAGCCCTGACACCCATCGAAGTCCATGTAGTACCATTGTCGATCGACATTTCCCACTCCTTGGTTTCGGTATTGATACGCAATTTCGAGACACGGCATTCTGTCCGGGGGCGCCGTCCTCACCCCCTGCGCCTTGATCTTTTCGCCGTCGACCAGTATGAAATCGCCATCGAGCGTCCAGTAATAAAGGCCGTCGCCATCTTTTTTCACCGAGATAGCGGGAGCATCAATTCCATTTTTTCCGTTGGTGATCGTGGCGGTTTTCACCATTGAGAATGTAATTGTGTATCCGTCATTATTTTTGATGACGGAGGTCACAGTTACATTCTTTTTTGTAAAGCATCGACCAGTTTTTGAGTGCATCGATATCGGTGTTAGCACTCTTCATGGCTTGCTCCATAGCTTCCATGCGCGAATCGAGGTCATCGACCGCTTTCCACAAATCGTCGTCGTCATACGAGCAGCGCTCCACTATCGCAACTGCCGAACAGGGCGATTGCCAAGGGTAAATAGTTTTTTCATTCCTGTTGTATTTTAAGTTTGACAAATAAAATCAACCGTATCCTCCTTGGGATACGGCACAACAGAAATTCAAAAACGGATTCACACCTTCGCAGGGCTGTCGGAAGCCTCGTATTAGACCGGAATGCCGGATGCAGGGGGAAATCGCTGTTTTGATTTTCACCCGTACACCCGCAGGTTGCAAATCTTATAAATGCATCGGCAGGTCTTCTGACTTGTTCCAGTTTTACGCCTTCCCCAGCCTTGCAGGCCAGTGGCAAAGATTGTAAAAAACCTTTTGCGCCCCATGTTTGGGGGCAGGAACTCACAGCAACGGGTATTGTCGCAGATTCTCACTGCATTCTTTTCATTCTTCATCGCGTAATCGGCGATTCGAAACCTTTGCGACGGCAAATATACAAATATTTTGCTTGTTAGGTATCTTCGATACGAAAAAAATGCAATCCTGTATTTTGGGTATTTTACAGTTATGAATCATACTTATCTGATTTGAGATTTTAAGAATAATTACTTTTTTCTCAGATGCTCTGCATCTTGAAGTAGCTTATACGCTTTCCGCTCTTTATATTGAAGCCTGTTCCAGCTGCTCCAGCCCGCCGCCTTACGGCTTCTTTGTACCGTTCAACTTGGTTTCGGACGGTATCGCGCATGGCCGTGTGCTGCTCATCCCCTGAATATCGTTTCCAACTCCATAAGCTCCCTTTCCTTGATCTCACCCCGCATTTTCACGTAGCGGTATTTCAGGTCGTTCGCAGCTAACAGCCGATTATTCTCTGATCGGTAGAAATGAATGCGCCTTGCAGGAAAAATACATCCCAGCATGACGAACATCGTCAGAAATGTTTTCGAGGAACTGATATCGAGCGTATAAGTATGTCGGTGCTCCCGCACTGGCAGGTTTTCGGGCTTTGCCGCTGCTTCAACAGCTTTCCCAACCTGCTCTATCAATGTATGTGTCTGCCTGATCTCTTTGTCAATCATTCCTCAGTCTCCCTTCAACTGTGCCAACAGAGCGTTGTATCTGTCGGTAAATTCCCGCTCCTGCTCGGTTTTTACTCCCGGCAAGGCCGTATGCCGTTGCAGTTGTTCGAGCATCTGTGCTACCTGCCCCTGCGAGAGCTCTGCGGCCTCTATCAGCCGCTCGATCCGTTCCAGTGGACATTATCCAAACCTGCGTTTCCTGCGGTGCCTGCCTTGGCGTTTTTAATGGCTTTAACAAGCGTTTCCTTGAGGTCTTCGTACATCTCGATCGAGAGGTCCATCTTATTTTCGTTGTTCATGGTTTTTGAGATTTTCTAATTCGGTTATATTTTCATTTTGGCTCTTCTTTTCTGTTCTTCGAGCCTGCGTCGGCGCTCCATCGCGGCTATCGCCATCGCTTCGGCCGCGGCATCGAGCAACGCCGTAATTCGTGCTATATGCTCTTCGGGGCTTTCTCCCGGCTTGCGCTGCAACTGCTCGGCGGACACTCCGCCGGGTGAATCGGCCGGCGGCAGCGGAATCCCGCCCGCCTTTCCAAGGTTTACCGATGGTGGCTCTTCGCGTGTGCCACCGCTACCATACCGCCGAACAACCTTCAAATGCCGAACGGTAATTGCCTGCCGCCGCCGAGAGGTTCCCGAAGAGCGTTGCCCGGTGTTGGGTTTGTTGCTGCATATTGTTGAACCGGTTGTCGAGTTTCGTAAAGTTGAAAGACCGGTCGATCGTCGATCCGGAGAACTCGAAGCCGTTTTTCGAGAAGAGGACACCTTGCTTGCGGTCAGTCTTTCCGCAATACTTGTAACGGATGCCGATGCCTTGTTCTTTAATTTACCTTCCAACTCGTTCCAACTTCTTGCACTTGGGAAGACTGCCTTTGATCGCATCGTAGATTTCGTATCTGGTTTTGTCGGGTTCGCACAACCGCTCCCGCCGCACGTCGTCCTTTCCCGGCGCGAGATACAATCCGCACTTCTCGGTCAGCTCCCGGCATACCTTGGCGCTGCGGAGCTTGATGTTCTTGTCCGAAATGGTCTGCCCGTTGTTCCCGACCCGGTTGTAGACCAGATGGCAGTGCGGATGGGGCTGGTCGAGGTGGCGCACCAATAGATACTGTGTATCAGTTATACCCATCTTCTGCATGTACTCCTTTGCGATCTGCGTCATCAGGGCGTCGGTCATCCGCGGGGCGTCTTTGGGTGAGAAAGACAACGAGATATGGCCGACATTGTTTTTCAGCCGCGGATTCAATAGAGTCTGGTCTTTAAAGTCCTGCACCATGTCCTTCACTTCCGGAGGCGTAATGCCTTCGGCTTCCAAGATCCGGGATTCTTCTTTCATCACGTAGCCTACCGTCCCCGAAAAAGACGATCCCGATATTACCTTACCGACCATCGCATATTTGCTTCAGGAGTTTTTCGATGGCCGTGATGATCGCCGCATGCCGTACCCTGACAGCCGCCAGACCTTTGGCATTGGCCAGCCGGGTCAGCTGGTTCAGATTTCGGGCAATGCCCTTGAGTTGGGCCATGAAATCCAGCTGTTCGCGGGTGATTCGCGCCCTTACCGTTCCTCGGTCGATCAACTGGCGCAGGACTTCGGCTGGCGGTTGTCCTGCTTCGCGGCAGAGGGCCGAGAATCGGAGTTTCCGTTCGGGGCTGAGTCGCGTGCTGACGACGTATTTGCAGATGCGGCCGATACCGACTTTCGGACGTCCGCCCTGTTTGCTGTATGTTTTCTTCGGTGTTTCCATGACAGGTAGTTTCGATAGATTATTCATGCTATATAGGTTGTTCAGACCAGCGGGATTTTACGCCGGCCAGCGGGGAAGGCGCAGTTTTCGTTTACGAAAACACAACCTTGCCTTCCTTAAATCTTTATCCCTTTCCGACGCGGTGGTTCAATTTCCGCCGTTTCCGCTTTCGGGGCTTGCAGATTATTCCGGACAGCCTGAAGACCCTGCCGGTCGGATGTCGTTTTCGGTGTCGAAGGCTTTGTCTTTTTATATGGGCGGTCAGATAGTCATTTACGTCCTTGTAAAACTGCTTTGGTCGATTACCTCGCTGCGGGGACAAAGACGGATCAGATCGGCTGTTGCCTTGCGTCCTGCCTCGTCGTTGTCGAAGAAGGCGTGGATCACCGGATGCCGGCTAAGAAACGGTACGGCTTTGGGAAGGTTGACGACCGAGTTCAGAACCGCGGCGTCGATGCGCAGTCGTTCGGGGTATTTCAGTGAGAGATAAGCGAGGAAATCCATAAATCCCTCGAAAGCGATTACCGTATCGGAACGGTTGTCGATGGTGGTGATATGTTTGGGCGAGGAGCCGCCTTTGAACCGCTCGGAGCGGAGCTCCCACCCTCCGGCATCGTTGCGGAACCCGACGGCGAAAAAGGCGCGGCCGTTTACCTCGTAGCGGACCTCGCGGCAGAATGCTGCGGCGACCGACGGGACGATGCCGCGCGAGGCGAGATAACCGACCAATGCCGGATGCCGGAGCGAAGCGTCGGAGAGGATGCGGAGCGCGGGGACGGTGGGCGGACGCAAGACCGGCAATGGGACCTCCGGCAGCTGGACGCTCGCCAACACCCGGTGAAAGAGAACGGAACCGGCGTCCCTTTTTTCACCGTTTTGCAGCCGTCGGACCGCTTCGCGGCTGTCGCACCGCTCCAACCGCATCACGAGGGTGAGCAATGTACCGCCTTCGCCCAGTCCGAAGTCGTACCAGAGATTTTGCACGTAGTCCACCTTGAAGCTCGGCGTGCGCTCTTCCCGTAGAGGGGAAAGATACATGCCGTAGCCGTTGCGTTCGTATTTGGGCTGAATCCCTCGTCGGGCGAGGAACAGCCGGATGCTAATATTTTTCAAATCGTTCATAATTTTTGTTTTTTCGAGTTTGCCGATTTTACCTTACTACTTACTACATATTTGCAATAACATGATATATAATATGTTATGCGTAGTAGCTTAAGCCCATACGATCTTACTACCGTAGTAGGTTCATGTAGTAGCGTAGTAAGATGTAGTAAGAATATTTTTTGCATGCTACTACATGACAAACTATTCTTTTTTCAGTGTTTTATAATTGCATGTAGTAACGTAGTAGCTACAATCCGTAAGAGACGAAAGGATTGGGTGTGATCTTCTCGATGACCCAGCCGTAGACGGATTTCCGTTGACACGTTTCGAGCGTCGTTCGAACCCGGCCTTGCGCAAGGCTTCGCCCATGCGTTTCTCGGAGAGGTTCAGCGACGAATAGCTGCGCAGGTAGTTCAGAATCTCCACGGTGGTCATAAAGCAATCCGTGACGGCATGTTCCGGAGGTTTCTCGAACCCTTTCAGCAGCATTTCGTATTCGATGGTCTGGACATGGAATGCGGCGTTTCCCGGTGCAGTTCTTCGATCTCGATGTCGTCGAACCAGTAGCGGAATCCGTTATTCAGGATCGTTCGGGCTTCGGCATATACCCGATCCATATTTACCCATATCGCCCGGTCGATGTCGATGGATAACACCTCGAATGGCAGGAATCGCCGCGAGCCGGTCGGATCGGTCAGAAAGTCGTTCCCGTTCACCGAGGCCATGAAGCTCGCCAAGTGGGGATACTCTTCGATGTAGACGTCGTAGGGCCGCCGGTATTTGACCGAAGGAGCCGTGATGAGGTTCTTCAGCTCGTTTTCATCCCGTTTGTTGAGCGCCTTCAGCTGGTCGTCGATGTTGATGAAGAGGTATTCGGCGACCAGCGTCAGCACGTCCTTGTTCTGCGGGTCGATTTTTCCCGTGAAAAGATAACTGGCGAGTGAGCGGGGGACAGAGGTTGTCGAGCCACGTGGTCTTGAACTTTCCCTGCTCGCCGGTCAGTACCAGACAGACGTGGTTCTGACATCCGAGGTCATTCATCGCATTGGCGACCACGCCGACGAGCCATTTGGTCAGGTACTTCGACCAATGCAGGGCATTGCGCACAGTGACGGTCCCGGCCAGTTCGCCGATCGCCTGCGTTCCCGTTGCTGGCGGCAGTTTATGAAAAATACGCCTGCACGGGATTTACACGCTCGGAAAAAGTCGCTTTCGAGCATGCTGCCTGCGCAGGTTCTCCGCCGAGGTGGAGATGCCGATGGTGCGGTCGAACCCCCGCCGAAAGGAGTTAAGCCGGTATTTGGTCACGGGGGAGGAACTCGCCGTCGCTGCTGCGGAACTCCGCACGGCTTTTGACCGTGTTGTAGCGAAAGGCGTAATGCTCCCGCAGAAACTCCCCTCGATACGCTCGTTCCGGACTGCTTGCCGGGGACTGCAACGCTGTCTGACACCTTTATTTGCCATCGTGTTCGCCGAGAATCCGTTGAATGTCCGAGGTGCGGTAGCGAACCTTGTTCCCGACCTTAACGGCTTTCAGATATCCTTTGCGGTTCCAATGCCAGAGCGTCGCATCGCAAACGCCGCATAGCTCTTTGACCTGTTCTTTGGTCAGGTAACGTTCCTTGCGGGCTTCGGCGACTTGTGCAGCCAGCTCTTCTTTTGGCGCGGTCGATAAAGGCTTTTGAGAAAGCCAACAGATCCTCGCCGCTTACCTCCAGCCGGATGCTGCCCGGAGCATCCCGGAGGATGGATAATAAATCTTTCATACATTGCTTTCCGCCCGTTGTGAGGCGCAGCCTTCCGGCGGACGGGAACGCCGCCGCCCGGAAATCCGAGCGACGGCGCAAATATAATGTTATGATTGAGCGATATTTAAGCGTTTAATTCGCGGAGTGTTAAGGCGAATTTAACGAGCCTTATTGCGATAGAAAATCTTTTATTTCCCGGATGATAAGGGGCCTCGCCGCCCCGACTGCTGACGGCCGATCCGATAAGCAGCGGTTCCGTCAGACGGCTGTATAAGCCTGTATGCCCCGCTCGTGGACGATGCGGATGTCAGAGCCGTATTCCGCTTGCAGGGCATCGCGGAACGGTTTGATGTTGATGGGAACTACCAGATAGCGCAATTCATCGAGTGCGATCTTCAGACGTGCGATGTCGGTCTGGTGTGTCTCTTCGTGATGTATTCGCCGATCTTTTGCCGCAACACGTCGGGATGCGACAGCCGGTGAAAACATGTCCACCAATGATTTGGTCGTACTCGGCCGGCCGGGTTTCCTCTTTTCACCCGCATCTTCGGCCGGAAGAGTGCCCGCGCCCATTCCAGCACCCGGTCGCTTTCGGCCAGCCGCATCGCTTCGCGGTGGGCATCCCAGTCCTGCTTGGTGCGCAGTTCTAATTTGATGGAGCGGGAGATCAGCAGTCTGATCGTGGCGCTCATGGTCATCTTCTGCAAGAATCCCAGATCGGGCGGTGCCGCAGCGCAACGCTCTACCATCCGTTCGAAACTCTTGCCGAAGTAGAGCCAGCAAAGCATCGCCGGGAAGCGTGGAATCCTTGCCGGGCTGTTCGCACTCCCGGATGATCTTGCCGGCAAGGTCGTGTTGTCGGGCCGCCTGTTCGATCTCATCGACATGCTCGAACAGTCCTTCATTGGCTTTTTGTCGGACATTAGGCGCCGGTACCAGGGGATAAGGGACATGGCTTGGAATATGACCGACTGGCACCCTGCATAGTCACGGGCGTTCATCGCCTCTTCGAATGCGGCGTATTCTTCGAGGTGGGTGTCCATCCATTCCCGTAACTTTGCTTTGAAAGCCTCGTATTCCTGCTGACCCATAAGTCGTAATGTTATAACCCGATTTTTAGGTAAGAATCCCGCCGTCCGAGATACATATTCCGGTAATTCTCTTTCAATTCATCGGATAAATAGGAGTTGGCGATCAGCGTATCTAAAAGCGGATAAGAGGTGCAGAATTTTGTCGAGTTCCCGTCGGATAGTTTTGTCGGGGAGCCCTAATCTTTTGCCGAATTCCCGGAAAGTTGTGCTGTTGGTCATTCCATAAGGCATAGATTCGGCGGCATTGTCTTTCAGCAACCCTTTGTCGAGAAAGGAATATCCGGTCGTCTGCTACGCAGTTTGGTGTTTACTGCCTCCATGCCGGGGGACAGCATTTGAAATCGCCAGTTAAATACGCAACTGAACGCGAAGTAATAATTGA
>VOFK01000034.1_pt1 | contig 13372 bp, 16 predicted proteins | sample 5384121 | NCBI WGS metagenome assembly VOFK01 (sample SAMN12384730, study PRJNA508395) | human gut metagenome | isolation source: healthy gut J | host: Homo sapiens | reverse complement strand
TGTTGTACTTCCGTTCAGTTACGTATTGCTTCCGGCACATGATTTCAAACATTCAGTCAGAAGATCAAAAAACAGAGAACATACGTATGAAAAAAGATAATGATGATAATCGGCCTCTTGTTGCCGCATCAGCCGTTTAAATAATCATCCCTCTCTTTCTATGCAGAGGCAGGAATCGGCACCTCCGCCTCTATGGAAGACACTCCGGCAGTGACACGCAAACAGCCTATAAAGCGGGAGTAGGTGCGGAATATACGCTGAACAGGACCTGGGCACTGCAATCCGCCCTGGAATTTATATCCATAGGCGGCAAAGACGATATGCAATATGTGGAACATGCCAAGATGCACGAATTGTACTTACAGATACCCGTAATGGTTGCCGCACGACTGCCGCTGGGCGAAAACTACCACGCCTCATTGGGCTTGGGTCCGTACATTGCTTGCGGTGTAGGCGGAAAGACATCCGGCAGCATCAAACAGGATTACGCCCACAGCGGTCACGACGGCTATTACCGCTTCCGGACAAGCACATTCGGCAGTGTATTGGAGAATAAAGCGGGGAAACAGAAGGCTGGACGGCGGCGTCATCATTGAAATAGCGTTTGAATACCGCCGGTTCATCATCGGTGCAGAAGCACAGGTAGGACTGGTGAAAGTCAACCAGCAGTTGAGACAGGTAATCGAGACGGAAGAGTTTCAAGGCTACTTTACCCAAGAACTTCGCCTCATTCTTTACCATTAGGATATAAGTTCCGGTAGGAGTTTCGCCAATACCTCTCCGATACCGGAAAGACACACCGGCTCTTTGCCGGGCTGATGCACAACAAACACCTCGTCTCCTCTCTCCGTACATCCGTCCGTTTCAACGTGCGTTTCCGCTTCCACGTCGCGGCCGGCAAAGATGCCATTGCGTTGCAAAAGCCTTGCGCATCATGGCATACCTCTGTCCACTACCGGAAAGGCGTACCTGCGAGGCATATTCATTATCCACCCTGAACAATCCGCTCTCCGGGATCGAACACAATGCCTTTGCGGGCAAAGAAACTACCAAGACTGCCGTTCAGCGAAAGATCCTCCGGCGTACCGATAGTTACCCCATTCGCCTTATCCATCAGCCAGATTTTGTCGGCAATTTGCAGAGCCAATTCAAGATCGTGCGTAGAGAGAAAAATAGTCTTGTCCGTCCGTCTGCTGAGGTGATGCAGCAGTTGCATCATTTCCACTTTGCTGGGAAAGTCGAGGAAAGCGGTAGGCTCATCCAGATAAATCACCGGCGTCTCCTGAGCAAGCGCTTTGGCTATCATCACTTTCTGACGTTCGCCGTCGCTCAACGTATGCACCATGCGGTGTGCCAGGTGAGGATGCCGACCAAAGCAATGGAGTGTTCCACCACATGCTTGTCCTCCTGTGTCAACACGCCCCAAAAACCTGTATAAGGGGGTGCGTCCCAGCCCCACCAATTCCGTAACGGACATATTGCGGAGGTCGCACTTCTCCGTCAGCACCACACTGATGACGCGTGACAACTGCTTGTCGGTATAAGTCTCGATCTCCCTGCCCTGAATACGTATCTCTCCGCCCAGGGGCTGAAAGGCGGACAATGTCCGGAAGCAGTGTGGACTTGCCCACTCCGTTGGCTCCCAACAGACAGGTCAGTTCACCGCTGTTGATGCCGGCACAGATGCCGTCCGCCACCACTTTCACATCATTCTTACCGGGATAGCCGATAGAAAGGTTCTCTATATGTATAGTTTCGCTGTTCAATTTGAATTACCGGATTAGGAGTTTCAGGTACGCACTTCTCATTTCCGGGCGCAATATTCGAATTTTCGGGGAGATACGCAAACTCTCCCCGAACAAATCGCTATAAAAAGAAGATGAAAACCATTGCAACAGCATCCCACTTTTTCATAGTCTTATTTCTCGAACCGGTTCAAGACCTTTTTTGCGCTGTCTGCCAGCACCACAAGAGCTCCGGCAAGAATAGCGGTATCCTTTATCACCAGACGTCCCGCCCCGGTCAGCAAAGGAAAACCATGCTCCCCCTTCCCAAATCGGGAACCCACACTTCAGGAGTAGTGACAAGGAACGAAAGCGTGCCGACAGTCATTATGACGGCCAGCGCAGCTCCTGCCAGCCCAATTTGAGGAGAGAATATACCCCCCAAAAATAAGGATACCTATTGCCATAATCAGTATTCCAAGACCGTGGGAGAAACCGTAGGTATTGTTCTCCATATGCCATTGGTGTTTCACCTCATTGAACTCACCCTCCTTCAGTTTATACTCCTTGTATTCCGGCGCCGCCTTGTTATAGAAGAAACTCATAAAAGGACTGTTTGCCACGAACGGAACGATTCCTTCGGCTTCGTAGTTCCAGAATTTCAAGCCGCCTATCCATACAAATATCACAAGAATGGCCACGCGGATCAGATTAACGCCCAATTTTTGGGAAGAAGCGGCCAGTGTCAGCAGTGTAAAGAAACAGTTTTTGCAATTTCGTTTTCATATTTTTATTGTTTTTTAGTGAGGGTGTCAAAACTCTGACAAGCCTATCATTAGCTTCGCTCAAAATATCTTTTATTTCTTACGCTAATATATAGTCTGTCATGCAGAACGTAGTGAAGCATCTCTTCTCCTACTCACACAGAGAGTAGATTCTTGAATGACAGAGTAAAATGATAGTTAATGTTAGTTTTGACACATCTTCATGTTTTTGCAAAGATCCCTGTTTCCGACGGAACGTGAAATGGCAATTATTCCGTAACTGTTGGCAATTCTTCCCGTTGCACCCTTTTCCGGTACTCCGACACACACTCCCCCGTCATTTTCTTGAAGAAACGGCTGAATGTCGCCAAATCCTCAAAGCCCAGAATATCCCCGATTTCCTTCGCGCTTTTTCGTGTGTAGAGCAGCAGGCGTCTGGCTTCCGCCTCTATCCGTTCGTGAATGATGCGAAGCGGAGAAGGCAGTCCGCAGGCAGAAAACAAGTTGGAAAGCGTCTTAGGCGAACGGCAAAGCATATCGGCATAGTCCTGCACCTGTTTCTTCTCGCGGAAGTTTCCGTCTACCAGCACATAGAACTGCCGAATGATGTCGAAAGCCTTTTTCATGCTCCCTCCCCACACTGAACTTTGTACGGGCTATACGTGTGCAGGTGATGATGAAGCGCTTCAGCATAATACGCAGCATCTCCTCCTGAAAACTGTCGCTAATGGCCGATTCCCGGCAGAAGCCGCGGACTATATCGTGCAGCCCGGACGACTGTTCTTCCGAGAGTTCCAGACGCATCACCTGGGATGAACCATAGAACAGGAAGCCGTTGCAGGACACTTCGTCATCATGTCCGAAGATGCAGTAGAAGTTACTGTTGAAAACCAAAGTCAGGTACTCGCCTTCCACCTCTTTCACCTCCAAATGGTGCAACGGGGTAAGCGTAATGATTTCGTCCTTTGCCAATTTCATGGGTATGTGGTCCACCTCAACAGCAAGCGAACCGTTCTGCACCCACAGGAACTTATACAGAGTCTTGTCGCGTTGCAGCGGCTTGTTTTCGTGAAAGCGGGATGTCATTGCGATATTGCCGTTCAAACGCGTATTTAGCTGATAGTCCATAAGTTTCTATTCGTTGATAAAGGAAACAAAGATAGGCAATATCCGGATTTAATACAATTTCGCACAGAGTACGAGTGATTTTTGCAGAAATGGCTTACCTTTGCGCATTGTGTAATTAAATTAAAAGATAAAGACATGAAGAAACTTGCTTTTTTATATGTTGATGCTGGTTATGGGTATCGGTTATGCCCACGCACAAGGCGGGGCAGACATTAAATTCGACAAGACCACCCATAACTTCGGAACATTCTCCGAAAATAATCCGGTGGTAAGCTGCACGTTTACATTCACCAACGTGGGAGACGCTCCGCTGGTAATCCATCAGGCAGTGGCATCTTGCGGATGCACAGTGCCCGAATACACGCAGGAGCCTGTAATGCCCGGAAAGAAAAGGAACAATCAAGATTACTTACAACGGTACGGGCAAATACCCCGGACACTTCAAGAAGTCCATTACGCTTGCGCAGCAATGCCAAGACCGAAATGCTCCGGCTCTTCGTTGAAGGCGACATGACTGCCAAAGACGCCAAATAATCGTTTTTATGATACAGAAAAAAGGAGAATTTTTCAATTCTCCTTTTTTTTTGCTTTCTTTGAAGTCTATAACCGATACATATCGCAATCATAACAATAAACATAAAACAGCTATTATGAAACAAGAAGAAGAGAAACCAATCGGCGTACCGGAAAATGCGTTCCGCGAACTGAAGCCGGGAGAGGTCTACAATCCCCTGATGAGTCCCGACAAGAAATATCCCGAAGTAAACCTGTGGTCGGTACTGTGGGGTATCGCTATGGCGGTACCTCTTTTCGGCAGCGGCAGCCTATCTGGGATTGAAAGTGGGACAGGTATTCGAAGCAGCCATTCCCATTGCCATTATCGCCGTCGGCGTATCCGGCGCAGCCAAGCGTAAGAACGCACTGGGCGAAAATGTCATTATACAATCCATCGGAGCCAGCTCCGGCGTCATCGTGGCAGGTGCAATCTTCACCCTGCCCGCACTGTACATCCTGCAGGAAAGCTATCCGGAGGAAATCACCGTAACATTTGCACAAGTATTCATCAGTTCGCTGCTGGGCGGCGTACTGGGTATCCTTTTCCTCATTCCGTTCCGCAAATATTTTGTAAGTGACATGCACGGCAAATATCCTTTCCCCGAGGCCACCGCAACGACGCAGGTGCTTGTATCGGGAGAGAAAGGCGGCAGCCAGGCAAAGCCGTTGCTGTTGGCAGGTATTATCGGAGGTCTGTACGACTTCATCGTTGCCACTTTCGGTTGGTGGAACGAGAACTTCACAACCCGTGTATGCGGCTTCGGCGAAATGCTGGCAGAAAGCCAAGCTTCGTGTTCAAGGTAAATACCGGAGCTGCCGTACTGGGTCTGGGCTATATCGTCGGACTGAAATACGCTTCTATCATCTGTGCCGGCTCGCTTGCCGTATGGTGGATTATCATTCCCGGCATGTCCCTCATCTGGGGCGACAGCGTGCTGAACCAATGGAATCCTGAGATTACCGCCACCGTAGGTGCCATGTCTCCCGAAGAGATCTTCAAGTACTATGCCAAGAGCATCGGTATCGGCGGCATTGCAATGGCGGGTATCATCGGCATCATCAAGTCATGGAGCATCATCAAGAGTGCCGTAGGGCTGGCTGCCAAGGAAATGGGCGGCAAGGCTGATGCGGAAACCAACGTGAAGCGTACACAACGCGACCTTTCCATGAAGATTATCGCTATCGGTTCTATCGTGACGCTGATACTGGTTACGCTGTTCTTCTACTTCGATGTGATGCAGGGCAACCTGATGCACACGGTAGTGGCTATCCTGCTCGTTGCGGGCATCTCGTTCCTCTTCACCACCGTAGCAGCCAATGCCATTGCCATTGTGGGAACCAACCCGGTATCGGGCATGACGCTGATGACGCTTATCCTTGCATCGGTAGTAATGGTGGCGGTAGGCCTGAAAGGCCCGGGCGGAATGGTAGCCGCACTGGTCATGGGCGGTGTGGTTTGTACGGCGCTCTCTATGGCGGGCGGTTTCATCACCGACCTTAAGATTGGCTACTGGCTGGGAAGCACTCCCGTGAAGCAGGAGACGTGGAAGTTCCTCGGAACAATCGTTTCGGCAGCTACCGTAGGCGGTGTGATGATTATCCTGAACAAGACATACGGATTTACCAGCGGACAACTGGCTGCTCCGCAGGCCAACGCAATGGCGGCTGTCATCGAACCGTTGATGAACGGTGTAGGTGCACCGTGGCTGCTTTACGGCATCGGTGCGGTGCTGGCTATCGTGCTAAATGCCTGCAAGATTCCTGCACTGGCTTTTGCACTGGGCATGTTCATCCCGTTGGAGCTGAACGTTCCGCTGGTAGTGGGCGGTGCCGTAAACTGGTACGTAACCAGCCGCAGCAAGGATGCAACCCTCAATGCCGAACGTGGCGAGAAAGGTACGCTGCTGGCGTCCGGCTTCATTGCCGGCGGTGCGCTGATGGGTGTGGTAAGCGCGGCAATGCGCTTCGGCGGTGTCAATATGGTGAACGACGCATGGCTCAGCAATACATGGTCTGAAGTGCTGGCGCTGGGCGCTTATGCCATCCTGATATTCTACCTCGTAAAGCTTCGATGAAAACGAAATAAGCTGCGGAGATACTGAAATAAGTTCATAGGAAATCATCAGCCATTCTTCGCTATGTTCTGAATGGCTGATGATATAAAACCGTATTCATTATGAAAAAGACACTATTCCTATCCTTACTGTTCGCAACAACAATGTTGTCTGCACAAAAGCCCGTCGAACTGCCGTTATGGCCCGACGGAGCTCCCAATACAAACGGACTGACCGGTGAACAGGAAGATTTGAAAGGCGGCCGCGGCGTTGCCAACGTGACCCATCCTTCCATAACCGTTTACCGTCCGGCAAAGCCCAACGGTATGGCCGTCATTATGTGCCCCGGCGGCGGATACGCCCGTCTTGCCATGAACCACGAAGGGCACGACATGGCGGCCTGGTTCACAACGCAGGGCATCACGTATGCCGTATTAAAATACCGCATGCCCAACGGACACCATGAGGTTCCCCTTGTCGGACGCCGAACAAGCTATCCGCCTGATGCGCGGACACGCCAAAGAATGGGGTGTGAATCCCAACCGTATCGGCATCATGGGAGCATCTGCCGGCGGGCATCTGGCGGCTTCTCTTGCCACACTATACAGCAGTGACGCCACCCGCCCCGACTTTCAGGTCTTGTTCTATCCCGTCATCTCCATGCTGAAAGGAGTCACCCACAGCGGTTCACGCAAAAACCTCCTCGGAGAAACGCCTTCCGCCGAACTGGAACAGAAGTACTCGCTCGAACGGCAAGTATCTCCCAAAACGCCGCAAGCCTTCATCATGCTGTCGGCAGATGATGCAACCGTACTGCCCATCAACGGCATCGGTTATTTCCTTGCCCTGCGCGAACAGAAAGTACCTGCCACACTGCACGTCTATCCCACCGGCGGACACGGCTGGGGCTTTCGTGACAGTTTCACCTATAAACGCCAATGGACCGGGGAACTGGAAAAATGGCTGAGAGAAGGACTCACCTTCCCGGAGAAATAGCAGGCCTGGAGAAAACGTATTTACAAACAATCATTAACTCATACAAACCTTAAAACATTCTTTTATGAAAATGAAAAAACTACTGGTTGCAGCCGCCTGTCTTCCTCTCGCCCTCATGGCACAGGAAGACAGGTATGCCAAATCACCAATCCCCGGCTGACAAGTATCAACAAAGAGCAGCCCCGCAGCACCTTCACCTCCTATACGAACGAAGCAGATGCCGTCATCAACGACCGCAAGAACGGGACATTCCGCATCTCCCTCAACGGGAAGTGGAAATTCAACTATGTAGAGAACTTCGCCGACCGCCCTACCGACTTTATGTCTCCCCATACAGACGTAAGCAAATGGCCCGACATCAACGTTCCCGGCAATTGGGAGCTGCAAGGTTTCGGCACGCCTGTCTACGTCAACCAGTCGTATGAGTTCTGCTCTCCCGGCTATGCCCCCTATTGGGACAAGCCCAACCCGCCCTACGTTCCCAAAGAGTGGAACCCTACGGGAACCTACCGCCGTACCTTCACCCTGCCTGCCGACTGGGACAACAAAGAAATTTTCCTGAGCGCCGACGGAGTGCGCGGAGCAGCTTTCTACTACCTCAACGGCAAATTCGTGGGCATGAACAAAGACTCCAAAACCCCTGCCCGCTTCAACGTCACTTCCCTTGCCCGCAGAGGCGAGAAACGTGATTAGCCATACAGGTGCACCGCTTCTCCGACGGCAATTATCTGGAGTGCCAGGATTTCTGGCGCATCAGCGGCATCGAACGGGACATCTACATGTATGCCCAGCCGCAAATACATCTCACCGACTTCAAGGCAGAGACTCCCCTGGACGGAGATTACCGCAACGGAATCCTGAAGCTGAAAGTGAAGTTTGCCAACGAAACCGGTAAGGAAATCCCGTTTACGGTAGGCTATCGTCTGCTGAACAGCAAAGACGAACAGATAGCCCCCAGTCATCCGCACGCGCAAGCTACGGCCAGACAGAAGTGGAGTTCACCCCAAAAACAATCAAAGAACCACTGCAATGGACGGCCGGAAACACCTGATCTCTATACACTTGTCATCAGCCTGAAACATACCAACGGTGACGTTATCGAGGCCACCGGCTGCAAAGTAGGGTTCCGCACCGTAGAGATAAAAGACAAGCAGCTGATGGTGAACGGCAAACCTATCCTTGTAAAAGGCGTCAACTATCACGAGCATAATGAATACACCGGCCATTACGTTCCCGAAGAGCTTATGCTGAAAGATTTCGAGCTTTGGAAGCGCTACAACATAAACACCGTCCGCACCTGCCACTACCCGCAACAGGAACGTTTTTACGAGTTGTGCGACCAATATGGCTTCTACGTCATAGACGAAGCCAATATCGAGAGCCACGGAATGGGCTATAATCTGAACGTAGGCGGAACATTGGCAAATAACCCATTGTTTATGAACTCCCACGTAGACCGTACCCTGAACATGTACGAGCGTGACAAAAATCATCCCTGCATCATCACTTGGTCATTGGGCAACGAAGCCGGCAACGGAGTGAACTTCTACGTCACATACAACACACTGAAGGCGCTGGACAGCCGTCCCATACAATACGAGCGCGCCCAACTGGAATGGAACACGGACATCTTCTGCCCCATGTACCACAGTCCCGCCCGTATCGAGAAATACGCACAGAACCCCGAAATGACCCGCCCGCTCATCCTCTGCGAATATGCCCATGCCATGGGAAACAGCCTCGGAAACTTCCAAGAATACTGGAACCTCATCGAAAAATATCCTATCCTGCAAGGCGGTTGTATCTGGGACTGGGTAGACCAAGGATTTGCCACCAAGACCTCCGACGGCCGTAAATACTGGACGTACGGCGGCGACTATGGTGAATACGGCACTCCTTCCGACGGAGACTTCTGCATCAACGGCGTGGTATATCCCGACCGTAGCGTAAAGCCTCAGACAGAGGAAATGAAGAAAGTATATCAGAATATTAAGTTCCTCGACTTCGATCGCATAGCCTTTGTCGTAAAGATACGAAATGACTTTTCCTTTACCAACCTCAACAAGTTCGACTTCTACTACATCGTCCGCCAGCATGGTAAAGAAATCTACAAAGGGCGCATCAAAGACATCGCAGCCGAACCGGGCCAGACAGTCACCAGTCCGTTCCTGAATGGTATTCCAGCGGTCAACCCCTCAACCGGAGACGTACGCATTGAATTCTATGCTGCCATCCGTACCCCCGAACCGTTCCTTCCGGCAGGCACAGTCATTGCCCGCGAGCAAACCTATGTCTATACTTTCCATAAGAAAGACGCTCCGCAGCAGGCATTTGCCACTCCGGAAGATAATGGCAGACAGCTCACCTTCTCCGGTGCAGACTTCACAGCCACATTCGACAAGCAAAGCGGCTTGCTGGTATCCTACCGATACAAGAAACAGGAATTTATCCATAATGGACAAGGTCCCCGCCCTTCTTCTGGCGTGCACCTATCGACAACGATTATGGAGCCCGGCTTCCCCGTACGACTGAAAGCATGGAAAGAAGCAAGCTATCAGGAACCGAAAGCCGAAAAACTTCGACATTGTGCGGGGCAAGGACTCCACAGCAGTAAAAGTGACCTACCGCTTTCCACAGACCGATGCCCGCTGGGACATTACATACAAGGTGTACAGCAACGGCGTTATCAAAGTGAACAACCACTTCGTAGCCGAAAATGCCCAAGCGCCGATGATACCGCGTGTGGGACTGCGTATGCAGCTACCCGCCCGCATCACCTCGCTGACCTACTACGGCCGGGGTCCGGAAGAGAATTACCGCGACCGCCGCACTTCGCAATTCTTCGGTGAATACACCTCGGACATCAAAGACATGTACGAACCCTACGTCCGCCCGCAGGAAAACAATCACCGGACAGACATATATTGGTGTACACTCACCAGCAAGGCAAAAGAAGGCCTGCTCTTTGTAGCCGACCGCACTTTCGAGATGAACGTGTCCAATTATCCGTTGGAAAGTCTCGACAGCGGCGACTCCATAGAAAACGGCGCTCCACGCACCGCCAAGACCAATCATCGCCACCTCACCGACCCGCAAGCCGTTCCCTCGGTGGATTTCTTTATAGACTACCGCATGATGGGCATAGGCGCTGACAACAGTTGGGGGAGCTTTTTTGGCACACGAGCCTTATCTGATACATTCATGCAAGCAGAATAGCATCAGCTATGGCTTTCACGATTGTACCATTCGACAAGAAGACGGACTTCAAGAGTCTGATATATCAATATTAAACCGCAAGACAATGAAATCCTTGTTCTGCATGTTCTGTACTTTAGCAATAGCATCGTCCGTTTCTGCACAGGAAACGGGCAATGCCATGCTGAAATACGGTTTGAATTTCCTCAAGACTCCCTACGTGGCACATACGCTGGAAGTGAATGAAGAAGAAAGACTCGTAGTCAACTTCGACGAAGTGGATTGCACCACTTTTGTGGAGTACGTACTTGCTCTGTCACTCTCCCCGTCAAGAACGGAGCGATAGATAAGACTGACTATGCAAGACTTCTACAAAAGATACGCTATCGCGACGGCAAAATCGACGGTTATACTTCCCGCCTGCACTACATTGCCGACTGGGTGAACAACGGCGTCAAACATGGTTTTATGGAAGATGTAACCGCAGCCAACAGTCCCGACTCAATAGCGCTGTCCCTCAACTTCATGTCCTCACATCCCAAATCGTACAGGCAGTTGGCGTCTTCTCCCGAGAATGTCAGCAAAAGAGAGAGTATAGAAAAAGCCCTTTTCCGGACAGACATTCCATTACATCCCCAAAGCCAAACTTCCCGACGAAGGTTTTAGCTGGATAAAGAATGGCGATATTATAGCTATTACAACCAATGTTCCGGGTCTGGATGTCGCCCACATGGGAATTGCCTATTATGAAAAGGGAGTATTGAAATTGCTCCATGCTTCTTCCACCCGGAAAATGGTGGTTATTACGCAAAAAGACATTGGCACAGATGCTGAAAAAATAATAAAAGGTTTACGGGGATCAGGGTGGTAAGAATGAAATGATATAAAAAAAAGAGGAATTTTCATTCCTCTTTTTTTTTTATATTGGCAGGTGATATTATTGCATTCATAGGAATTAAAGGTATCAGATACTTTTCTAACGGAGTCCCTTTCAACTTTGTAAAAAGATACCTCTCAAAGCTCCAACATTAATTTCACATAGATGTTCCAAAGCATCCGGCAAATTTGTTTCAAAGCCTTTCTCTGTTTCCATCTTTATAAAGGCAGAAAACGGATCAATCCTAAAATTGGTGTATACACCTAATTCAGCCAAAACACAATTATCGTGAGCCGATTTTATATCTTGCCTTAACTTCTACCCCAAACTCTCCTTTTTCTTGATCACTCTTAAAGCTATGAATAAAGTCCACTTTTAGATCATCTGGCTTAATCGTAGAATAATCATAATCGTAATTAAATCTATAAAAGAGTTTCTGTAAGGTTCAGCAAAGATATTTTTTTATTTACAGGTACTGTTTTTGCCATATTATCAATTGTATAATAAATTATGTGAGGAAACCAAATCATAGTTATAACTATACGACTCCTGTTCGTATTGAGGTATAAACATATATTCTTTCGGGAAGGTTTAACCTCAATAGTTATCCTATGATTAATTGTACTTTCAAAGGCAACCTCCTCTCTATTATCAAGCAAATGAATATCTAAAGCATGTTCTATATCCGATAACGTGTCTGTAGTAAAGTTATGTTTCCCAGACAACCATTTAGATATTTCAGAGGGACGCTTGCCCAGTATTCTGGAAAACTCTTTCTGGCTCATATTGCGTTTTTCTAATGTCTTGGCTATTTTAGCGGCAATTGCCATCTTGGATGCAGTTCTTCGCACTTCATCTTCTGATATATCAGACAATATCAAGTCTAAAAAAGTCCCTTTTTAATTTTCCTCATAATCATTTATAATAAGTTCTCCGGAAATAATTCCGTCTTCGTTTAATTTTAAATCTTTCTCTTTTATGCGCTCGTTTATCAATTCTGCTATCCGCTTTATTTCTTCAACTTTTCCTGACAAAACAGGATCTTCTTGATAAGCCCTTATACTTGGAGACTTATAGCCACCTCCTCCCAGTATAATTAAAGATGAACCATAGCGCAAACAATAAACTCTGATCCTCTTAGCCCATACAGCAGCCACACCATCCCCTAACCTTCCTTCATTCAACTTTAAAAAAGTGTTCCTGGCATCCTACTTTATTCCCCATAGCTATTAGTTCTTTCACAATCTCTCTAATTTCATTAGGGTATAAAGGACCGTTTTCTTCTACAAATTGATCGAACAATGTGTCTTCCGCATCATCTAACAAAACAGAATAAATGTGTGCTTTGTTCCCTGAAAACTCTTCTAAATCAACTAACTCAACTTTCACTGGCCACTATTTTTTGTTACAAAAGTAATAATTATTATTAGAATAAATAACTTATAAGTGAATTTTTATCGTTTAAGTTCAATTATCGAAAGTCTTATAAATACTCATTCTATATCAAGAATTTAAACAAAAACAGCCGGAATTGCTAAATCGAAGCAATCCCGGCTGCGCCTAAAAACATAATAACCGCTGTTACCTGTCGTTTATCTGTTTTTCCTTTTCCTGACTATCAACGGTGCTCCAAGCTCTTCCCGTTCCACCACTTCAAGAAAACCACTTTGTTCCAATTCAAATAAAAGCCGGATATACACGTAGCTTATCGGCACCGGAGTTCTGATAATGTCCTCTACCTCAATAAAACTTAGGTGACCATTCATATAATCTATAATTTTTTGAGTATCAAGAAACATTATAATTTACATCCATATTCATTAAGTGTATTTTAAAACCTTCTTGCCAAAAAGATTCACCCATTTAAAAGATGTTATTATTTGGAATAGTAAAAACCCATACTCATTCAATACTGAGTATTCTCAAAATAACTAATAATGCTAATAAAAGATAGATGACAACCAATTCTTAATAGAATAGCTTTCATAGATTTCTTTAGGAGTATCTCGATAAGGCTCATTAAGAAACTTCTCCGGAACATAAGGCAAGTTACGATCAACAACTAATATATTATCAGGA
>VOFK01004244.1_pt1 | contig 13385 bp, 21 predicted proteins | sample 5384121 | NCBI WGS metagenome assembly VOFK01 (sample SAMN12384730, study PRJNA508395) | human gut metagenome | isolation source: healthy gut J | host: Homo sapiens | reverse complement strand
AGCCCGCGAAGCTCTAAGAGCGCGCAAAATCAATATTTAGGGCTTGACATTTGCCTGAGCCTTGAATATAAATATTAGAGCGTTCCAAAGACAGCAGGGGGAGGGTCACACCTCGTAAGTCCTGCCGAGGATGGCAAACGTTATGATTGCTTACACCGTCCTTGTCCCGGCAGAGGACGGTTTCCCTTTTTAGAACGCCTTTTTTCCCCAGCATAGGGAGCTATGCCGCAAATCTAAACGGAGGTGAAAAACAAGAATGCCTAACGCAAAAGTCCTGTCTGAAAAGCAGGCGATCGTGGCCTCTGACCGAGAAGCTGCAGGGCGCGGCCGCCGGTATCATCGTCGACTGCTGCGGGCATCACCGTCGCGGAGGACACTGCTCTTCGCGCCGAGTGCCGCAAGAACGAAGTCGATTATGCCGTCGTCAAGAATACGCCGCCCTTCGCTTTTGCTTTCAACAACGTCGGTCTCAATGAGCTCGATGAGCAGCTCAACGGCACCACGGCTCTCGCCGTCGCGGGAGCGACCCCGTCGCTCCCGCTGCCCGCGTGTGATCGCCGCCGATTATGCCAAGAAGCTCAACGGCAAGTTTGAGATCGGGGCGGTTATGGATGGCAGCAGTGTCGATATGGCTAATTATCACGTGCTTCGCCGGGTGATCCCTGCTTCGTCCTGGCCCAGGTGCTCGGCACGATGCCGCGCCCATCACCAGCCTTGCCTGCGTCCTCAAGCAGATCGCTGAGAAGCGACGGCGCTTCCTGCTGAGGTGGCCGGAAGCCGCCGCCGAGTAAATCCGGCATCCAAACAACAAAACAAACAACAATCTAAATCAGAGGATAATACAATGTTCGAAAAGATCACTGCTATGATCGAAGAGATCACGCCTTACCGTTCTTTGAGCCTCTCGAGCTCGTTCACGCGCTCGAGGAAGAGTTGGCGTTTCGCCGCCGCCATGGCTGCCTCCTGCCGGCGCCAGCGTTCCCGCCAAGCCGAGGAGAAGACCGGAGTTCGACGTCCTCGCCGGTTTCGACGCCGCGAAGATCAAGGTCATCAAGGCCGTCCGCGAGCTTCACTGGTCGGAAGGTCTTGCCGAGGCTGCGCTTTGTCGAGTCCGCTCCTGCGTCGCGCCGGGCGAAGGCATTGCTGACGATGCCGAGTACTCCTCAAGAAGCAGCTCGAGTGGAAGCCGAGCGAAGGTCGAGATCAAAGTAATTTCACCCACCGTTGAGCAGCAAAGCCAGGAGCGCTGCTTTTTAGCACGGCTTGCGTTTCGGCTGATCTCGTGTTAAAATCGCATTGTTTCGCGCCGCGGGCGCCTTTTTGACCAAATCGGAGGAATGTGTATGGACCGTCAAAGAAAAGCCGACATGATGTTGGTGCTGGCGACCGGCTTTTTGGGGCATTTCCAACCGCCTCGATCCGCCATTTGCCTGCGCGATATGCAGCCGGTGACGCTCAACGCCTTCCGCTTTCTCGGCCTTCGCCGTGCTCGGCGCGGTGTTTCACAGCGGGTGGCGCGAGCCGCGAAACATGGAGGTAGCAGCCCTTCGTCGGCTGTCGCTCGTGGCGATCTACCTCGGCGCGACTTACGGCGTTTTTCAGGCGTCAGCGTATCCAACGCGGGCTTCATCGGCGCGATGACCGTTCTCTTTTACCCCCCGTTCTTGAGTTCGTCGTTTACCAAAGCGACCTACCGCAAGCTCGGCTTTGCCTTTGGCGGTGTGTATGGCAGGCATGGCGCTCCTGACGTCAACGAGGCGCTGCGTCCCGCGCCGGCGATATCATTCGCCTGCTTCCTCGTGCCGACCTTTTACGCCGCGGATCTGATGGTGACGGAGAAGGTGGTCGCGAAGCCGGAGGTTGATCTTATCGCCTCGGCGTGCTGCAGACGGCGGCGTGGGCGTGCGATGCCCCTCGGCTGCCCTCCTTCTGAGACGCCGCCTCGCCCGCTCGCCCGCGTCCAGCGGCGCTGTTCCTTCGGTGTACCTCGCTCGGGCATCTGCTTTCGTCATCCAGAGCGTCGAGCAGTATACCACCACGGCGAGCCACGCAGCCCGATCTTCACGCTCGAGTTACGTATTGCTTATCGGATCGGCCGCATTTCCTAAAGAAGTGTTTATATCCTGCCCGTAAGTTTTCTTTGCAGCATACAAATCCTCATAATCATACTTCATCACCTCGAAAGCCGTGACCGCACTGACAGAATGCTTGCCGAAAGTTTTGGAGTAAGTTAAATTGTTCTGTGAAGTATAACGTATACGGTCAGTCATCTGCATGTCCTCGTCCTTGATAAGTTGCTCCATCACGTCCATCCGAGACCGAAAGAAAAAATGTCCTGTCAACGAATAATCTACCGTAAACACATTGGATACCCCAAGTTATCCTTCCAAACATTATGTTATTTTAGCTGTACCCATAGCACGTACCGTCCGAGCGTAAACACCACTCACTCAGCCTCCAATATCGGATTATACCCATTGTTTTCATCGATACCAAGCCGGCTAGGTCCCATCCTCATTGTAAATGGGAGCAGAAGGCGCTCGATTCACCTCTTTGATGGCCAAATGGTACTTCCCATGTACTCCTACCTTCGGGTAACAACACTGCGCGTTCAAGGACATGGCGCTCCAGATGCTGCCGCATCTGCTGACCGCTTCGCTGCGCAAGACCGGCGAGACGCGCACTGCGTGCATTCTCGTCGCGACCTCGGGCGACACCGGCAAGGCAGCGCTCGACGGCTTTCCACGATGTCCCGGGCACCAAGATCATGGTCTACTATCCGGTAGACGGCGTTTCCCCATGCAGAAGCTCAGATGGCGACGCAGGAGGGCGCGAACGTCGAGGTCATTGCCATCCACGGCAACTTCGACGATGCACAGAGCGCAGTAAAGCGCATCTTCACCGACGACGAGACCCGTGCGCAGCTCGACAGGGACGGCATGATGCTGTCCTCGGCAAACTCCATCAACTGGGGCCGTCTGGCGCCGCAGATCGCGTACTACGTCTCCGCGTACTGCGATATGGTTAAGCCGCACGCACCGCACAGGGCGACAAGATCAATGTCTGCGTACCGACGGCAACTTCGGCAACATTCTCGCGGCCTACATCGCAAAGAAGATGGGTCTGCCGGTCAACAAGTTCATCTGCGCGTCCAACCGCAACAACGTGCTGACCGACTTCTTCAAGAAGGGCGGCGAGTACAACCGCAACCGCGATTTCTACACCACCACGTCTCCGTCGATGGACATCCTGATTTCGTCCAACCTCGAGCGTCTGCTGTTCTTCGCTTCTGACTTTGACGACAGGATGGTAGCCGAGCTCATGGCGAAGCTGAACGGCGAGGGCAGCTACAAAGGTTGCCTCGGACGTATTCGCGAAGATCGCGGCCGACTTCGATGCCGGCTGCTGCGACGACGAGCACGCAGCGGAAACCATCCACAGGCTGTGGACAGGAGGAGAACTACCTGTGCGATACGCATACCGCAGTTGCGGTCCGTGTATACGAGGACTACCGCGCGCGCACCGGCGACGAGACTCCGACCGTGATCGCCTCCACCGCATCTCCGTTCAAGTTCTGCCGCGCCGTCATCGAGGCGCTCGGCGGCACGCTTGAAAAGGACGATGTGACCCAGCTCGATGTTCTGACCGGCCTGACGGGCGTACCGGCGCCCGCGCCGCTCGCAGCCCTCGCAGGCAAAACGCCGCGCCTTGACCGCGTGGTGGACAAGGCGGACATTCTCTCGACTGTCGCCCTGCTCAAGGACCTGTAATGGCGCTTTACACGCTGGCCGATCTGCATCTTTGCCACCGATGTCGCCAAGCCGATGGATATTTTCGGCGGCCGGTGGCAAGGGGCATACGGAAAAGATCCTCAGGCACTGGCGTGCGCGCGCTTTGATGCGCCGGAGGATACGGTTGTACTGGGCGGCGATATTTCGTGGGGCATCAGCCTCGCGGAGGCAAAGGGCGATTTTGCGCTGATCGACTCGCTGCCGGGCAAAAAGATCATTTTGAAGGGCAACCACGATCTGTGGTGGGAAACCGCCTCCAAAATGCACCGCTTTCTGGACGAGAACGGGCTTGCGAGCATTGATTTCCTGCACAACAACTGCTTTTTTACGGAAAAACGGCGCTGTGCGGTACGCGCGGCTGGCCGTTCGAGGAGGATTTTCCGACCCGCACAACGAGAAGATCTTCAGGCGCGAGCTGCTGAGACTTGAGGCGTCGCTGCGGCTCGGCGCCGCAGAGCAGACCCGAGGAGATCATCTGCTTCCTGCACTATCCGCCGCTGTACTGCGACCTACCGCTGCGAGGCTATCGTCGAACTGCTGCAAAAAATACGGCGTAAAAAGCGCTGTGTTTATGGGCATCTGCACGGGAAAAGCCTGAGTCATGCCGTCAACAGGTGAGCAGGAAGCATTGAATGGAAGCTCGTCTCCGGAGATTTTGTGATTTTTATCCCGATTTTCTGAAAAAATAGAAAAAAACTATGGAAATTCATGAGAAAAATCTGATAGAATGATTTAGATACAATCGAAAGTATTTAGTAAGGAGATTGGCAACATGGAACTGAAAAACACTGAAAAGCTCGAGCACAGCGTCGTAGCTCTCACGATCGAGATCACCAAGGCTGAGTTCGAGGCTGCAAAGGACAAGGCATTCAAGAAGAGCGGCAAGAACATCACCGTTCCGGGCTTCCGCAAGGGCAAGGCTCCGCGCAAGATGATCGAGAAGCTGTACGGCGAAGGCGTATTCTTCGAGGAAGCTTTCAATATTCTGTACCGCGGACGCTATGGATATGGCTGTCGAGAAGTCCGGCATCAAGACGGTCGGCCGTGCAGACGTAGATCTGGGCGACCCGGCAGAAGAGGGCGGCCTGACCATCATCGCCAAAGGTACCGGTTGAGCCGGAAGTTGAGCTGGGCGAGTACAAGGGCATCGAGGCTGAGAAGGAGACCGTTAAGGTTCTGCAGGCTGACGTTAAGGCAGAGCTGAACCGCATGGCGCAGCGCAACGCCCGCACCGAGACCGTAGAGCGCAAGGCTAAGAAGAACGATACCGTTGATATCGACTTCGAGGGGCTTTGTAGACGGCGTTGCATTCGAGGGCGGCAAGGCTGAGCATCACGAGCTGACTCTGGGCTCCGGCGCATTCATCCCGGGCTTCGAGGATCAGCTGATCGGCTGCAAGGCAGGCGACGAGAAGGACGTAGTTGTAACCTTCCCGGAGGGAGTACCACGCTAAGGAGCTGGCAGGCAAGGGAAGCTACCTTCAAGTGCAAGGTGCACAAGGTTGAGGGAGACCATCCTGCCGGACCCTCGACGACGAGTTCGCAAAGGACGTTTCCGACACCTGCGAGACCCTCGACGACCTCAAGAAGGAGATCACCGAGCGCCTGAAGAGCGAGCGCCAGGAAGCTGCTGACGCTGCATTTGAGGAGAAGCTGCTCGACGTTGTCATCGACGGGGCATGAAGGCTGATATTCCGGAAGCTATGATCGACTCTCAGGTTGACACCATTGTACAGGACTTCGGCTACCGTCTGCAGATGCAGGGCATGGGCCTCGAGCAGTACCTCAAGATGACCGGCACTGAGATGGGCGCATTCCGCGCAATGTTCAAGGATCAGGCTGAGCGTCAGGTCAAGACCCGTCTGGCACTCCAGAAGGTCGCAGACCTCGAGAACATCACGGTTTCCGAGCAGGAGATCGCTGACGAGTACGCGAAGATGGCTGAGCAGTACAAGATGGACGTTGAGAAGATCAAGACCATCGTTGCAGAGTCCGCTCTGTCCGGCGACCTGCGCATCTCCCAACGCTCTTGAGTTCATCAAGAAGAATGCCAAGGTCAAGAAGGCTTCCAAGAAGAAGGCCGAGGAGACTGAGGAGACCGCTGAGAGTAAGCATCTCTCCATATGGAATCACATGGAACCGGCCGTATGGCCGGTTCCATCAGTGTATCAGCGAACAAATTTTCCGCAATGCGACACGCATCGCGGAAATCCGAGAACAAACACCGACTCTTTTTTCGAAAGGAGTTTTTCCAAGTGAGTTTAGTCCCTATGGTCGTAGAGCAGACCGGCCGCGGCGAGCGTTCGTTTGATATTTACTCCCGTCTGCTGAATGACCGCATTATCATGCTGTGCGATGAAGTAAACGACACGACCGCTTCTCTGGTCGTGGCTCAGCTGCTTTATCTGGAAGCACAGGACCCGGACAAGGACATTTCATCTGTATATCAACAGCCCCGGCGGCTCTGTCACCGCAGGCATGGCGATCTACGACACCATGAACTATATCAAGTGCGACGTCTCGACCATCTGCATCGGCATGGCGGCTTCCATGGGCGCGTTCCTGCTGTCCTCGGGCGCCAAGGGCAAGCGCTACGCGCTGCCGAATGCCGAGATTATGATCCATCAGCCGTCCGCCGGCACGCAGGGTCAGATCACTGATATGGCGATCCACCTGAAGCGCCTTCGAGATCATCAAGAAGCGCATGACGCGCATCCTGGCCGAAACACCGGCAAGCCGGTCGAGACCGTTCACGCCGACTGCGAGCGCGATAACTTCATGACCGCGCAGGAGGCTGTCGAGTACGGCCTGATCGACAAGGTGTTCGATAAGCATTGATGAAATTCTGCTGAACAGAGGTGCAGTATGCCGAAATTATAAAGATGAAAAGCCGCTGAAGTGCTCCTTCTGCGGCAAACCCCAGAACCGGGTACGCAAGCTGATCGCGGGTCCGGGCGTGTATATCTGCGATGAGTGCATTGGCGTTTGCACCAGCATTCTGGAGGATGAACTGGACTTCATGCCCGAGCAGCACTGCGGTCAGATGGCTGCGGCACGGCCGGAGCATCTGCCGACGCCGCAGGAGCTGAAAGACGTGCTCGATCAGTACGTGATCGGCCAGGACCGCGCCAAGATCGCGCTCTCCGTTGCCGTTTACAACCACTACAAGCGCATCTACCATCCGGAGACCGAGGTGGAGCTTCAGAAGTCGAATATCCTGATGCTCGGCCCATCCGGCTCGGGCAAGACGCTGCTCGCGCAGACGCTCGCCAAGACGCTTCAGGTCCCGTTCGCCATCGCGGACGCGACGACGCTGACCGAGGCCGGCTATGTCGGCGAGGACGTCGAGAACATCCTGCTCCGCCTGATCCAGGCGGCGGACTTCGACATCGAGCTGGCCGAGCACGGCATCATCTATGTCGATGAGATCGACAAGATCGCGCGCAAGAGCGAGAATCCGTCCATCACCCGCGATGTCTCGGGCGAGGGCGTTCAGCAGGCGCTGCTCAAGATGCTCGAGGGCACGACGGCCAACGTTCCGCCGCAGGGCGGCCGCATCCCGCATCAGGAGTTTATCTAGATCGACACGACTAACATCCTGTTTATCTCGCGGCGGCGCCTCGACGGTATCGAAGGCATCATTCAGAAGCGCACGGGCAAGCAGGGCATGGGCTTCGGCTCGGAGATCAAGGGCAAGGAAGAGGAGCAGACCGACCGTCTGCTCGCGCGCAGATCGAGCCGCATGATCTGATGAAGTACGGCCTTATCCCCGAGTTGATCGGCCGTCTGCCGGCTATCGTCTCGCTCGATACGCTCGATAGAGATGCGCTCGTCCGCATCCTGCAGGAGACCGAAGAACGCACTGGTCAAGCAGTATCAGACCATGTTCGAGATGGACGGCGTCAAGCTGAACTTTGAGCCGGAGGCGCTCATCAAGGTAGCGGAGACGGCGCTCGAGCGCAAAACGGGTGCCCGCGGTCTGCGCGGCGTGCTGGAGAAAACGTGATGACCGACATCATGTTCCGCATTCCGTCCGACAAGACGGTTTCCTCGGTCACCATCACCCCGGAGGTCGTCATGGGAACGGGCGAGCCGGTGGTCGAGCACGACGCGATGCCGGTGGACCCTGAGCCGCCGAAGAAGCGCACGCAAAGACAACCAAAGAAAGTGCATAATAAGACCATCACAGCATACGCGGACAGGATGTTTTTCCTGTCCGCGCTTTTTATGCTGCCGGCCTTTATTCGTGAACAAAGTGTAAAAAGTGAAAAAACAGAGGAATTTTGCCGATTTGTGACAAAAAGACAGAGGAAAACCGCTTTTACAAATGCGCGGAAAAATACTATACTGTCTTTATATACGAATTTTTCCCTGCAAGGAGAATACACTATGACAGAACAGCTTGGAACGACTGTAAGCCGCCTGCCGGTGCTTCCGCTGCGCGGCCTCGTTGCGTTCCCGAATATGATAATCCACTTCGATGTGGGCCGTCTGCTTTCCATCCGCGCGCTGGAAGCGGCGATGAAGAACGGTCAGACGCTCTTCTGACTGCACAGCGCGACCTCAAGACGGACAACCCGTCCCCGAGCGATCTCTACCAGATCGGCACCATCTGCCAGGTCAAGCAGATCCCTGCGCCTGCCGGGCGACAATAATCCGCGTGCTCGTCGAGGGCAAGCAGCGCGCGCTCGTGCATCAGTTCTTCGCGGCGCAGGACGACAAGACCTGCATCTATGCCGAGGTAGAGCAGCTCGAGGACTATGTTTACGGTGTGACCGAACGCCGTGCGCAGGCGCTTGTCCGCACGGCGCAGGAGCGCTTTGCGGAGTACGCCGACAATGCGCAGCGAATCTCGCCCGATGTGGAGCTGACGGTTGCCGAGGGCGGCGACGCAGGCTTCCTCGCGGATTACATCGCGCAGAACATCAGTATCGAGGTTGCGGCCAAGCAGGACATCCTCGAGGAGCTCAGCATCACGCGCCGTCTGACCATGGTCATCCGCCTGCTCGGCGAGGAGACCGAGGTGCTCAAGCTGGAAAACGAGATCCAGGACGAAGTTAAGTCCCAGATGGATAAAAATCAGCGCGAATACTACCTGCGCGAGCAGATCAAGGTCATCCAGACTGAGCTCGGCGAGCAGGATGCAGCGGCGGAGTGCTGAGACCTACCGTCAGCGCATTCTCGACCTCAAGCTGCCGCAGGAATGCGAGGAAAAGCTCATCCGCGAGGTGGACCGCTTCGCCAAGCTCGGCGGCTCGAATGCGGAGCAGGGCGTCGTGCGTACTTATCTGGATACCGTGCTTGATCTGCCGTGGCGCAGCAGGAGCGAGGAGCGTCTCGACCTCGAGGAGGCGCAGCACATCCTCGACCGCGACCACTACGGCATGGAAAAGGTCAAGGAGCGCATCATGGAGTTTCTGGCGGTTCCGCACGCTCGCGCCCAGCCTCGGGACAGGTGCTCTGTCTCGCAGGCCCGGGCGTCGGCAAGACCTCTATCGCGAAATCCATCGCGGAGGCGATGGCCGCAGCTATGCCCGCATGAGCCTGGGCGGTGTGCGTGACGAGGCGGATATCCGCGGTCACCGCAAGACCTACATCGGCGCGATCCCCGGCCGCATCATGGACGCGCTGCGCCGCGCCGGAACGTCCAATCCGCTCATCCTGCTCGCCGAGATCGACAAGATGGGCAACAACTTCCGCGGCGATCCGGCGTCGGCGATGCTCGAAGTGCTGGACACCGAGCAGAATGTTGCCTTCCGCGATCACTACATCGAACTGCCGTTTGATCTGTCCGACGTGGTATTCCTGACGACTGCGAACGATCTTTCGGCTGTTCCGCGTCCGCTGCTCGACCGCATGGAGGTCATCGAGCTGCCGAGCTACACCGAGAGGAGAAGCGCCAGATCGCGCTGAATCACCTGCTGCCGCGCCAGATGGACAAGCATGGCCTTAAGAAGGGTCAGCTGGTTATTTCCGAAGAAATGCTCGCGAAGGTCATTACGGGCTATACCCGCGAGGCCGGTGTGCGCCGTCTGGAGCGCGTGCTCGCCAAGCTGTGCCGCAAGGCGGCGCGGCATATCGCGGACGGCGGCCGCAGACTGGACGGTCTCGAACAGGAATATCGAGGAGCTGCTCGGCGTCGCGCCGTTCAAAAGGATGTCGTGTCCGCGAAGGATGAGGTCGGCATCGTAAACGGTCTCGCGTGGACGAGTGTCGGCGGTGAAATGCTCGAGGTTGAGGTGGCAGTCGTGCCGGGCACCGGCAAGATCGAAATCACCGGCAATCTCGGCACGGTCATGCAGGAGAGCGCAAAGGCGGCTGTCACGTTCGTGCGCTCGCGCGCGGAGAGCAGCGAACATCGATCCGATGTTCTACAAGAACAACGACCTGCACATCCATTTCCCTGAAGCGGCTATCCCGAAGGACGGCCCGTCCGCAGGCGTGACGATCACCACGGCGCTGATTTCGGCATTGACCGGCGCGCCGGTTCGTCACGAGGTTGCCATGACCGGCGAGGTAACGCTGCGCGGCCGCGTGCTTCCGATAGGCGGTCTGCGTGAAAAGACTATGGCGGCCTACCGCGCAGGCATCAAGACCATCGTCATCCCGAAGGACAACGAGAAGCGACTTACAGGATATTGAGCCTGTGGTACGCGAAAACGTCGCGTTCGTCGTCGCGGAGCATATGGACACGGTCATGGGGACGGCGATCGACTTCTCGCGCCGTCCCGGCAAAAAGAAAACATCGCGTCGCATGCCTCCCAAGGCTGACGCTGAGACAACGGCGGTGGTACAATGAGCAACGAAAAAAAAGCACCCAATCTTCATAATGTGGAATTCCTGCGTTCGGCGGTCAAGGAGAGCGATTTTCCGTTTGACAGCCTGCCGCAGATCGTTTTCGCCGGCAAATCCAACGTGGGCAAAAGCTCGGTCATCAACAAGCTGCTGAACCGCAAGAACTTTGCGCGTGTCAGCGCACAGCCGGGCAAGACCATTCACATCAACTACTTTATCTATTGACAAGACAGCTGTACTTCGTCGACCTGCCGGGCTACGGCTACGCGCGCGTCTCCAAGGCTGAGCAGCAGCGGTGGGGCGCTCTGATGGAGACCTATTTTGCGATGGGTCTGCTGACGCTCGGTATCCAGATCGTGGACATTCGTCACAAGCCGACGCGCGACGATATGACGATGGCGGAGTGGTTCCGCGCATCCGGTAAGCCGTGGTGATTATCGCCAATAAGCTGGATAAGATCAAGAAGAGCCAGCTTGAGGGCAATATCGCGGAGATCCGTCAGACGCTGCTCCTGCCCGAAGAGGTTCCTGTCATCCGTTCTCGGCGGAGAAGGGCATGGGCCGGGAGGAAGTCCTGTCGATCATCTTTGATCACGCCGCGCGAAAGGAAGAATAACATGAATTTTCTGCGCCGATTTATGGCAGGCCGATACGGCAGCGATCAGCTGAACAACGCGCTGCTGCTGCTCGCGATCGTTCTCATGGTGATCGAATGGGTGATGAAATGGAACTGGATGAGCATGTTCATCCTCGCGCTGTTTATCCTGTGCTACTTCCGCATGTTCTCGCGCAACATTCAGGCGCGCTACGCCGAGAATCAGAAATTTCTCCAGAAGTGGGGGCCTGTCTCGCGTCGCCTGCATAATGCCGTGCTGCGCTTTCAGGATCGGAAAACGCATCGCTACTTCAAATGTCCGAACTGTCACAAGCGCCTGCGCGTCCCGAAGGGCCGCGGCAAGATCACGATCACCTGCCCGCACTGCCGCACGCAGTTTGTCCGGAAAAGCTGAAAAACCGTTGATTGCACAGATAAAAAGACGGTTTCTTGATTTTTGACGCGAAATATAGAAATGTCGGCCATTATTCTGCGTAAAACTTTATGGAATATTACCAGTTTGCTCTTTGCAATTTCTGCAAAATGCCGTATAATAAGAGTAACATAATATTCAGGGGCGAGTCCGATGGCCATAGACCAGTTAACAGCAAAGATTTACAATAAGCTCAGCAAAGCCAACCTCGCAGGCGCAGAAGGCAAGGTTGCCGTTCAGTTCAATCTTACCGGCAAGGTAACGGGCGTTTTCTATATCGAAATCCTCAATGGCGTTCCGTCTGTAATGCCGTATGAGTACATCGATCATGATGCAATTGTGTCCGGTTCGCTGACCAATATCGAAAAAAATTGTCAGCGGCAAGCTGATCCCGCAGGTTGCAGTCGCAGAGGGGCAAGATCAAGATCGAGGGCAACTTCGACAAGGTTATGCTTCTGGCCGAGCTGATGAAGTAAAGCAGATAAAACAGGATAATGAAAAGGCTCGCCGCAACGTCCGGCGAGTCTTTTTGTATCAAAAGATGAGGAAAGAGGGCAAAATATGAAGAAGACAAAAGAAATCGGAACAGAAAAGGGATTGCTGTTGATATTGTCGCGTGTGCATTGTCTGCGGTAAGTGTGGCTTTTTCGATTGCGGCCTTCGTGATCAGCCTGGTTCGGAAAAATTCCGACTGAATTTTTGAAAATAATGCTTGACTTTATGCCTCTCACTGTGGTATTCTATTAAAGCTGTCGCTGAGAGGCACGGCGGTTCGAGCTGAAAAAGCGGTTTGAAAAGAATGAAAAAGTTCTTGACAAACGGATTTCGGTTTGATATAATAAATAAGCTGTTTCGAAAAGAGGCGGCGGTCAGAAAAGTTTGATTTTTGAAAGATCTGCCTCAAAAACTTCGAAAAAAAGTTTTGAAAAAATTCTTGACAAATGAAAAACAGTCTGATATAATAAATAAGCTGTTGAAAAGCAGTTCAGAACTTCGAAAAGTTCCGAAAATGCTTGAAAACAGCAGATTGTACCTTGTAAATTAAACAACGATGTGCTTAAAATTTTGTTCGATATGAACAAGGTTGTAGTGCGAACCTGAAATTTCGAGAGTTTTTTACTCTTGGTAAATCGCTGGAAGTCACAACTCCAGTTAAAATAAAGTGACACGTCAGACTCTAAAGTCGGTTAAAACGAAGGAAAAACTTCGTCTTAATACAATTTTTAGAGAGTTTGATCCTGGCTCAGGATGAACGCTGGCGGCGTGCCTAACACATGCAAGTCGAACGGGTTATTTTGGAAAATCCTTCGGGATTGGAATTCTTAACCTAGTGGCGGACGGTGAGTAACGCGTGAGCAATCTGCCTTTAAGAGGGGGATAACAGTCGGAAACGGCTGCTAATACCGCATAAAGCATTGAATTCGCATGTTTTCAATGCCAAAGGAGCAATCCGCTTTTAGATGAGCTCGCGTCTGATTAGCTAGTTGGCGGGGTAACGGCCCACCAAGGCGACGATCAGTAGCCGGACTGAGAGAGGTTGAACGGCCACATTGGGACTGAGACACGGCCAGAGACTCCTACGGAGGCAGCAGTGGGGAATATTGCGCAATGGGGAAACCCCTGACGCAGCAACGCCGCGTGATTGAAGAAGGCCTTCGGGTTGTAAAGATCTTTAATCAGGGACGAAAAATGACGGTACCTGAAGAATAAAGCTAGCAATACGTAATAAGTTTAGATCAGGTAGCTATGGGACTGGAGGAGCCGGAAGCTTTG
>VOFK01002700.1_pt1 | contig 13389 bp, 21 predicted proteins | sample 5384121 | NCBI WGS metagenome assembly VOFK01 (sample SAMN12384730, study PRJNA508395) | human gut metagenome | isolation source: healthy gut J | host: Homo sapiens | reverse complement strand
TTAACAGATACATTGGTGACATGTTAATATATTCGACATTAATGATGTCTATTTAAGAATTATTGTATAGGTGTAAACGAAAGAGAGACTACATTTTGACAAGAACTTCAAAATATTTAAACCAAGATACTATTCTTTGCTTTACAATCTTTTCAAATTGAAAAAGATTGATCGTTAAATCACTGATTATTTAGATACAAACAATAAAATGAATACGTATCATTTTTGAATACTGTCCTAAATGCGGATGTTATCATCCTCATTTAATTAAGAGTGGTTTTTGCCAACTCTGGTAAACAAATGCTTCGTTGTAAATCATGCGGAAAACGTTTTTGTTGTAGACCGCGGTCAGCTTACTTTTTATTCTCACCAAGACCAATCCAAATGGAATGAACTTATTCTGGATACATTGAATGGTGTATCTCTTAAAAAGAAACAGGTTGCTAAAATCAATGTAAACGAACGCAATGTTTTTTAATATGCGTCATAAATTATTGGTTAGTCTAGGAACTGAGGAACGTCCCATACACAGTGGGAAATGAGGTTGAAATGGATGAAAAGTATACTCCATACAATCATAAAGGGACTAAGATTGATGGAGTAGAACCTAAACATCGTGGAACACCTGCTACAAAAAAAGAGGATTATCTAATCAGCAGGTGTGTATCATCACTGCAATTCAGAGATTCGGTCATACAATTGCCAGAACATTAAATTATGGCAAGCCATCATCCATAGATCTATTAAGATTTGGTGAATGTCTTGAATCAAAATCTTTTGTAATGCTAGATGGTTCTAACAGTTACAACGAACTTTTAGAAAGTAAGAATTGTACTAAGAAAGTGTTAATCAGTCATGAGTCATATGATAAATTCAATCATTTAAATACAGTGAACAGTTTCCACAAATTGATTGAAGAAAGACTGCAAAAATATAAAGGGGTAGCATCAAAATATATAAATCGTTACAACGCTCTTTTTGTCATGCAAAGAGAAACCCAAGGAATGGATAATACAGAAAAAGCTACAGTACGTACTACTTAGATTGAAAAACATCTATAAGATCACTCGCTTAAAGGATTTGAAGAATGAATGGTTGTTCGCATAAGTGATAAAACGCAGAATTATAGCAAAATCACCAAATTGCTAGTTAAGCCTATTTGTTTATGCTTTTTTTTTTTTTTGAACCAAATTAAAAACTTTTTACGTCTCCATAGTGAAGGGAAGATAAGAAAGCTTATCTAAGGGTAAAAACTATGGAACAATTAAGAGAAAAAAAATGATGAATCAAAAAGTCAATGGCAGGTGTACAAAAGTATATGCATCAGTTTAATAAGGGGACTCGTAAGGACAGAATGGTAAGGAAACAGGGAATCATAAAAATGATATTGTGTTCAAGGAAGTGGAAAACAGCTTTGGAAATGCCAGAAGATTACAGCTATCGAAATATGGATTATGGTTTTTATAGAAGTGTATTAAATCGAATTGAAGAAATTGAAAAGAAGATTGCGTAATGGCGTTTTAAAAACAGAGAAAGAAATAGATTTAGTATTGTATACGTGTCAAAGGATGGTAAATGAAAATGAATGAAAGAACAAAAAGTATAATTTTAAAAGTATTGGGATTTGGATTTAAAGCAGTATGATTTATTTTGAAGTGTGTGGTTAGATATGTGATTTACTTTATTACGTATCTTGGATATGCTTGTATGCCATAAGAAAAGGAGGCAGGAAATTTTTAAATTTCCTGCCCTTAAATTATTGTGCCTGTAACATGTCGGCTAAGGATGTATCTTGTACAAATGTATTTGAATTGTACATAAACAATACGTCAGTAATTAAATCATTTTGAATCAATCGAGTGTAATCATCGAAATAATATCGTGGATCTACAACCGTAATTGATTCATATTCTGGAATCAAGAATGGAATTAAACTATTCGCATATGAGTCTTTGATCAACAATAAATGTTTCTTTGAATCATTATCGATATTGATATGGAACAAAGATTTATTGCCACCCATAAAGACGGCATAATTATCTTTTGTTTCTAAAGCTTCAGAATGATAAATCGTTCTCGATTTCTTGTTTGTGGATTCATCCGTAACTACATAATCCGTTTCTGTTTTAGGAACATAGATATCAATTTCATCTTTGATTTTTTTAGACTACCCGTTTTATTTGCCAAAGTACCCTCAAAAAGAATTGGATACAGGGTAGATTGTATAATCCGATTTTTTTGTTTTATCTAATTTAAATGAAGATGCTAATGTTTGATATGAATAATAAGATGCCAATGATGTCCAGTGATGATCACTCTTATAGTATAAATATTCATCTTTATGTTTTTCTAAAGTAGAGCGCACATCAATTTTTTTGATCGAATTATCAATACGATTATAGATATCATCCATTTGTTTATTTTGATCCAAGGCATCAGCTGACTTAGGAAGACTGTCACGTTCAATACTGACGGCATTTGGTGCTAACATAAAACCTACATTTAAATCTGGATAGTTTTGTTTCAAAGTATTGATCGCATTTAAATTGCGATCCAATTGTTCTTTGTTGACTTCAGCTGTCTTTTCGATTAAACCACGCTTTGTCAAATACACACCTTGAATTTCTTTCACACCGGTAAATTTTTGAATTAAGTATTTAATGTGAATATTTTGATCTCTAAAAACAAATTGATCAGAAAACCAAGTGTTTAGATCCTTACCATATTGTCCTGACAATACATGTTCTACATTCCAAGCTGGAAATGTTTGTAGAGGTCGGTTTTCAGTTTCTGATTGTTTGTGGTCAGGAATGACAATATTAAGAATCATGATGACGACAACGGCAATACTGATAACTTTTTGTAAGACTAGAAGCCATAATGGCTGAATATTTCTGCTTCATAACTTTTCACCTGGCTTTCTAGAACGCAAAGTATAGGAAGGAATGGTATGTTCCACCTACGATAAATGCGATACAAATAATCAACATGATGATATAAACAGCCCATGTTGTATATACAGTTTTCATTTTGTATTGATTGTAGAAGAAGATTTGTAGATTGTCATATACTTTAGTACTGAAAATAATGGCTAGTATAAATAGAATCAAGTATGATTTAAACATAAAGGCCGCTTGATTATCAACAAATGCACTAGCACCGATGCCAAACATTTTTCCAATAACAGAAAAAAGCGCTGCCTAGACTTGGACTCATAAAGAATACCCAACCAATCAACACGACAAATAGTGTATAAATATGTGAGATGAAAGTTGGAAGTTTTTCTAACTTTTCTTTTTAAGAAGAACTTTTCTAACAATAAGAAGCATCCATAATAGATACCCCAGACAATAAATGTCCAGTTTGCACCATGCCAAAGTCCTGTACTAAACCATACAATGAAAATATTACGAATATATGTGTTTTGATCAACACGATTTCCTCCTAGAGGAATATATAAATAATCTCTAAACCATCTTGATAAAGAAATGTGCCATTTTCTCCAGAAGTCCTGTACAGATATGGCTGTATATGGATGTTCGAAGTTTGGCGCAAAATCAAATCCAAAGAATCTCGATAATCCAATGGCCATATCGGAATAGCCAGAAAAATCAAAATAGATTTGCAACATATAACAAATTGCCAAAAGCCAAACGCCCATGACAGATTGATTGTTTTGTAAAACAGAGTAAACATAAGACAATTGATCCGCAAATAAGACTTTTTTGATCAAACCCTTACTGAATAAAACAACACCACTCGCAAATTGCGCTTTTGATACAGTTCTATCATTTAATTGTGCTTCCATATCATGATAAGAGACGATGGGTCCCATACTGATTTTTCCAAAGAAGCTTACATATAATGAATAGGAAATCAAGTTTCTTTGTGGTTCACTCTTATTGTTATATACATCAAATAAGTAAGATAGTTCACTAAAGGTAAAGAATGAAAGTCCGACTGGAAGTGCAATTTGAATACTTGATTGAATATGAAGGATATTCATCACAAAACCAGTATATTTATAGACACCTAATAATAGTAAATCAACAACAATGGCGACAATCAAAATGATTTTGCGTGCTTTTTCATCTTCCTGTTCATTTAATTCAAGCGCTGTAAAGTAGTTCCATAAAATAGATAGAATCAAAAGTATGACGTGTACAGGATTGCCCCATGCATAAAACAATAAGCTAAGTACAACTAATAGAATATTTTGAATCTTAATGTTCTTTTTGCAACTTTATAGAGTAGAACACTGAGGGGTAAGAAACAAAATAAAAAATAATAAATCCGTAAATACCATATTTTATTCCCCTCACTCAATGCCTTTAAGAACTGATCATTCATTGTCGCTGCATCTTCTTTTTACTGCATAAAGCGCATAATTGCCATGAATATCAATAACGGCATTTTTTAATAACTCTGCCTGATCCGGTGCATAGCCTTCAAAAAAAAATTCCTTTTGTGAGTTGATTCGTTTTTCGATTGTTTCTTTAAATGCATCTTGTTGAGAATGATCCTTAAATTTAACGATAATAAACTCTCTGGCTGACATGGCATCATCTGACTTATAGTAAACACTACCATCGTATTGCGATGGATCTAAGCCTAAAAATCTCTTTATATTTAAGTTATCCAACTGTGTAAATCCATCTAGATTTACTTTTTCAATCGTCTTATTTTGTACCGTTTCCATAGACGCTTTACTATCTTTATCCACTTTGAAATTGGATGCGACAAGAATAATAAGACAAATTAAAACGATTGCTTTACAAATAGTATATATATTCTTTTTCATTTCCCCTTAACCTAAAAATCCCTTTCCGTGCCTTGATTGTAGCATAAAATTGGAGCACTGTTTATGGTAAATTTAAATAAGATGAATTATGAACGATACTGAATTTATTGTGCTATAATCACATCGAAGGGGATAGGAAATGAAGAAGAAAATTATTATTGGAGCAGTTCTTTTTTTAGTTGTGATTTTATTGATAGTTACCTTTACATCAAAGGAACATACGAGCGAAGGGGTTGCTTATATTAAAGAGCAGGAAGCGCTTAAGACAAAAAAACTGTCTAAGAAATTAACAAACAAAAGAATTGAAGAAAAAACAACTTTGATCAAAGAAGGAAAAATCGATGTATTTTCTATGTTTGATGATTATGTATTGTACGGAGATTCACGTGTTTATGGATTTGGTTCCTATGGATTTTTACCTTGAACAGCGTATTTTACGCCGGAAATACAATCTTGAATATTACGGACTTTAATGATCAAGTTAAGCAAATCAATCCATCAAATCTATATTTTTCATATGGTGTAAATGATATGGGGTTGGACCTTAAAAAGAAGGCGGTACCTATGCAGACTTATATGAAGAAAAAGGTGAAAAGAAGTATTAAAAATAGTTCCAAAAGCTCATGTGTTTATTAATTCCATTATTCCGCCTACGGCTGAAACTTTGGCTGAAAATCCTAGATGGGGCAAGGCAAATGAATATAATACACAGCTTAAGGCAATGTGCGAAAAGAATGGCTGGACATACATTGATGTAACAAGTGTTACAGATGATGGAGATCCAAAATATTATCAGGCAGATGGTGTTCACTTTATTCGTGATATATATCCGATTTGGGCACAGAAAATGATTGATGCCACAATTAATGAGGAAGAACATAGTAAATAATACAATAAATGGGTCGTACTTCACCACTTTTAGGTGAAAACGGCCCGTTTTTATGTCAAAATATGCGTTTTTTACAAAAAAAAGAGATAGCTTAAGATGCTGTATTCATTTTTTTGTACAGCAACGCTTCGTATTTTATGAAGCCTAGGGGGAAGAAAACAAAGTGTATGCCAAACAAAATCAGGCAGACTCAAATGTTTTGATGCGTGAGAATACGACAGAGGAAACGAACAATTTAAAGGAAGAATTTGGAAAACGGATTCAAGATATCGAAAAGGAATCTAATGAGAAACAAGAGTCAAAAAGTGTAGATGAAATGATTTTGGAGCAGCCGCAACTTTTTAAGGGATGTAAATTTTGTGCAACAAAAATTACGATGCTGTTTCAAAAAGCAGTGAATGCACAGCCATCTTTAATGCAGTACATTGGAAGTCAAAATGGATTGACACCAAGTGCTGGCGTATTCTATGGTCCAAGCGGGAAGGAAACCTACTATAATTTAGATATCAGTGGAGTTATAATTAAGTGGCGAAAACTCCATAGCTTGCTATGGAGATGAAAGCCACTTTTTGTATTGTATAATGCGTATTAAAAGTATATAATATATGTACAAATAGTTCGGAGTTGATATCATGCCTAGACCTAGAACAAACAATGTTCAGATCAATATTGCAATTCCTGGTGAATGGAAAAGAGCTGGAAAACCTTGCCAGAATCTATTCGGTTGAGAAGAAGGTAAAACGATCACTTTTCTAGATTTGATGCGTAGAGGCATTCAGGAAAAGTATCAGTTAAAAGATGTGAATGATCATGAAGAATGAGAATTATCATCGTGCTTCTCATTGTAAGTATTTAGTTCAGTATCATATTATATGGTGTCCAAAGTTCAGGTATCCAATTTTGAAGGATGGAGTAGATGAAACCTTGAAGAAGATTCTTTCTGAAGTTTGTGATGCGTATGGATATATTATAAAAGCTTTAGAGGTCATGCCTGACCATATACATATTTTTGTAGACTGTCCTGTAACGACTGCACCTTGTGATGTTGTTCGAACATTGAAATCTATGAGTGCAATCCAATTGTTCAAGGCGTATCCGGAATTGAAGAGATTCTATGCGAGATGTGGAAAATTATGGTCAAATGGATATTTTATATCTTCTGTAGGGCATATCAGTGAAGTGCAGTCAAGAAATATATCGAGGAGCAGAAAAAATGATACAACCCCGAATTGAAAGCCTATCGTAGATGTTCAGATAGACATGTATTAGTATTGAAACGAATCTGACTTATGTAGAAAAGTGTCAGATTTTTCATTATACCGATTTGGTTCGTAAAGCCGGTAATGAACTGACTGGGATCATGAAAAAAAGATATGATCAGCTTGTTCGTACGAAAAGGTATCGCAAGTTAAAAAGTCTTTATAAGAAATATAAGGATGCCGATAATAAGAAGGCATTAAAAGATATATGTGATCAGATGAAGATGAAATGCAGAAACAGTATGATGTGACATGGGATTACTGCAGAACCTCAATGATTCCCATTAAAAAGAAATATGGAATCGATGCCGTATTTACACTAACGAAAGCGGAGGATGTATTTCGAGGAATCGAAAAATGTCTTTATTCGGATGGAGAAACGCTTCATTTTAAAAAACGTGGAGATCTTCCATGTATTCGTGCCAAACAAGTCAATCGTGGAATCATAATGAAACAAATGAATTTCAAATTCAAGGATATTGAGTTTGGTGTAAAAATCAAAGACCGCTATGAACAAGAGGAAGTGGATGCCATACTGTATTATTTGAAGAATACAGAATTAATGGATTTGGTACTACGTCAAGAAAAAGGACTCATAAAATAGATAAATTTTAAATTCTAATGTTTTGAATAATAATTATTCTCATATTGATTTGGTGATTCATAACCGCAATGGCTATGGATTCGTATTGTGTTGTAGAATGTTTCAATATATTCGAAACACAAATCATATGCATGATCATAATCATAAATCAAAGCCCGATTTAACCATTCTCTTTTTAATTACTGAATGAAAAAAAGATTCTATGCATGCATTATCCCATGGTGTGCCTTTTTTTTGAATAACTTAGAATCAGTCCTGCCGTTAACTTTTTATAAAGTTTGCTTGTATAATGTACTCCTCTATCCGAATGTATAATTACAGGATCCGCTGTTTTTTTCTGCGCTTTCTAGCCATCTTCTATACATTTCAATACTTCTTCCACTTCCAAGGTTCTTGATAATGTCCATGCAATTATTTTTTCTTGAATACAGATCCATTACACTCGTAAGGTATACAAATCCTTCCAAGGTAAATATATACGTTATATCTGTACACCATGCCTCGTTTGGCTTGCTTGGTGAAAAGTCTCTTTTTAAAATGTTATGCAGTTTTGTTGAAAAATCACTATCAAAGGTTGTTTTTACATACGGTTTAATGTAACAGGCTTTGATACCCATTTCTCGCATATATACACCTACAGTTCTTTGTGATATTTTTTTCGCCTTTCTTTTTTTGCATCTCTTTCGCTATCTTTGGTGCACCATAAATTTGATGATTATTATCATATATAGTTTGAATCGCTTGCATCCTATTTTTCTTAGATATAGATTGCTTGCTTGGCTTTCGATGTAAATAATTGTAATATCCTGATTTTGACAAATGTAGCTTACATAGCACTCCAGTCACTGAAAAGTCTTTGTCGACCTTAGACTCTTCAGAAACAAGACAGTACAGAACTTGTGTTATTCTCCCAGAATGCTGATGGCTTTTTTTAGGATTTCAAGAGCATCTTGCGTATCCTTTAATTCACGTTTTAAACGTCTGTTTTCAAGCTCAGCCTCTGTTAGATTTCCCGAACCAGTAAATGCTGCCTGATTGTTATTGGCTTTAGCTTCTTGCTTCCATCTATATAAAGTACTATCTCCAATACCTAAATTTTTCGCACATTCTTTACGACTAAGTTCTGGATGTGTTAAACAATAATTGACTGCATTTTGTTTAAATTCTTGATCAAACTGTTTCTTTTTATTTGCCATTTTCTTTTGCCTTCCTTTGTCTTTGAATCATCCTCTTTCTATTGTACCACTGGTGTAAATTTTCTCTTTTTGACTAGTCCTATTTATATGCTAACATCAATTCTATAGCGGCAAATACATATAAGGAAAACTGATATCTGTGTTTCAACATACAGACCTTGTTACGTGAGTCTTGTATGTAAAAAGATTCGTGGTAAGTTAAGAGTCGATGTACATATCACAATCGAAGGTTTATCTAAACCGAAACAGGATCGCTTTGGCAATTTTAAACACAACAAGGGAAAAGGTATTGTTGGATGTGATATTGGAGCTCAGACAATTGCGTATACAACAGAAACAAAAAGCAGGTTTAAAAAATCTTGCGGAAAGAGGAAGTTGTATTGAAGTCAATGAACGAAAAAAAAGAAAGACGAATCTATCGTGCAATGGATAGGAGCCGTAGAGCAATGAATCCCGACAACTACAATGAGGATGGAACTATCAAAAAGGAAAAAAAAAGACGTGGGTCTTGTCGAATCGCTATAAGAAATTGAGAACGAAACATACAGAGCTATGCAGAATCAATGCGATCAATCGACATTTAGCTATCCATGAAGATGTAAATGAATTAAGAAGCTTAGGGGATGTTTTTTGTGACAGAGCCAAAGAATGCCAAGAAACTGCAGAAGAAAGCTAAAACTGGAAAGCACAAGAAAAGATTTGGAAGATCTATAAAAAATAGATGTCCAGGCTATTTTCAGAGTCAGGCTAAAAGAAATTTTAGAATCTATGTTGAAGTGCCAAATGACTATAAGGCAAGTCAATATGATCATACGAGTGATACATATATCAAGAAATCGTTGTCACAAAGAATGTATAAACTGCAAGATGGAACAATGGTACAAAGAGATCTATACTCATCCTTTCTTTTGTACTGCATTGATCTAAATACAAATAAAATCGATAGGAACAAGTGTATTCATGAATTTGAGAAACAGTATAAAAATCAAAATGAAACGATTGAATATATCCAAATGAATCAGATCAAAGTCATGAACAGTGGAATAAGAGTAAATTAAATACATGTTAAATGGGGAGATTGACTATGCTTCCATGTAGAGATACAGAAAAACAATCGCTAATGTGCTAAATGTAGTGCTTGATTGTAGAGTTCACTGCTCCAACAGAAAGACAGGAATCCAAAGTTTGAAAATAATGTACGATTGTTTTTATAATGTTGTCGGTTCAGAACCCTCACTGCTTGCGGTGAGGAGTAGTCAGAGCTGCCAGCGAATATTATTCTAAAAATATTTTTAAAGCATCTAAAGATAAATCATCTATATAATGGTCTTCTGATAATTCTATAGATATGTATTTGAAAGGTTTACCTATATCATCTATTAAACGTTGTTTAAAGATGACTTTGGATTTATCAATTAAATAGGTGAATTTTGCACGGTCATAAACATAATAGTTTTCAATGTCATGTAGAGTATAGAAACATGAATAATCGTTTAAATCTGTGTAAGTGTATCCGATTTGTATGTTTGTATAAACTCCAAGTGTTTTAAGTCTAATCACAATAATTCTGTTTGCATCGGGTTCTTCTCTTTTATAATTTGTGAATGAAGTTTCAAAATGCCGAAGGAGGAGAACGGCAATGGTACTTAATCTCGGATATAGAAAAAGCGCACCTGTTTTCGCTGTTTGTTGCAAAAATAAGTACGCCTGCAAAATGTCGTAAAATCAAAGATACCTCCGTCAGCTATTGGTTGAACAGGCATTTGTAGTTGCTCTGTCAACATAGCCGACGAAGGTATTACGACTGGTTCGTTGTCGGTTTCATTCAGATTTTCACGGTATTACGGTGGTGTTATAAAAAGCGATATAGGTTTTTACAAGTTTTTATTGGTAATATGATGGTGTTACAATTTTTTTGTATGAAAATTAAACACGATATGTTTCCTCTCTACAAACCACTTATATTTTGTGTTAAAATAAATTAAAAAAATCGGAATTTGAAGGATGTGAATGAACAGCATGAAGAAAACAAAAGAAGGAATTAATTTGAAAAAACTCTTTAGGCTGAAGAATACAGGCAGTATCTTTGTGATTGCGGGACTTTTGATAATTTTGGTAATAGCGTCGTACACATATATTCTGCAAAGTTCTTACACTAAGACCGCCCTTGAAACAGAAATCACACGTGACACAGTGAGTGCAGATGCAGTACACAAACTTGTGGATGGAAGAATCGGCAAAGAAGATTTTGATCAAATCAAAGATCAATCTGATGAAAAGAAGCATATATATAAAGATATCTCTTCATATTTCAATGAAATCAGAACATTGAATTCTACTCGATATATTTACACCGCTACAAAAAATGAAGAAGGAAACCTCGTTTATGTGGTAGACGGTTTGGATCCGGATGCGGATGATGTAAGACACCCTGGAGATTATATTGAGGAAGAAATGGTTCCGTATATTGATAGGGCTATTTCTGGGGAGATTGTGTACTCTCAGGATATCATCGATACAACATGGGGTCCGATTTTTACGGCTTGCTATCCTGTAAGAGCAAAACATGATGGGACAGGAGAAATCATTGGCGCATTTTGCATTGAAATGGATATGCAATCAGCTTATGGAATGGTTGAAAAGACGAATCATATTTCTATCATCTGCGGTTTAGTCGCAGGAGTTGTATTGCTTTTTAATTTGTCTATATACCTATTATGTTTACCAGAAAAACAAGGCAGAAGAGCAAAAACAAAAACAATTATTAATGACCGCCGCTGAGGAAGCAAATGCTGCCAACAAAGCAAAATCTGCGTTTTTGCTTAGTATTAGCCATGACATCAGAACGCCGATGAATGCCATTATTGGATTTACAAACATTGCGCTTCACCAGAACACAGTTTCAGATATTCATGATAGCTTGGAGAAAGTTCAAAAAAGTTCGAATCATCTTCTCTCTTTGTTGAATGACGTTCTGGATTTTACTCGCATTGAAAGTGGAAAAGTTACTATTTCGCCCGAGCCAGTGGACATTACTCAATTGACAGATAACGTCCAGGCGATTATGAATGGACTTCTTTATACTCGAGATCTTAAGCTTGAATTACATCGAGAAATCCCAAAGAACCCATATGTCCTTGCGGATGTTGTGCGTATCCGGGAAGTTTTGGTGAATCTTCTTGGCAATGCTGTGAAATTCACAAAGGACGGCGGAAAGATTACTTTGGATATCAGCAGTTACCCAGGAGCGGATGAGAAACATATCATAACTCGTTATGTTGTTCGAGATAATGGTATTGGCATGAGCGAAGAGTTCCAGAAAAAATTATTCGATCCGTTTTCACAAGAAGATGATGCTAATGCCAGAACCCAATATAAGGGGAACCGGTCTTGGTATGGCCATCACAAAAAAAATATGTGGATATGATGGGCGGTTCAATTGCTGTTGAGAGCAAAAAAGGTGTAGGTTCTACATTCACAGTGGAGATCCCACTGGAGTTGCCAGAACAGGTTATTCAATCAGAACAAAAACAACATCTGCATAGAGATTTGACGGGTATTCATGTTCTTATGGCTGAGGATAATGATCTAAATGCTGAACTTGCTACGATAATGCTGGAAGATGCTGGTATGACCGTAACACGTGCATCAGACGGAAAAGAAGTTGTGAATTTGTTTAAAAATCATCCACGAGGCACATACGATCTTATTTTGATGGATATTATGATGCCAAACATGGATGGACACCAAGCAGCAAAAAGCCATTCGAACTTTGGGTATAGAGAGGTCCGATGCAGTTACGATTCCAATTATAGCTTTGTCTGCAAATGCTTTTATAGATGATATTCAGGAATCCCTGAATTCAGGCATGAATGACCATATTTCCAAGCCGATTAACATGGAGGAATTAATCGATACTATCACTAAATACATTAAACACGATTAGGAAAACAAAGAAGTTAATTCTGATGAAAAGTTTGCACTGGTCTTGTCGGATGCGAAAGCGCAAGTTTCCTGTGATTATGATACGGGTTGCATCACCACATTTCTTATCAGCACCCAGCATCAGGAGGACACCTCTGTTATGGATATTCGCCCGCTAGTGGAAGCTGTCATGGAAACCGCCGGGAAGACCAAGAACGACAATATGTCCGATCAGGATTTCTACAAATTCCAGTTTAGTTTTCTCAGTTTCCGTGAGGATGGCTTGTCCAAGTTGTAAAAAGAGAAGACCTTCATCGAAAGCACCTGCATCTAAGAACATCTGTGATTACATCTCGAACGCATAAGAACAAAAAGAGACTTAATGTTTCTTTGTTTTTTTGTGCTTTATTGAGCACGAATAAGTAAACGTAATTCTTAGTTTCATGAAAACAATCTCAGATTATTGTGTGAAGGTTGATTGAAATTTGTTTTGGCTATAGGTTGATCTATATATAATCTGGGAGACTATTCTGTTATAAAAAAGCTTTTTATTTGAACTTTTAATAATTTGTTTCGAAAAGTAAAAAAATAATTTTTTTCGAATTGTTCGCCAAAAAAGTTTGCCAAAACGGGGTACAATCGACTTTTTGACAACAAAAAACTCTCAAATCTGCTTTTATATAAAGCATTTTTGAGAGTTTTTAAGTTGTGTGCCG
>VOFK01000660.1_pt1 | contig 13424 bp, 9 predicted proteins | sample 5384121 | NCBI WGS metagenome assembly VOFK01 (sample SAMN12384730, study PRJNA508395) | human gut metagenome | isolation source: healthy gut J | host: Homo sapiens | reverse complement strand
CTAGCCGGTTCAGCCACCAATAAGAGATACAAACTTGGACAAAAAATCAAGGTTGTTGTGGACGAAGCCGTCTGACAAAATTAGCCTAACAATTGATTTTAAACCGGCTGAATAATATGACAATAATGACGAAATCTTTATGATTTAAAAAACTTTATTTGATTATCTGTTATTTGTCGGTCGTTGTGCGATAGATTTGATGAAAAGACGTCGCTAATATATTATAAAATAAAAAGAAATGTGAACCAGCGGTTTACAATAATTTGCGTTTAGATATTAACAGTGAAAAATGTGTTAGTGTTAAAAACGGTTTAAAGAAGATACCGACATGGCTAAGGAACAAGAAATTAATAGCCAACAACAAAAGGTCTATCCACGATTACTTTTTGCTTAAACCCGGTATTTCACTTGCAGGAACTGAGGTGAAATCGCTGAATAGAGGGAAAGGGCAGCATAAAGGGAAGTCGTTCATCCCGTATTGAGAACGGTGAGATTATCCTGTATGGCATGCATATCACACCATATGAGGAAAGGAAATATCTTCAACAAGGGATCCACTCAGACCTAAAAGCTTTGCTCCAAGAAGGAAATCGAAGCTTTCATCAAAGATGAAGGAAAAGGGTTTCTGGTGTACCAGTGGGTATACTTTAAAGTCCTGAGGGTCAAAGTAGAGATAGCACTTGCCAAAAGGCCAAAGAAGCTTTATGATAAGAGAGCGAACATAGCCAGAAGGATCAAAAGCGAGGGCACAAGAGATTTCAAAATCAAAATCTTAGTTGCTTAAAAAATGTGAATATGGGAGGCTGAAATAAAAGAAAAGGTTCAGCCAATTTGGGTCAGTGGACCTTGGCTGGAGCGGACGAAGCGGGCAGGCATGGGCATAGCTGCATGTACCACAAAAATTGGTATGGGCTAGTAAAGGTTTTTCCGACGGGGTACACAGCCTGAAAGCGAGTCGTATGGCGATGCGTTAAATAAGCCAAATTAAAATTAAACGCTGAAGATAATTTAGCATACGCTGCCTAATGGCAGCAGTCTTCACCTAAAACACTCACACTTTGGGACCCAGGCTTCGACTATGTGAAAACGACGTTGGCAAAGCTTTGAGCCATCGGGCGTATCATGAAGCTACTGAAACCACAAGGTTGTTTGTTATCGTGTGGCAGAGGAATGTTAAATAATAAACTACATCGTAGAAGGACAAGGGGAATTGTATTTGGACACTTGCCTGACTCCCAAAGTCTGAAGTCCCTTTCTCAAAAGTGGCTTTTAAACACTGGGTTTGAGCCACTTGATTTTTCAAAGGTACTCAAAATGAAATAATTAGACATGTGAACATAAGATTAACGAAAGGAAAAAAATATGCACGAGTACTAATTTAATAAAAATTTTCAGTTCGGACACGCAAGTGTTCTTTTTTTTTTTATGAAGTCAGTAAAAACTGTTGTTTCAAATCACCGAAAACATTGTAAAAAAACGCTGGATGTATCGTATTTGAAAAATTAATTTCAAAAATTTCAAAAAAATGTAAAAAGTGTTGACAAGTATGGAATAGGGTGATATTATATCGGAGTCGCTTCGGTGAGGGCAACAAAAACAAGCAGCAAAACAACATATCAGGGGTGTGGCTCAGCTTGGCTAGAGCGCCTGGTTTGGGACCAGGAGGTCGCAGGTTCGAATCCTGTCACCCCGACTTGTAAAAAAATTAAATATGCGGGTGTAGTTCAATGGTAGAACACCAGCCTTCCAAGCTGGATACGTGGGTTCGATTCCATCACCCGCTCTCGTGCAGGGGTATCGAAGTGGTCATAACAGGGCGGTCTTGAAAACCGTTTGTCGAAAGGGCGCGTGGGTTCGAATCCACCCCTGCGCAGCTTCATATAGGGCTATCGCCAAATGGTAAGGCAACATCTCTGACTCCGTCATTTCAAGGTTCGAAATCCTTAGCCCACCATGATAAAAACTTAAAAGTTGTTGACAAAACACGTGAATATCTGGTAAGATAACACGCTGCTGAAAACAGCAAAGAACATTGATAACCGAACAATAGACAAAACCCTTTGAAAATTTCTTATAAAGAAAAAAAAATTCAAGAAACGTGATTGGACACGAGGAAGTTCGGCGAAGTCGAACGGAGAACAGCAACAACATGAACCGTGAAGAACCTCAAGTCAACAGTGTTCAAAACAACAGTTAAAAAAAAAAAGGAATTAGCCAGAAGGTTGATTTTGAACTGGACACAAACGAAACAAACCAAACAACAGTTCTAAGTTCGGGGAGACCCTCACTAAGAACATGTAAAGTAAACGAACATTTGGCTTCAAAGAACAAAGCCTTTCTTTTGAGAGTTTGATCCTGGCTCAGATGAACGCTGGCGGCGTGCTTAACACATGCAAGTCGAACGAAGCATTTTATTTGAAGCTTCGGATTGAAGTGTTTTGTGACCGAGTGGCGGACGGTGAGTAACGCGTGGGTAACCTGCCTTATACTGGGGGGATAACAGCCAGGAAATGACTGCTAATACCGCATAAGCGCACAGAACCGCATGGTTGACGGTGTGAAAAACTCCGGTGGTATAAGATGGACCCGCGTTGGATTAGCTAGTTGGCAGGGTAGCGGCCTACCAAGGCGACGATCCATAGCCGGCCTGAGAGGGTGAACGGCCACATTGGGACTGAGACACGGCCCAGACTCCTACGGAGGCAGCAGTGGGGGAATATTGCACAATGGGGGAAACCCTGACGCAGCAACGCCGCGTGAAGGAAGAAGGCCTTCGGTATGTAAACTTCTTTAAGTGTGGAAGATAATGACGGTACCTGACAGAATAAGCCACGGCTAACTACGTGCCAGCAGCCGCGGTAATACGTAGGTGGCAAGCGTTGTCCGATTTACTGGGTGTAAAGGGCGTGTAGGCGGGACTAGACAAGTCAGATGTGAAATACCGGGGCTCAACTCCGGGGCTGCATTTGAAACTGTATATCTTGAGTGTCGGAGAGGAAAGCGGAATTCCTAGTGTAGCGGTGAAATGCGTAGATATTAGGAGGAACACCAGTGGCGAAGGCGGCTTTCTGGACTGTAACTGACGCTGAGGCGCGAAAGCGTGGGGAGCAAACAGGATTAGATACCCTGGTAGTCCACGCCGTAAACGATGGATGCTAGGTGTAGGAGGTATCGACCCCTTCTGTGCCGCAGTTAACACAATAAGTATCCCACCTGGGGAGTACGGTCGCAAGATTGAAACTCAAAGGAATTGACGGGGGCCCGCACAAGCAGTGGAGTATGTGGTTTAATTCGAAGCAACGCGAAGAACCTTACCAGGACTTGACATCCCACGCATAGCCTAGAGATAGGTGAAGTCCTACGGGACGTGGAGACAGGTGGTGCATGGTTGTCGTCAGCTCGTGTCGTGAGATGTTGGGTTAAGTCCCGCAACGAGCGCAACCCTTGCTGTCAGTTACCATCATTGAGTTGGGCACTCTGGCAGGACTGCCGGTGACAAATCGGAGGAAGGTGGGGACGACGTCAAATCATCATGCCCCTTATGTCCTGGGCTACACACGTACTACAATGGCTGTTAACAAAGTGAAGCAAAGCAGTGATGTGGAGCAAAACACAAAAAGCAGTCTCAGTTCAGATTGTAGGCTGAAACTCGCCTATATGAAGTCGGAATTGCTAGTAATCGCAGATCAGCATGCTGCGGTGAATACGTTCCCGGCCTTGTACACACCGCCCGTCACACCATGAGAGTCGATAACACCCGAAGCCTGTAGCTTAACCTTAGGGAGAGCGCAGTCGAAGGTGGGATTGATAATTAGGGTGAAGTCGTAACAAGGTAGCCGTATCGGAAGGTGCGGCTGGATCACCTCCTTTCTAAGGAGACCCCTTGGTTCTGAGAAGAGTAACGGAAGCGGAGAGCGGAAGTAAGAGAGTAAGGCATTGAGCCTGAAAATTATGGAAGAAGGAAGCGGAAGGAAGTAACGGAAGTTAGCCAAGAAATCCTAAGGTCGATGATTGAGGAAACTCAATCTCAAAAGACTTTTTCACTATTTGTTTTTCAACCATCTGAAAAGAAAGGTTGAGAAGATGTTTGAAAATTGAATAAAGAGAAGAGTAAGGAGTAATGATTAGAAATAATTATGAAAGATACTTTGACGTAGTATATGATACAGGTCATATATTACGGAAAAATGATGAGTATTTATGAAAATAGATACAAGATCAGGTTTTTTCAGAAAGAACGCGCGTATGAAGAGATTCATACAAGGGGTAACTGGGAATGCAGCGACTAGAGATAGGAGCTGTAAAAAAAAACTATTCTAAGAAAGTATTAACAAAACTTACTCACATGATTAAAATTAATCGAAAGATTAATCGCTAAGGAGAACTAAATAGCGACCGTGAAATAGTAATATTTCACTACAAAGCGGAGCAAACAAGAGTTGAAACTCAGTACTCCCGCAAAACTTGTTTTGTGGGAAGAGGAGGAGCAACGAAGCGGTGAAGATTTACGGCGAAGCCGTAAACGGAACAGCGAAGTTTGCGACGACGAAGGTCAAGCGAAGAAGAGCACATGGAGAATGCCTTGGCATTAGGAGCCGAAGAAGGACGTGACAAGCTGCGATAAGCTGCGGGAAGGTGCAAAATGACTATAGATCCGCAGATTTCCGAATGGGGAAACCCGGCAAAGCAATACTTTGTCAGCATATACTGAATAAATAGGTATATGTGGGGAGACCCGCTGAACTGAAACATCTAAGTAGGCGGAGGAAGAGAAATCAAAAGAGATTTTCTGAGTAGCGGCGAGCGAAAGGGAAAGAGGCCAAACCGATGGTAGTAATACTGTCGGGGTTGAGGACTGCGAAACGCATTCGGAGTTGATAGTAGAATTGACTGGGAAGTCAAGCCAAAGAGGGTAAGAGCCCCGTAAACGAAATTGACGAAGAGCGAGCAGGATCCAGAGTACTGCCGGACACGAGAAACCCGGTGGGAAGCAGGGTAGACCACTATCCAAGCCTAAATACTACCTAATGACCGATAGAGAAGCAGTACCGTGAGGGAAAGGTGAAAAGAACCCCGGGAGGGGAGTGAAAGAGAACCTGAAACCGTGTGCTTACAAGCAGTCGGAGCACGTTAAAGTGTGACGGCGTACTTTTTGTAGAACGGTCCGGCGAGTGTATGTATGTAGCAAGGTTAAGAGCTTAAGGTTCGAAGCCGCAGGGAGACCGAGTCTGAATAGGGCGAAAGAGTTGCATGTATACGACCCGAAACCGAGTGACCTACCCATGGACAGGTTGAAGCTAGAGTAAAATCTGGTGGAGGACCGAACCCACGTATGTTGAAAAATGCGGGGATGAGCTGTGGGTAGCGGAGAAATTCCAATCGAACTCGGATATAGCTGGTTCTCCCCGAAATAGCTTTAGGGCTAGCCTCGGATTAGTTTAGCGGAGGTAAAGCACTGAATGGGCTAGGGGGCGTATAGCTTACTGAACCCTATCAAACTCAGAATGCCGCAAAAATGATGTCCGGGAGTCAGACTACGGGAGATAAGTTTCGTGGTCGAAAGGGAAACAGCCCAGACCCACAGCTAAGGTCCCAAAATAGGTTTAAGTGGAAAAGGATGTCTAGTTGCAGAGACAACTAGGACGTTGGCTTAGAAGCAGCCATACATTTAAAGAGTGCGTAATAGCTCACTAGTCGAGTGAATAGGCGCCGAAAATTTAACGGGGCTAAAACCTATACCGAAGCTTGGGAATGTAACTTAGGTTACATTGGTAGGGGAGCATTCTATTATAGGGAGAAGCATGACCGGAAGGACATGTGGACGAGATAGAAGAGAGAATGCCGGAATGAGTAGCGAGAATTATGTGAGAATCATAATGGTCGAAAACCTAAGGTTTCTTGAGGAAGGTTCGTCCGCTCAAGGTAAGCCGGGAGCTAAGGCGAGGCCGAAAGGCGTAGTCGATGCACATACGGTAGAAATTCCGTAGCCACCGAAATTGTTAAGCACAGGGACGCAGGAACATAATCCAACCGCACCGATGGTCGAGTGCGGCGAAAGGGAGCGAAAATTAAGTAGCGAAGCAGCTGATTGTACACTGACGAGAAAAGCTGTGTGAATTTCTGAGGTGCCCGTACCGCAAACCGACACAGGTGGGTGAGGAGAGAATCCTAAGACCAGCGGGAGAAGTGTTGTTAAGGAACTCGGCAAAATGACCCCGTAACTTAGGGAGAAGGGGTGCCTGTCTATGACAGGCCGCAGAGAATAGGCCCAAGCGACTGTTTACCAAAAACACAGGTTTCTGCTAAGTCGCAAGATGATGTATAGGGGCTGACGCCTGCCCGGTGCCGGAAGGTTAAGAGGAGGACTTAGCGCAAGCGAAGGTCTGAATTGAAGCCCCGGTAAACGGCGGCCGTAACTATAACGGTCCTAAGGTAGCGAAATTCCTTGTCAGGTAAGTTCTGACCCGCACGAAAGGCGTAACGATTTGGGCACTGTCTCAACAATAGACTCGGTGAAATTGTAGTACCGGTGAAGATGCCGGTTACCCGCGACAGGACGGAAAGACCCCATGGAGCTTTACTGTAACTTGATATTGGATTTTGGTATTGCATGTACAGGATAGGTGGGAGACAGAGAAGCACAGACGCCAGTTTGTGTGGAGTCAATGTTGGGATACCACTCTTGTGATACTGGAATTCTAACCTGCGGCCGTGAAACCGGTCGGGGGACAATGTCTGGTGGACAGTTTGACTGGGGCGGTCGCCTCCTAAAGAGTAACGGAGGCGTTCAAAGGTTAGCTCAGTACGGTCAGAAATCGTACGAAGAGTGCAAACGCAAAAGCAAGCCTAACTGCGAGACGAACAGGTCGAGCAGTAACGAAAGTTGGAGTTAGTGATCCGGCGGTAAGAGAGTGGAATTGCCGTCGCTCAACGGATAAAAGCTACCCTGGGGATAACAGGCTGATCTCCCCCAAGAGTCCATATCGACGGGGAGGTTTGGCACCTCGATGTCGGCTCATCGCATCCTGGAGCTGGAGTCGGTTCCAAGGGTTGGGCTGTTCGCCCATTAAAGCGGTACGCGAGCTGGGTTCAGAACGTCGCGAGACAGTTCGGTCCCTATCTGTCGCGGGCGCAGGAAATTTGAAGGGAGCTGTCCTTAGTACGAGAGGACCGGGATGGACGTACCACTGGTGTACCAGTTGTCTTGCCAAAGGCACGGCTGGGTAGCTAAGTACGGAAGGAATAAACGCTGAAGGCATCTAAGCGTGAAGTCCCCCCTAAGATAAGATTTCCCATTCTTTAAAAAAGAAGTAAGACCCCACGTAGACTATGTGGTTGATAGGTCGGAGGTGTAAGTGTGGTAACACATTAAGCTGACCGATACTAATAGGTCGAGGGCTTGACCTAAAAGACATAGGAAGTAAGGCGAGAGTTTTATGAACTATGTTGTGAGTAAGAAAGCTTCTTACTTTCTCTTTTCAATTGAAAAACATAATATATTAGTTTGTATAACATACACTTTTAAAAAAGTGTAGTCATATTTGGTGGCAATAGCGAGAAGGTCACACCTGTACCCATACCGAACACAGAAGTTAAGCTTCTCAGCGCTGAAAATACTTGGCGGGTGACTGCCCGGGAACATAAGACGCTGCCAAAACAATTTTGCAAAAGAGCAGATTTTTTGTCTGCCCTTTTGCAGATTTTAAATATTCCTCTATAGCTCAGCTGGTAGAGCATGCGGCTGTTAACCGCAGGGTCGTTGGTTCGAGTCCAACTGGAGGAGCCATTTGGTCCCGTGGTCAAGAGGTTAAGACACCGCCCTTTCACGGCGGTAACAGGGGTTCAATTCCTCGGGATCACCATTTAGACATCTGAACTTTATAAGTTCAGATGTTTTTTATTACCATTTTTATTTAGTCTCCAATAATCGGTTACATTTACGCAGTTCTAATAATTCCTGCTCCTCGGCGGAATGGTTATCTTTTTTACAGAAGGAGCAGGTTACTGCTGCTGCCTAAGCCATTTATTCAGTGGTGAGGTGGGGATATTATCTTAACGTAAGATATATCGTTTTCGCTTTACGTTATGTTATAGCTGAACCAACTTTTTATTTGAATTCATCTATATAGGAACGGTTTTTTCCTTTTTTAGCCCAATATATAGTAAATCAGGCAAAAAATAAAGTCTTAAATTAGGTTGAGCTTAGCCTGTACTATTTTCGGCTGGAATTAGTTAATTATATAATTCAAAAAATTACTTAATTTTTAGTCGGATTGTTTTATTGAGGAAATATATTATATAAAAAATTATTTATAAATATTATTAGTGATATTATGAAAAAAAAATACAATAATATTTTATTAGATTGTTTTATCACAGAACATTAAAATATTATTGACAGAACTTAAGACAGGAGTTGTTTAATTGTGTCTTTTGAAGGATTTGTTTAGTTAAGCTGTAAGCTGAAAAAATAAGTTATTTTAAAGAAAAAAATATTATGGAAACCAACAATAGATATTATTAGAAACAGCACTATTGCTTTTTACATATCAATTTTATATAGGTGTCTTTGAATAAAGTGTGTAATTAAAAATTTAATTTATATTAAAGCTTGTATTTGTTGTTTAGCATTTTAGGCTAAAATAAGTAGTCTAATATATCAATTAATCAAAGTTTTAATTCTATAGAATTAATAATGTTATAATCAAACTTAATTTAAAGTTTATATATAGTATTTTTATATTACAAATTTAATAGTTAAATAAAAGTATATAACAAAAATATAAATTAATTATTTTGTTTATTACTAATAATAGTATATCAGTTTAATATGACAAATTATAAAAAAATAATATATAGTGGTTTAAAATAAAAAATAGAAGATTATATTATTTCTATTGATAATGCTTGACAAAATTGTTGTAAAAATAGTATTATTTGTATGAAGATATTATTCGTTTTATGTATGATATGAGAATTATATTTGCATTAAGCAGGAGGTATTAATATGAAATTTGGCGAAAAGGTGAGGAACCTGCGTAAAAAAAAAATGGGTCAGGGTGAATTGGCGGTTGCTATTGGCGTATCTCTGCGTACTGTTCAGAACTATGAGAAATCGGGTATGCATCCCAAACAGCGTGATTTGTATTATAGGTTAGCCGAGGTTTTGAATGTGGATGTGAATTACCTGTTGACAGAGGACGAGGAGATTATTTTTGACGCTTATAAAAAAGGCGGCACAGGTTCTATGAGAGATGTTGAGGGGCTAATAGAAGGCGTATGCGGATTGTTTGCCGGCGGAAGTTTGCCGAGGGAGGATATGGACGCTGCTATGAAGGCTATTTCGGACGCATATTTTTCCGTTAAAGATGAAAATAAAAAAAATATACACCTAAAAAATACATAAAATAATTTTTATAAATATAGTAGGACAGGAGGTTGAATAGCTTGACAGCTGAGGATATCTATTTGAAAACTAAAAAGCTGATTCGGTCTTCCGGTAGTTCTGACCCATTTGAGATTGCCAAGTATTTAGAATTATGGTAAGAACAAGTTCAGATTTTTCAAAATTGTGCGGTATTTATACAATAATTTTACGTAAGCGTGTTATAATTTTAAATAATAATTTGTCAAGAGAAAAGAAGAGGATTGTTTTGGCTCATGAATTAGGGCATGATATGCTTCATAGAGACCTGGCGGAAAACAGAACGCTTCAGGAGTTTATGCTGTATGATATGACGGCAAGACCTGAATATGAGGCTAATATGTTTGCTGCTGATTTACTAATTTCGGATGATGAGATTTTGGAACTTGTTAATATATACAATTATGATGTTAATCAAACTGCCAACGCTCTTGATACGGACAGTAATTTGGTTGGAATTAAAATTGAAAGTATGAATCACAGAGGATATAAATTTAAGAGTGATATACAATTTAAAAACAACTTTTGTAACTGCTTTATTTATATTTTTATTTATCTATAATATCCTGTTTAACTTCGAATATAATAATTGTACTGATATTTGTACGTAATTTTTATTGTCGTTTTTTATAAATCTTTTTTCTTAGAATTAGACAATATTATTTTTTCATATACTGATTAAAATCGGTTAGTTATGTAAAAGTGCAGTTCATAGTTGATTAATTTAAGGTAAAAAGCAATGTTTAATCTTATAGGATAGTTTTTGGTTATTTGAGAACAAAGATTCTGATACGATAAAAGTGTCTATACTTTGGGGTTCACTTCAAGTATGGACATCTTTTTATTTATTTAGAGTAAAGTATAATATCGATGATTTTTATATTTTGAATATGTAAGAATTAACAGCCAAAGAATTGAAATTAACACTTTTTGACTAAAAGTTTACTTGTTTTGACTATCATTTAATCAGAGTATTTGATAAAAATATGTTATGTAATAATAAGAAAGGTTTATTAATGTTGATATAAACAGTATATCTTGTCTGGATTGATAAGAGTTATGACTGTTTTACTTATATATTTGGACAGGTGTTGATTAAATTATACCCTTCTGAATGAAGCTGTTTTTTTGCCGGAGCCGCTCTAACTTTGGCATACAGCTTCAATTCAGCACCTGTAAATTAATTTAAAAACATAATAATTATTTATTCTGTTTTGCAGACAGATATATTATTTTTTTTATCTATGATTTGATTACCTGACAAATTATTAAGACCTTTATAACTGATAAATAATTAAAATTATTTATAGATTTCTTCCCAATTAAAACCCGTCAAGACAATGTTGTCCTGACGGGTTTTTTATGTTTAAAATTATCAAATGTTTGAGTTAATTTGATTGCAGTAGTTATTTTATAATTAAGAAATATGTTAAATATTATGAAATATAATTGCAATATCGTTATTGACAAGTGCATTATAATTGCATATAATGTATATGTGAAAATTAGTTGCGTATTTGGTTTTTTACAGATGGGAGGATATGCGGTAATGAAAAGTGCAGGTATGAAAATAGACAGAACTAATGAGAAAATCATATTGCATAGTGATATGAATAATTTTTATGCTTCGGTTGAGTGTATGCTAAATCCGAATCTGCGAGATAAATATGTAGCTGTGTGCGGCAGGCAGAGCGACAGGCATGGCATAGTTTTGGCAAAAAATGAAAAGGCAAAATCTATGGGCGTCAGCACGGGGGAACAAATTTGGAAAGCCAAACAAAAGTGTCCAAATTTAGTGGTTGTTGAACCGCATTTTGAACTTTACATGAAATATTCTAAATTAGCGCATGAAATATATTATAAGTATACGGACCTTATTGAACCGTTTGGTCTTGATGAGTGCTGGCTTTGATGTAACCGGCAGCACGCTGTTGTTTGAAACGGTCATGAAATAGCTTGTAAAATTAAAGAAGAGATAAAGGAGACTTTGGGTCTGACAGTATCTATAGGAGTCTCATTCAGTAAGATTTTTGCAAAACTTGGCTCTGATATGAAAAAGCCTGACGCCGTCACTTGCATAACGAGAGAGGGGTATAAGGATAAAGTATGGCCTCTGCCTGCATCAGAAATGTTGGGAGTGGGTAGGGCAACTGCGGATAAATTACTTCATCACGGAGTAAGTACTATAGGTGATATAGCCAACGCAAATCCTGACCATTTAAGAAATTGGCTGGGGATAAACGGTGTTAAACTATGGAATTTTGCCAATGGCAGAGGGGGGGACTCAAATAGCTCCGTATGAGTATATACCGCCGGTAAAGTCGGTTGGAAACGGTATAACCTGCGTTGAGGATTTGAATGATGAAACAGAGGTATGGAAAGTAATATTTGAATTGAGCAGAAAAGGTATCAAGACGTCTGAGAAAACAAGGGCTGATGCCGGAAGGGATTGCGGTCGCCATTAAAGACAAAGACCTGCATTATCAGGAATTTCAAATGAAAGATGCCAAAACCGTCATATAGTGCGTTTGGACTTGCTGAAAAGGCTTTTTGAGCTTTTTAAACAGCATTATGAATGGAAACAAAGCGTTAGGGCTGTAACAGTTCGGGCTATAAACCTTGTGTCTGAAAAAGTTGATGTTCAATTAAATATGTTTGAAGATATAAATAAGGAATTAAAGCGGGAAAGCTTAGAGCGTTCTATTGAATATATCAAAGATATGTATGGAGAGAACTCCGTTACTTACGGAAGTTTACTGGGAGATATAAAATTGCCGGCGGCACACAAAATCAATACGGTGATGCCGAATATTATGTATCAGTAAATTGATAAGATTTAAAGATTATTAAAAATACGGATTTCCAATGGAAAATCCGTATTTTTTATTCTTTGTAAAGTTCGCTGATATTATTTTTATATTCGCGTGGCGTCACACCATAAATTTGTTTAAAAGCCCTATTAAAGGTTCGCTGGCTGGTGAAACCGGCACAGCCGCAAATGTTTGTAATGCTGTCGTCGGTTGTCCTCATGAGACTTGCTGCATATTCTGTTCTGAGCAGCGCAAGATAGTTTCTAAAAACTAATTTTTATACGGTCTGAAAAGATATGTGAGATGTAATATTTACTGACGGAAAACTCATCTGCCAATGTCTCGATGGAAATATCTTGTTTAAAATTTATAGTCATATATTGTATTATTTTTTGGGTAAGACTCTCAACGGGTATATGCTTGCCGTGTTCCAAACTTATTTTTTTTCATAATACCTGACATTATAATCAACGACCAACCCAACTTTTCGGGGAAAGAGGTGCAGTCGGCAATCTGCTGAAACGCCAGTTTTGTTGTTTCATCAACATCAGTAATAATCGGATTTTTAGGGCGTACGGAACTCATATCCGGGAACATTCCGTTAAACAGCTTGGGACTGCATATAACCAACACCTCATCAGCAGGTCTGACTTCATTCCGATAACAGTAATGCACAATATCGGGAAATACAACAGCGGCCTGTCCGGATTTGATTTCATATTCTATACCGTCAATATCTATATGTTGACCTTCTTTAAAAACGTATGCAATTTCAATGTACTCATGCAGATGAGCATGAAAACGGATTTCACGGTAATTGTGAATTACTGTTAAGTCAGAAGGCTGTATTTCATAAAAACGGTACCATATCAGTTCCTCCATATCCAAATAGTAAGCAGCATTTTTTTGACTACTTTTTTATCTTTACTGGCTTTTTATTATATCTTATATTATGTTAGAATACAAGTAAAAAAATACAGAATTTGTTTATAGAAAATCTTTCATGTCCTTTAGCAGGATAAAAAAGTAAAAATAGAATCAATCCAAATATTTATCTATATTTAACGGAGAGTTTTAAATGATTTTTTACAGTTAAAATCTTGGTCGATAAATTGTCTCATGCAAAAAGATATATTAATAAATTTGAGTTGATAAAAATTTAAACAAAAGCTTATCAAATAACTAATAAT
>VOFK01001058.1_pt1 | contig 13469 bp, 18 predicted proteins | sample 5384121 | NCBI WGS metagenome assembly VOFK01 (sample SAMN12384730, study PRJNA508395) | human gut metagenome | isolation source: healthy gut J | host: Homo sapiens | reverse complement strand
ATATTGTACTTCGTTCAGTTACAGCGCCGGACCCGAGATCCCGGGACATCGTCTGAGCATCCGGGACGACCACCCTGGTATTCGGGGCCATCTCGGCTCGACGTGGAAAGAACGGGCAGTATTACGCGCGATCACAGCTATGTGCGCCGGCGTTCGGATCTGCTGACGCGCCTGCAGACCGATTACATCGACCTCGGCATGATCCACTACATTGGACTCCGAGGAAGGGAGTAAGGGAGGCTGGTCACACCACTCAGGCTATCTTTTCCTGATGGAGCTCAAAAGACCGGCGTCATCCACCATCGACCTCAGCTCATAAGCCGTAACCGGATGCAGTAGCTCAAGTATTGAAAGAATGTACTTCGCTTATGCCGATTTGGTGTATGAAAGCCGTAAGTTAATGCCGGACAAGACAATAGAATTTACTGGTATGCGGGATACGACTATCCGTCGGTACGGTAGAAGGAAAAACAGTGGATGAATTGATCGACTATTCCATTTACGGATATTACGGTAAAGTGGAAGGCTATTCCTGCCGATACGGTAAGCATAGCCAAACAATGCCCGTATGCTATTGAAGTCACCACAGCCAGAGGAGATGTAAAGATAGATGATGACTGCTTGAAAAACATCCGTCAGAACGGTTGGGGCTATTTTGCTGTTTACGATTTGAACAATGAACGTTCGTATGAAAAAGAATTCAGCCGTATATCCCGATTGTTGTACGACGATGAAGTAGAGTGGAGCGAAAGCAGTATGAACGTACCGGGTGGTAACCGAAAGGTTGCCACTCCGATGTGCAAATAGGCATTTTCTCTTTAATTATCGGTCGGATTAGTAAGTGTTTTTAAAGATAGGATTGTTCTAATATTGTAACATGAACAGGAAAATGGGCAAATTGATGAAAAAATAATAGTAAAGTTTTTAGCGGGTGAATGTTCGGAAGAGGAACTTCTCGCTCGTTGAATGTCTGGTTGGAGGAGTCGGAAGAGAATGCTCATGAATTATTTACATTAGAGGAACTGTACCATTTTGGGAAAATCCGATGCGGCTTCTGAGGAAGCACTCTTGCGAAGGCTGAAAAACAATTGTCGCAAAGGCTCGGAGAGGAGCAAGCTTATAAGTTGGAAGCGTACACTGTTTCACCGGTGGATGCAATATGCAGCTATTGCAGTCGGTGCTTTTTTATAGGAGGTATGGGCTACTGGTTCTATCAGGCGGGTAGCCGTAGTTCCGAATCTTTGGTCACTGTTACGGCCAATGAAACCATAAAGGGAGCTGATGCTTCCGGATGGAACAAAAGTATGGTTGAATAAAAACACGATTTTGCAATATCCCCGTAATTTTGAAGGTGGCGAGAGACATGTGTATCTGAATGGAGAAAGGTTTCTTTTGATGTGAAGAGAAATACAGCCAAGCCTTTTTATCGTACAAAGCCATGCCATGCAAGTGAGGGTATTGGGGAACAACCTTTAATTTGAAGTCCGGGGAAAACGGACAAGGGCGGTAGCCACCTTATTGAAAGGTGAGGTAGAGGTAAAGAGCAATCATGGTGAAGGCATGATAGTGCTCGCCGGGGCAACAGAGCCGAATTGGACGGAATGACCAGACGACTAACGGTGAAACCTGCAGAACCGGGTATAGAGGGCTGGCATGATACGGCATTCGATTTAAATCAGACGGACATACGCACGCTTTGCAAGATTTTGGAGAGAGCCTATAACGTGAAAATCATTATAGCACCGGATGTGGACATTGAAAGAACATATTCCGGACCGTTGAAGAAAGAAAACGTAGCTGCCACATTGGTTTGATAAAGAATTCCATCGGTATCAAATACAAGGTAATAGGCGAAAACGTTTTTATATCTTCTTCCAAATCAAATAGAACAGGCTTGTTTTGTTTATTGATAATCTGAAATTCAAATATTATGAAAAAACTTTTATTGGCATTTGCCTTTTTATGCTGTTTTACGAGCATAAAAAGGCTAAGGATTGGGTAGCCAGTATGTAAATCCTTTGGTGGGCACTCAGTCCACATTCGAGCTTTCTACCGGAAACACCTATCCCGCCATTGCGCGTCCGTGGGGAATGAATTTTTGGACACCGCAAACCGGAAAAATGGGGGATGGCTGGCAATATGTCTATACGGCCAATAAAATCCCCGAGGCTTCAAGCAGACGCACCAGCCCAGTCCATGGATAAACGATTACGGGCAATTCTCCATTATGCCTGTTACCGGGCAACCTGTTTTCGATGAGGACAAACGTGCAAGCTGGTTCTCGCATAAAGGTGAGATTGCGTTGCCGCATTATTATAAGGTATATCTGGCGGAGCACGATGTGGTGACGGAGTTTACTCTACCGAACGTGCCGTCCTGTTCCGTTTCACATTTCCGGAAAATGAACATTCTTATGTCGTGGTAGATGCTTTCGACCGCGGTTCCTATATCAGGATTGTACCGGAAAAGAACCGGATCATCGGATATTCCACCCGTAACAGCGGCGGTGTACCGCAGAATTTCAGAAACTACTTTTATTGTAGAGTTCGACAAACCTTTTACATATACCGCTTCTGTTAAAGCACAGTGTAATTCAGGAATCGCAGAAAGAGCAGCAAGCTGCCCATGGGTGCGATTATCGGATTTAAGACGAAGAAAGGCGAGATTGTGCATGCGTGTTGCTTCTTCTTTTTGTCAGCTACGAACAGGCTGAGCGGAACTTTGCTCGAATTGGGTGCGGACAGTTTTGACACGCTGGTGCAGAAAGGACGTGATGCTTGGAACAATGTGTTGGGCAAGATTGAAGTGGAGGGCGGAAACCTCGACCAATACCGCGACTTTCTATTCCTGCCTGTACCGCTCGCTGCTTTTCCCCGTGCTTTTTACGAGTTGGACAAGCAGGGTGCTCCCATTCACTACAGCCCCTATAATGGGGAAGTGCTTCCCGGCTATATGTACACCGATACGGGTTTCTGGGATACATTCCGTTGTCTGTTTCCTTTCCTTAATCTGATGTATCCGTCGGTAAACAAGGGAAATTCAGGAGGGACTTGTCAATGCTACAAGGAGAAAGTGGTTTCTTTTCCCGAATGGGCGAGTCCGGGACACCGTGGCTGCATGATCGGCAATAATTCGGCTTCCGTTTTGGTCGATGCCTATTTGAAGGGTGTTAAGGTAGAAGATGTAAAGACTATGTATGAAGGGCTGCTTTACGGGACGGAGCATGTACATCCGGAAATATCATCTACCGGACGTTTGGGCTATGAATATTACAACAAGTTGGGATATGTTCCTTATGATGTGAAGATTAACGAGAATGCTGCCCGTACGCTGGAATATGCTTATGACGACTGGTGCATCTATAAGCTTGCCAAAGCTTTGAACCGTCCGAAAAAGGAGCAGGAGTTGTTTTTGCAAAGCGTGCCATGAACTATCGTAATATTTTTGATAAGGAAAGTCTGTTGATGCGCGGGCGTAATAAAGACGGTAAGTTCCAGACACCGTTCTCACCGTTGAAGTGGGGGGATGCCTTTACCGAAAACTTGATTGGCTTCTGGTCGGTATTCCGACCAAAGGGGGGGATCTGATGGGGGGGCAGGTATTTGCCAATATGCTCGATTCCGTATTCATTGTTCCGCCTGTATTCGATGATAGCTACTATCGGACAAGTATAGGCAATTACCACATGGCAACCAGCCTATACAGCACATGATTTATCTCTATAACTATATCGGGACAACCCTGGAAAGCGCAATATTGGCTGCGTCAGGTGATGAACCGCATGTACACACCGTCGGACGGTTATTGCGGGAGATGAAGACAATGGGCAGACTTCGGCATGGTATGTATTCTCCGCATTGGGTTTCTATCCGGTTTTGTCCGGGTACGACGAATATAATGATTGGCTCCCTTGTTCAAGAAAAAGCCGTTCTGCATTTTTGAAAACGGAAACTCGCTGACGATCGATGCCGGAAACAACAGTGCGCAGAATGTCTATATACAGTCTCTTCAGGTCGACGGAAATGAATATACCAAAAACTACCTGCGTCACGGAGACTTGCTGAAAGGCGGTACGCTGAAATTCGAAATGGGCGATAAGCCCAACCTGCAGCAGGTGTCCGTGCGGAAGATTATCCGTATTCGTTTTCTAAGGAAAAGCGTAGGTAGCTGCATGTTTTTTGTACCATTACACGGTAAAAATTACCGGAAAAACATGAAAACAATATTATGGACTGTCAGTCTGCTGCTTGTAATATGCGGATGTACTCCCAAAACCGACAGAAGTCGTTTCGCCTGATGGTCATATCCGCCTTCAGTTTGCATTGGATGACCACAACCGTGCATGACCTATCGGATAGATGTGGATGATACGGCTTTTGTAACCCCTTCTGCTTTGGGATTCCTTGCCGGAAAGGGTGTGAATCTTTCGGAAGGTATGAAGGTTGTCGGTACGGAGTTTTTCCGCTGCGGACGAGACATGGACACAACCTTGGGGAGAGAATAAGAGTATCCGTAACCATTATAATGAAATGGCGGTTTGTCTGTCTGATGAGGCGGATACGAAACGACCCTTCGTTTTCGGGTATTTGACGACGGAGTCGGTTTCCGGTACGAGTATGAAGTTGCCGGGTAGACAGCATCTTTGTTACGGACGAACTTACCTCTTTCAATATGGCGCAGGATGGAATTTCTGGTCTATTCCTGCCAACTACGAAACATATGAGTTGTTATATCGTACACAGCCGCTCAGCAAGACTGATAACGCAAACACTCCGATGACCTTTAAGGTAGGTAAGACTTACGCCAGTATTCACGAAGCCGCATTGACGGACTTTCCTGAAATGACTTTGCAAAATACCGGCGGCTGCGGTTCAAATCGAGTTGGCTCCATGGCCCGACGGCATTAAAGGCTAAGATAGAAGGCGGCAGTTTCAATACGCCCTGGCGTACTGTACAGATAGCTTCGAAAGCTGTGGGACTGATAAATTCAGCACTTATCCTGAACTTAAACGAACCCTGCGTTTTGAGTCTACCGACTGGATTCGCCCGATGAAGTATGTAGGTATATGGTGGGGCATGCATCTGGGTGTGGAGAGCTGGGTGATAAACGACCGCCACGGCGCCACTACCGAAAATGCAAAACGTTATATTGATTTTGCCGCAGCCAACAACATCGAAGCCGTTATGTTCGAAGGCTGGAATGAAGGTTGAGGAGAACTGGGGCGGAACGCAGAAGGAACTTCGATTATACCAAACCGTATGCCGATTTCGATATAAAGGAAATAGCAGCTTATGCCGGAAGAAGGAGGTGTTGAGATTATCGGTCATCATGAAACGGGAGGAAATATCTGTAATTACGAAAATCAGTTGGATAAGGCTTATGAATGCTATGCCGATTTGGGTATCCATAGCGTAAAGACCGGGTATGCCGGTGGTCTTCCCAACGGTCACAACCACCACGGACAGTTCAATGTGCGGCATTATCGCAATGTCGTGAAAACGGCTGCCAAGTATCATACTACCCTCGATGTGCATGAGCCGATAAAGGATACCGGTATACGTCGTACCTATCCCAACATGATGACCCGCGAAGGCGCCCGCGGCATGGAGTGGAATGCCTGGAGCGAAGGTAATCCGCCGGAACATCATGTGATGTTGCCGTTTACCCTTGCTGGGTGGTCCGATGGACTATACGCCGGTATCTTTGATGTGCTGTACAAGCGTGCCAAAAAAACAATCCCGACCGGAAAAAGTGGAATATGAAAGACAGTAAGGATTGCCGTATCAATACCACGCTTGCCAAGCAGATAGCCAATTGGGTGATACTTTACTCTCCTTTGCAGATGGCTGCCGACATGATTGAAAACTATGAAGGCCATCCCGCTTTCCGTTTCTTCCGTGATTTTGATGCAGACTGTGACTGGTCGGGAGGCGCTTGCCGGCGAACCGGGTGAATACGTGGCAATAGTACGTAAGGCAAAAGATAAATATTTTCTGGGGGCGGCAACCGATGAAGAGGCGCGCAGCATAGATGTGAAACTGGATTTTCTGGAAAAAGGAAAAACTTATGCCGCCGTTATCTATGCCGACGGAAAAGATGCCGATTGGGGAGACCAATCCGGAATCTTACGAAATCATAGAGAAACAGGTGACGTCCGATGATACCCCTGACCATTGTCATGGCAAAAGGTGGGGGACAGGGCTGTCAGCTTTATGCCGATTTGATAATCTAATATAATACCAAAGAATATGAAAACAAACTTGAAATCTAATTCCATATTGCTGGGCGGACTCCTGTTGCTGGGTACTGTCTTTAGCTGTACGCAGGCAGAGCAGGACTATGCCTCTTATGTAAATCCCTTTATCGGGACAGGCGGACATGGACATACATATCCGGGTGCGGTTGTTCCGAACGGGATGATTCAACCCAGTCCCGATACACGCATCTACGAATGGGACGCTTGTTCCGGATACTATTACGAGGATACTACCATCAACGGTTTCTCGCATACCCATGTTAGCGGAACAGGATGTGCGGACTACGGTGATGTACTGCTGATGCCTACTGTAGGGAAACAGGAGTATCATCCGATGGGGGCGAAGAGTCAGCAAATGGCGTACTGTTCGGCTTTCTCGCACGATAATGAAGTGGCGCAACCCGGATATTATTCCGTCTTGCTGGAACGCTATAACGTAAAGGCGGAACTCACTGCGACAAAGCGTGCCGCCATTCACCGTTATACCTTTCCGGAAGCCGAAGATGCCGGTTTCATTCTGGACTTTGATTACAGTATCGAGCGTCAGACAAATGAGGAAATGAAAATAAAGTAATCAGTGATACCGAAATCCGCGGACATAAAAAAACGGTATATTGGGCATTCGACCAGTATATCAACTTCTATGCCAAGTTTTTCCAAGCCGTTTACCTATACATTGGTGACGGATTCTGTGGCATGGAAGAAGGCGGTCCGCTTTTGCCCACCGCTAAAGTTCTGTTGCAGTTCCCTACGGCACAGAATGAAAGAGGTATTGGTGAAAGTAGGTGTTTCGGCTGTCGATATGGACGGAGCGCGTAAGAATGTGGAGGCCGAAATACCCGGATGGGATTTTGACGGAGTGCGGAGTGCAGCACGTCAGGCATGGAATGACTATCTGTCCAAAATAGATATCCGTACGCAGAATGCCGACCAGCGCACGATGTTTTATACAGCCCTTTATCACACCGGTTTTGCAGCCCAATCTCTTTACGGATGCAGACGGACGTTATTTCGGTATGGATTTGAAACCGCATCAGGGCAGTGTGGACGAACCTGTGTACACGATATTCTCCTTGTGGGATACTTTCCGTGCTTATCATCCTTTGATGACAATTATAGATCCTGAACTGAATGAAGCCTTTATCCGCTCTTTGATCCAGAAAGAGAAAGAAGGCGGTGTATTCCCCGATGTGGGAGCTTGCCGGAAACTATACAGGGAACGATGATTGGCTACCATGCAGCTTCTCTGATTGCCGACTCTTACGCCAAAGGATATCGTAATTTTGATGTGAAGGAAGCCTACCGTGCCTGTCTCCGCACGGCGGAATACGATACGACGGGGCATTATTACTCACCCCCGTGTATTGCCGCATTTGATGCCGCAGGCCAAATACTGGAAGAATAAAATAGGCTATGTTCCTGCGACAAAGACAATGAATCGGTAGCCAAGGCGTTGGAATATGCTTATGACGATGGGGTGCATCTCACAGTTGGCTGAAGCAATGGGCGATGAACCGAACCGGACTAAGTACGCAGCTTTTGCAGAGCGCCATAAGGTATATTTCGATCCGTCTACCCGTTTCATGCGCGGGCTCGACAGCGAGGGCAATTGGCGTACGTCTTTCAATCCTCGTGCTTCCACTCACCGCAACGATGATTATTGTGAAGGCACTGCGGCAATGGACTTGGTTCGTACCGCACGATGTAGATGGTCTGGGTGGAACTCATGGGTGGCCGTGACGCATTCATCGGTAAGCTCGATTCTCTGTTCGTGGCAGATTCTTCCTTAGAGGGCGAGTCGGTATCGGTAGATATTTCCGGACTGATAGGACAGTATGCACACGGTAACGAGCCGAGCCACCATATTGCTCACCTTTATAACTATGTGGGACAGCCGTACAAGACACAGGCGTTGGTGGACAGTGTGCTGCATACGCTTTTTACTTCAACGAGCCCAATGGCCTTTCCGGCAATGAAGACTGCGGACAGATGTCGGCATGGTACGTGCTGAATGCTATGGGATTCTACCAGGGTTTGCCCTGGAAAACCGGTGTATTCCATCGGGCGTCCGCTGTTTGATGAGGCCGCCATCCGTTTGCAGAATGGCAACACCTTTACCATTATAGCCCATAATAACAGTCGTGATAATAAGTATGTCCGGAAGATTATCCTGAACGGGGGAAGAACTTGCCGCTCCTTTCTTCAACCATCAAGACATCGTAAACGGCGGTACGCTGGAGCTGACTATGGGAGCGGAACCGCTGATGCCGGATAATGAGTTACGGAAATAGAAAGTACCGATAGCAACGAAACATATATGAGCCGGAATTATCATAATCCGATATCTTGGATTCCAACCGTTTATTTCGCCATGGGGCTTCCCTTTGTAGTGCTGAACATGGTTTCCGTACTTATGTTCAAGGGGCTGGGAGTGGGTGATGCCCAAATAGCTTTGTGGACCTCACTGATAATGCTTCCCTGGACGTTGAAGTTTCTTTGAGTCCTTTTTTCTCGAGATGTTCAAGACGAAGAAATTCTTCGAAATGGTACTGACGCAGTTGGTTACGGGAGCAGGGGTTCGCACTGGTCGCCTTTGCACTGAATCTTCCGTTCTTTTTTTGCTCTTTCCATTTTTTTGTTGGCGGTTATCGCTTTCAGCGGCGCTACGCACGATGTGGCAACGGACGGCGTGTACATGTCCGAGCTGAATAAGCAGGAACAGGCAAAAGTACATCGGCTGGCAGGGAGCTTTCTATAACATCGCCAAGATTGTGGCGTCCGGCGGTTTGGTATGGCTGGCTGGGTGGCTGCTGAAATACTTCGGCGGGTGCCCGGTGCTACGGATGCAGTGCGTCATGAGGCAACTGTCCAGGCTTGGATGTGTGTAATGCTGGTAATGGCTGCCGTGATGATATTGCTGGCAATATACCGATTGGCGTATGCTGCCTTTCGGGCGGTGCTGCGGCTGCCGAAACCAAGTCGGCGGGCGAAACGCTGGAAAGTTGCGGGCGTATCTGGGATTTTTTTCAGAAACGTCATATAGGGTATTATATTGCCTTTATCATTCTCTATCGCCTTGCCGAGGGTTTCGTCATGAAGATTGTTCCCCTTTTCTTTGAAGGCGGAACGTTCGGCAGGCGGCTTGGGACTGAATGAGCAGGGAGATAGGGTTGTATTACGGCACTTACGGAGCTGCCGCCTTTGTGCTGGGCTCTTTGCTGGCCGGTTATTACATATCGCACCGCGGACTGCGGAAAACGCTGTTCTCCCTCGTGCTGCATCTTTAACCTGCCTTTGTGGCATATACCCTGCTGGCGATATATCAGCCGGAGAGCGGCATGCTGATTGGCAGTGCCATCGTGCTGGAGTATTTCGGTTACGGCTTCGGCTTTGTGGGGCTTTCGCTGTTTATGATGCAACAGATAGCTCCGGGCAAGCACCAGATGGCGCACTATGCCTTCGCTTCCGGTATCATGAATCTGGGTGTGATGCTTCCGGGAACAATCAGCGGATACGTGAGCGATTTTCTGGGGTATGAGAATTTCTTCATCTTCACCCCCTGTTCGCCACTATTCCGGCATTCCTCATTACCTGGTTCGTACCGTTTACGTATGCCGATGAGGTAAAAGGCGGAGCGGCCACATAGTCGGTGGAAAAACATTGGCGGGACGTGTTCCGGATAGTGGTTTCGATTGATGCCGGCTTCTTCCCGTACATTCCCGGTTTCTATGACAGATTATATAAGTAATTATAGATAGATTTAATTTCGTGTTATTACATAGAAAATGAAATGAGTATGAGTAACAAAGTTATTATTCCTTGGGAAGAACGTCCGGCAGGATGCAAGGACGTATTATGGCGCAGTGTGGCAAACCCCATTATTCCGCGCGATTTGCTTCCTACTTCCAATAGTATTTTCAACAGTGCCGTGGTGCCTTTCGGTGACAGTTTGCCGGAGTGTTCCGTTGCGACGACACGAATCGCCGTATGCGCCTGCACGTAGGGTTCAGTAAAGATGCCATAAACTGGAACATTAAGGAAGAGCCGTTGAAGTTCCAATGCGATGATGAGGAAATCGGTACATGGGTGTATGGCTACGACCCGCGCGTGTGCTTTATCGAAGACCGCTATTATGTTACCTGGTGCAACGGCTATCACGGTCCTACTATCGGTGTGGCCTATACGTTCGATTTCGAGACGTTCCACCAGTTGGAAAACGCTTTTATTCCTTTCAACCGTAACGGAGTACTTTTCCCGCGCAAGATAAACGGTCGTTTTGCCATGTTGAGCCGTCCGAGCGACAACGGGCATACTCCCTTTGGAGATATTTTCTACAGTGAGTCGCCCGATATGGAGTTTTGGGGACGCCACCGCCACGTGATGTCACCTGCCGCTTTTGAAGTAAGTGCATGGCAATGCACCAAAATCGGTGCAGGTCCTATCCCTGTCGAGACTCCCGAGGGCTGGCTGCTGATTTATCACGGTGTGCTGCATTCCTGCAACGGTTATGTTTACAGTTTCGGCTCTGCTCTGCTCGATTTGGACGAACCGTGGAAGGTAAAGTTCCGCTCAGGGCCTTTTATCTGCTTGCTCCGCGCGAACCGTACGAATGTATGGGCGATGTTCCTAATGTATGTTTCCCGTGCGCCGCTTTGCACGACAATGAAACGGGCAGGATTGCCATATACTATGGCTGTGCCGATACCGTAACCGGACTGGCATTCGGCTATATTCCCGAAATTATAGAATTTACCAAACGTACAAGCATCATCTGATGTACATAAACTTTTGAGAACCATGAAACGAGCATTCCTTTCCGGCGTATTTGCCTTTGTTCTGCTGGCTGTGTCTCCGGCTGCGGAGAAAAGTTTTTCTCCTGTAGACTATGTGAATCCCTTTATCGGTACGACTAACTTCGGCACAACCAATCCGGGAGCTGTCTGCCCCAACGGGATGATGTCTGTTGTTCCTTTCAACGTGATGGGGTCGGCGGACAACAAAAACATACGATAAGGATGCCCGTTGGTGGTCCACTCCCTATGAGTATCACAACTGCTTCTTTACCGGGTATTCGCATGTCAATCTCAGTGGAGTGGGATGTCCCGAACTTGGTTCGTTGCTGCTGATGCCCACTACGGGCGAGCTTTCCGTAGACTACAAGGAGTATGGCAGCCGTTATGAAGACGAACAGGCCTCTCCGGGGTATTACACTAATTTCCTTACCCGTTATAATGTAAAGACCGAAGTGACTGCCGCGCACCGGTGTGGCGCGCTTCACTTTTCCAAAAGGCCGGAGTCATATTCTGCTGAACTTGGGAGAGGGACTGACCAATGAAACCGGAGCTTTCCTGCGGCAAACCGGAGAGTGTGAATTTGAGGGGATGAAGTTGCTCGGTACTTTCTGCTATAATCCGCAGGCAGTATTTCCTATTTACTTCGTGATGCGTGTCAACAAAACTCCCTCAAAACCGGTTATTGGAAAAAACAGCGCTCCATGACAGGCGTGGAGGCCGAATGGGATCCGGACAATGGCAAGTATAAATTGTATACCGGTTATCGCAAGGAACTGGCGGGCGATGATATCGGCGCTTTTCTGGACATTCGATACCGGGGAGCGAGCAGATAGAAGTGCAGATGGGTGTTTCTTTCGTCAGTATCGAGAATGCCCGTCTCAATCTGGACAAAGAGCAGTCCGGCAAGGACTTCGACAAGGTATTGGCGGAAAGCCGTAAACGCTGGCACGACGATTTGTCGCGTATCGTTCATTGTGAAGGCGGGACGGACGAGCAGAAGATTTTTTCATACGGCGCTTTATCATGCGCTGATACATCCCAACCTTTTGCAGGACGTCAACGGGCAATATCCGGCAATGGAAAGCAACCGGATTCTTACGGCAAAGGGCGACCGGTATACCGTATTCTCCCTTTGGGATACTTACCGTAATGTGCATCAGCTTCTTACGCTGGTGTATCCCGAACGGCAACTGCAAAGTGCGTTCCATGCTCGACATGTACCGTGAGCATGGCTGAAGTGCCCAAGTGGGAACTCTATGGACGCGAGACATTGACGATGGAGGGCGACCCTTCTATACCGGTCATTGTGGATACCTGGCTGAAAGGTTTGCGCAGCTTCGATGTGGAGCTGGCTTAAGTGGGCGATGCGTAAAGGGGCTGTATTGCCGGGAGCGGAAAATCTCCTGCGACCGGATAATGACGATTATCTTTCATTGGGGTATGTACCTTTGCGCGAGCAGTACGACAACTCCGTATCGCATGCTTTGGAGTACTACATAGCCGATAACGCCAGCTTTCGCGCATGGCAGAGGCGCTTGCCAGGATGCCGAGGTGAAAGGACAGAAGGAAAAAAGCACGCCGCTAATGCCCGTCTTTTCTATAACCGTTCTTTGGGATATAAGCATTATTATAGCAAGGAGTACGGCACATTCCGTCCTATCTTGCCGAATGGTGAGTTTTATGCTCCGTTTGACCCCGAGGCAGGGCGAAAAAACTTGAACCTAATCCGGGCTTTCATGAGGGGTGTGCATGGAACTATACTTTCTATGTTCCCCACGATGGGGGCGCAACTTATGGGCGGGAAGAAGGCTTTCGTAGACAAGTTGCAACGTGTTTTCGATGAGGGGCTTTACGACCCCTGCCAATGAGCCGGACATCGCTTATGCGCATCTGTTCTCTTATTTCAAGGGAGAGGAGTGGCGTACCCAGAAGGAGTTACACCGTCTTTTGCAGAAGTATTTTTTAAGAATGCCCCCCGATGGCATTCCCGGCAATGATGATACCGGAACGATGTCTGCATGGGCCATCTTCAATATGATGGGCTTCTATCCGGATTGTCCGGGCGAACCGTCTTTACACGCTTTCCCACACCGGTGTTCGACAAAGTGACCATCCGTCTTGATACCGGGAAGTGTGGGGACGTGAGCAGTTGGTGATAGAAACGGGCGTCCTTCGGACGATTCGCTTTATATCCGTGAAATGGAGTTAGGAGGAAAGAGACTGTCACGTTTCCCAGAATCAGCCACCAGGAGCTGGTAGAGGCGGAAAGTTGCGGTTTGTGTTACGTTGACGAATCGGATGATACGTAACCGGATTTCACAGATTTACTTTATTCTTCTTCTGTGAAATCCATGTAATCCATGCCTAAAGGAAACAAATAATAAGTGAACTTTCGCTGTTGGCAAACTTTTGTTTGATA
>VOFK01001792.1_pt1 | contig 13497 bp, 12 predicted proteins | sample 5384121 | NCBI WGS metagenome assembly VOFK01 (sample SAMN12384730, study PRJNA508395) | human gut metagenome | isolation source: healthy gut J | host: Homo sapiens | reverse complement strand
ATCCACTTCGTTCGAATTGTATTGCTGATGGGAGTTCAGAAAACCGTAATGGCGATGCTGAAATGGTATTAGAAAAAGGATTACAATTACTTGGGTGTTCTAGATCCGGCAGAGCGGACTTTATTAAAAGCAACTGAGTTATTGCGTAAAAAAAATTCAACAAAAAATGAAAATGATTATTTATGAAGATGATCCGGTACGCTGTATTGGCGATATTCATAGAGTTTTTACGAATGATGTAGCTACACCGTTTAAAACAGTTTTTTCGGTGGAGGTGTAAAGAGTCGCTATGGTGGTTAAAAAAAAAGCTATTTAACTCAAGGCAAAAAAATATTTTTTGATTTTCTAAAAGCGTATAGATGAGTTTTTACAATAAATATTTTAAATACATATTAACAGCTTGGACGATATTGGTATTTATTTCGATCATATTTAAGTGTGCGACGTTATTGCTTGTGCTTACAACTTTTTATGGCTTAACAATATAATGTATGCATTAAAAAAAACCATATGAAAGAGTTTTGTTTCTGCTGTTTCATGGAACATTTTTTGTTTTTCTGTTATGTAGACCATTAATAGCTTTGGTGACTACGGAGAATTGGATAGAATTTCAAATCAATAATTATGGCGCAACAAGTGATTCTGTGTTTCGTGTAGTGTATTGTTTAGTAATCTCGTTGATTTCGATGCGTATTGGTGCGGAATGGTTTGAGAATTCAACTCAAAAGGTTCGCCTGCAAAAATTGAAAAAAAGTTATTCATGGCAAGATACAAGGGGTTGATTTTGACTTACAAACCACTAAGAATGTAAGATATTTGACTTTAATTTTATTTTTAGTATCGTTAGTTTTTAGAATGATCTTGGAAATAGAAAAAAATAGTATATATTATGGGCCATTCGTACTTGCAATTGTATTCGGAGTTTGAAACATCTACGCCGTATATTTTCTATGTGATTTCGAGCTTTTTTCCGTATGCAATGAGTGCGTATCTTTGCAACATTCCCATCAAAATTAGCGAGCAGTTTGGTTTTAGGAGGATATATATTAACTACAATTCCTACTGCTTTTAGGCGGAGAGCGCAGTAGAATAGTATTAAGTGTTTGCCTGACATTTGTGTATTTTGTATTTCGAGATTTTTTGTGGTCCTAAAAAGAAAATGGATAGGAAAAAACAGAAAAAAAATTATTGCTTGTGTTACTGTAGTCGGCATTATACTAATGGGGAGCAATGAATTATCTTCGTGAAGACAGCATTCAAATGAACGTATTCGAACTTACAACAGACTTTTTTTTAAACAAGGTGTGACCTTTTTTCTTGGGTTTGTGCAGGTATGGCACAAAAAAATAGGTACATTACGTAATATGGGTGTTATTAACTACACCCTAGGGAGCCTTTTTAGATTATTTATTACATGGGTCTGTTGCACAATTATTTTTTTAATGCTGCGGCAATACCATCTAATAATAATATGGCAAAATTACAATGGGAAACCAAATGAGTCATCATTTATCTTATGTTGTAATAAGGAAGTGAGAGATATCTTTGAAGGGCATGGAACCGGTTCTTCTTATATTCTTGAGCTGTATACTGATTTTGATTTGTTAGGAATAGCATTATTTAGTGTAGTGCTAGGAATATTTCTTGTTTGAATACTCACTGCTATGAAGAAGAGCTTTATTATTAGAGTGTGTGCTTTTGCGCTGTCAGTACATTACTTTTAATGCCCAGATCTAGTACAGTTGATTTTATTTCTTTTTTGTGGAGAATACCTTTCTGGCTTACAGTAGTATATGTAATTGTAGGTGCGTTTTTGATAAAGTGTTTTTTAGTAAATAGACTTTTATTAAAATGATGATGATATAATATAATTATTTTATATTTGTATTTGTTTTTTGCAAACTAAATTTAATCAAAATGGGTGCGCACACTGCTCTGCAAAAATCCGTTCTACCGGGCGAAATTGAGCAGCAGTTCCGTTTTGAATTGAGCAATGGGATCGCCCGTTGAGCAGTCCCATTGTTCAGGTTGAATCTGGGAGAAATTTCTCATTTTTAACTTTGTACTAAATCTTGACATAGGACCAATTTTTAGCACGGACACAGTATATCAGATTCATTAAGAAATGTCTCTTGAAGTGTCTTAAATACGATACCATTATACTCAAATGGTGCTTTTCCAGTTGACAAACCACTGCGCATAGAATATAATATAAAAGCTATTACCCATATGCTTCTAATATTTTAGATATGTACTTTGTTTTTTCGGCTCAAAAATCAAATACGCATAGCAGTCGAGAGGCGAAATCTGTCTTGTATAGCATAATAATTGCTTTTTAGGAGGATTATGAATGGTTTCAGAAACCAAACAGTCTAAGCGAAAACTTGAGCACTGGATGGGTGTTTCGGTACTTTTGGCAGTGTATGATGTGGTGGCCGCTAACATTTCCTATCTTTTTGCTCTGTTGCTTAGATTTGATTTTGTTTATTCAATATTCCGCAGCGCTATATCGAAGCTATCTGCATTTTGCGCCGATTTATTCGGTTCTGGTAGTTGGTGTGTTCATTGCTTGTCGGCTGTATAACAGCATCTGGCGTTTTGCCGGTGTTCGCGAGTTGACTAAAACTTTTATTGCGAATGTAATTGTTGTATTTTTCCATGTTATCGTGATAACACTGTTTTATACCCCGCATGCCGATTTCATACTACATCGTTGGCTCGGGCGTACAGCTTATTTTTGACATTGGCGATCCGCTTTGCGTATCGATACCTTTTTGCAACTGATCGCACAGAATAACCGTGAAAAAGCAAAACACAATGTTATGATCATCGGCGCCGGTGCTGCCGGTCAAATGGTCACAAAGGAATTATTGCTTTCAACCGTATCAACGCAAAGCCGGTCTGTATTATCGATGATAATTCAAATAAATGGAATCGTTATATTGATGGCGTACCGGTCGTCGGCGGCAGGGAGTATATCCCTGACGGCGATTCAGAATATGATGTTGACCAGATATTTTTTTGCTATCCCAACGGCGAAACCTGAAGAAAAAACGAGATATTTTGAATATTTGTCAGGAAAGCAAATGTGAGATCAAAAGCCTGCCGGTGTTTATCAGCTGGCAAACGGCGAAGTGCTGATGAGCAAAATGCACCGGTCGAACTGGAAGATCTTCTGGGCCGCGAACCGTCAAGGTCGATATGGAAGACGTTTTTCAGCAGATCAGGGGGCCGCAGAATCTTAGTTACAGGCGGTGGCGGCTCTATCGGCAGCGAGCTTTGCCGTCAAATCGCAGCACATAAGCGGAGATGCTTATCATCTTTGATGTCTATGAGAATAACGCCTATTCGATTGAGCAGGAGCTCAAACGTAAATACGGCGATAGATTGAATTTACACTTTGATCGGTTCCGTGCGCGATACACGCAGGATTGAGCAGGTGTTTGAAACATATCGTCTGATATTGTTTACCATGCTGCAGCGCATAAGCATGTGCCGCTGATGAAACAAGCCCGAATGAAAGCGATTAAAAATAATGTGATCGGTATACAAAACAGCTTGCGCCGCGTTAAAATACGGTGCGAAAGTTCGTTTTTGATCCGAGTACCGATAAAGCCGTAAACCCCACCAATATCATGGGTTGCAAGTAAGCGCCTGTGCGAAATGGTTATCAAACATGGATGTTATCAGCCGCGCTGTGGCGAGGCAGGATCTGCTGCCTACTTATTGCTGTTTGCGCATGGGGAAGACGGCATCGAGCAGCAACGAGCATCTCAGAAGATCTGCAAGAAAGGCAGACCGCGAGCAGCTTAAAGTCGAAATCGGTCAAAAGCAAAAACAGAACGGATACACAGTTTGTGGCTGTACGTTTTGGCAATGTATCGGCAGTAGCGGTTCCGGTATCCCGCTCTTTAAAAACAGATTGAAGCCGGCGGTCCGGGTACAGTCACGCACCGGATATCATCCGTTACTTTATGACGATCCACGGAAGCTGTAAGTCTTGTACGTGCTGCTCGCAGGCACATATGCATGGGGCGGCGAATATTCGTTCTGGATATGGGCGAGCCGGTCAAAAATCGATACTTTAGCCCGCAACCTGATCCGCCTTTCGGCTATAAACCCGGATAGTGGACATCAAAAATCGAATATACAGATTTGCGTCGGGCGAGAAGCTGTTTGAAGAAAAGCTCATGGCAGAAGAGGGCTTGCTGAAGACCGATAACAAGATGATCCATATCGGCAAACCTATTCCGTTTGATCTTCTCACATTCTTAGGAATCAGCTCGCAGAGGGCTGGCACGAGGCCAGCTACCATAATGACCCGCATATCGTGGAAATGGTCGAGCAGATGGTGCCTACTTTCCACCGGTCGGTGATAAACCGCAAAAAGAGACAGCAAGGCTGAAAAAATAAAGAAAACACAGTGTTGGGGTACAAGCCATTTCCAACGCTGTGTTTTTGTTTAATTTTATCCCCCACATGCACCAAATGCGCGATGCCGGTATGCTCTCGCCCTGCTGCGAAGGTTGTGGACATCAGCGCGCCGGTCGCCATAAAGAATATTTTTCAGCTCTCCGCGATCCATGCGGTTCAAAATATGCCCGCATAATACACCGGCTGAGCATCCGCAGCCGGAGCCACCCGCGTGCGTCCTGTGCCTCGCGGCCAAATAGAATCAGCCCGCAGTCCTCGTGGTTGCGCAGACCGATCCCGTTTTCGCGCAGTTCGTATAATAATTTTTGTGCCAACCGCCCCGAGAGGTCGCCTGTGTAAATGCGGTCGTAGTCCTCGAGGCTTTGTCGCCGTATCATTAAAAAAAAAATCCAGCAAAGTCTGCGCTGCAGCGGGGCCATCGCCGCGCCCATGTTCGTCATGTCGGTCACACCAAGGTCGGTGATGCGCCCACGGTCGCGTGCCGCACTGAATGTCGCCGCTCAGACCGAGCACCGCGCTGCCCAAGCTGTCGCCGTCCACTGCGCAGTCGGCGCGCGCTGGCTGCCGTATTCCAGCGGCGTGCGGAATTGTCGCTCCGCCGTGCAGAAGTGGGAAGAGGTCACCGCGCAGGCGTAGTTCCGCCGCGCCGCATTCCACCATGATGGAGGCCATGATGAGCGTTTGCGCCATCGTGGAGCACGCCCCGTATTGCCCAAGGAACGGAATGTCCATTCCGCGCAGACCAAACGTGCTCGAAAATGCACTGGTTCAGCAGATCTCCCGCAAATACCATGTTAATGTCCTGCTTTTTGAAGCCCGCCTTGCGTATCGCAAGGTTCGCGGCTTCCGTTTGCAGCATGCCTTCCGCTTTTTCCCAGCTTTCCTGATTCAAATAAGAATCGAGAAACGTCTGGTCAAAGTCGCGCGCCAGCGGGCCCGCGGCTTTTTTTCCGCACATCGCCGCGTGGCCCAAAATCGCCGGGCGGCGCTCAAATAGAAGCGTGTAACGTCCGAGTCTTTTCATAAGCCCTCCTTAAAACAGCCCGATGATATACAGCACGATCCCGTACAAAACCGAAGCCGAAATGCCGAACACCAGTACCGGCCCCGCCACCGTGAACAGCTTCGCGCCGAGGCCCGTCACAAAGCCCTCGCTTTTGAATTCCAGCGCAGGGGAGACCATTGAGTTCGCAAACCCCGTAATCGGAACCAGCGTGCCTGCCCGGCGTATTTCGCTATGTTGTCGTATACGCCGCAGGCTGTCAGCGCGGCGGAAATGAAAATGAGCGAGATGGAAACGCACGTCCGCGCGTCTTTTTAAATCGAGCCCCAGCAGCATGAACGTGTTCGCAAGTGCCTGCCCCAGTGTGCAGATGGCCCCGCCGGATAAAAACGCAAACAGGCAGTTTTTCAGTACAGGGAGTGCGGCGAAGCCTTCTGCACCATCGCGTCATATTGCTGCGGTGTTTTCTTTTTCATACGACCACCCTTTCTGTTTAACCGGGTTTATTGTGCGTATCGAGGTAAAAGATATTCCACATTTTTTAAGATTTTAGTTGATTATCTCAAACAGAGCGTGTAATCAGTTGCAGGTGATATTATTATGTCTAAACTCAGCATCCTGAAGCAGAAAACTAAGCGCGATGTGGATATGACGCAGGGCAGCATCTTCCGCCACCTCATCACATTCGCGTTTCCGCTTCTCATCGGCAACATTTTCCAGCAGCTCTACCAACACGGTCGATACGTGGGTTGTCGGAAACTATGTCAGCAACGAGGCTTTCTCGGCGGTCGGCACGGTCGGTCCTGTTATCAACATGCTCATCGGCATATTCTTAGGGCTTTCCAGCGGCGCCGGCGTCGTCATTTCACAGTATTACGGTGCAAAGCGGTATGATAAGGTGCGCGATACCGTCCACACCTCCATCACGCCATGACGCTCATTTTGGCTGTGCTCTTTACAGTCATCGGCATCGCTATGATCCCTTCGTGCTCAATTTCATGAAGACCCCGGCAGAGGTCATGCCGGAGTCCTCCGCATACCACCATCTACTTCGCGGGCGTCATCGGCCTTATGCTCTACAACGTGGGCGCGGGCATTCTGCGTGCCGTGGGTGATTCCAAGCGCCCGTTCTATTTCCTCGTCGTCTCCGCCGTGCTCAACATCATTCTCGATCTCGTCTTCGTGCTGTCGCTCGGCATGGGTGTTGAGGGCGTTGCGTATGCGACCATTATCTCGCAGGGCGTCTCCGCCATGCTTACGATGATTACGCTGTTCCGCACGTTCCTGCATCAGGTCGAGCTCAAATACTTGAAGCTCGATAAAGAAATGCTCGCGAAGATTGTGCGCGTCGGCATCCCGGCCGCCATCCAAATGGCGATCACCGCGTTCTCGAACGTATTTGTACAGTCTTATGTGAACTACTTCGGCGCGGACTGCATGTCCGGCTGGACGGCGTACAGTAAGATTGACCAGCTTCTCTTCCTGCCGATGCAGTCTCGCGCTCGCGTCTACCACATTCGTCGGACAGAACCTCGGCATCGATCAGGTCGCCCGCGCCAAGAAGGGCTTTTTTTGCAGCGTTTATCATGTCCGTCGTCGCAACCGTCATTCTGACAATCCCGTTGCTCATCTTCGCGCCGCAGCTCGTCTCGTTCTTCAACGGTAAAGCAGAGGTCGTCGCATACGGTTCCATGCTGCTGCGTTATTGCTCGCCGTTCTACGTGTTCTGCTGCGTCAATCAGGTCTACTCGGCGTGCTGCGCGGTGCAGGCAATTCCCGCGCACCGATGATTATCATGCTGAGCTCGTTCGTCGTCTTCCGCCAGATTTACCTCTTTATCTCATGGCGAACTTCATCTCCAACACCATCATTCCCATCGCCTTAGGCTACCCTGCCGGTTGGCTCGTGTGCAGCACCCTCACACTGCTCTATTATCGCCACGCCGACCTCTCCAAGAGCCGTCTCGTCGAAGACGCAGAGAAAAAAGCAGAAGCTTCAGGAAAAAGCCGCATAAAAGCTGTATGAAATACAGTTGTACAAAAATACAACAAAATGGCCCCCCTCGAACACCGCATGCACGTGCCGGTGTCCGAGAGGCTTTTTTCATTTTCGCAAAATCGTACTACCTTTCCACCTTTTCTCCTCGACAAAACCAAAATTTTTTCAAAAATCCATCTTTAGATGGATTACATTTCGCGCAAAATATGATATATTGTGGTTATAAACCATAAAAAGGGGAGTAGAGCACATGAATGAAGTCGTCATCAAGCCATTCGCGCTGCGCGAGCAATTCTTAGGGTTGGGCTCAGTGCCGCGTCATTTTCTTCAGCGCGCCGTGCGGCTTCGGCAAGTCTACAGCCGCCACCGCCTTGCTCAGCAATCACAAAACCTGCGTGTTTTCGGCAGAAGACCGGAATTCCTGCACGAGCCCGTGCCGAAAAAATGTAGATGCGATTGTGATCGATTCCCTGCCCGCGCTCAAAGACCGGAAGATCAGCAAACGCTCTGCGCATGGATCCGCGAAAATCCGGAGCTGCACTTCGTCATTTTAAGCCGCGGCGTGCTGCCCGGCTGGCTCATGCCATTCCGCTTTACGGGGCTTTTGCAGCTCATCGAGGCCAGAGATTCTGCTGTTTGACCGCGATACCGTGTGCGTGTTTTTCTGAAAAGAATGGCTGCACACCAACGGAAGCAGAGATCAACGTCATCATCCACGATTCTCTCGGCTACCCGCTGGCCTAACGGCGCTTTTCGCGCCTGATGCAAACGGTCAGCCCCATACGCCGGAGATCGTCGGCATTGTGCAGCAGGAAATCTATCACTATTTTGAGGATAACATCTTCAACCGCTTTTCAATGCCGCTGCGCCGTATGCTGCTCGACATCGCCCGTTCGATACATTCGACGCCGAAGCTTGCCCAGATGATTTCCGGCGACAGCCATCATCAACGAGCTTTATTTCCATCGTTCGGCACGATACCACCATGCTTTTAAATGCCGATGCACAGAAATACCGCTTCTGGAGCTTTTTCAACAGTTTCTCGTATGTGGGAACTCCGCCAAGTCTATACGCCGCAGGAGCAGGCCGCAGTGTACAGCCGCGCCGGGCTTTACTATGAGCTGCACGAAGATTACGAGCATGCGCTCGGAGTGCTATTCGCGCTGCAAAGACCACCGCCGCGTCTCGGAAATGCTCATCCGCAACGCAGAGCAGCACCCCGTGTGGACATTACTATGAGATGGAAAAGGGCATATTACTATGCCATCCCGAAAGAGATCCTCCGCTCGCCATCGCTCATGCGGTATGAGCATGCTCACGTCCCTCTGCATGGATTACGAAGCCTCGAAATGTGGTATTCCGCCCTGCAGGAGTATGCCGCCCCGCTCAAAAGACCGACACCGCCTACAAAGAGGTGCGCGGCAAGCTTGCATATCTCGATATCTCCCTCCCGCAGCGCAGCAGCAAAGGCATCGCAGAGAATATCGGCAACTATTTCAAAATTCTAACGGATAAAAGCTTGCAAACACCCGTTTTCTGTCACCAGCATGCTGCCAAGTCTTATGAACGGCGGCAAAGATTTCTGCTCGTGGTCCAAGCACGATGAACTGCTCTACAAAACCATCCGCGAGCCGATGGAGGCCATTCTCGGCAAAGACGGCATCGGTTTTGCCGATTGCGCCCCTTTGTGAAAGCAAATTTGAAAAAGGGAGGATAACCCTTCCGTGGCTCATGACGCTTGTAGCCCAGTTGCCCGAGATCGAGCGTCACGGTACGCCGGATATGACGTTCGCCATCATCGGTCTCATGGCGCGCGTCCAAACGAAGCAGGGCAACGCCATCATGGCGCTTTCTTCTTTAGACAGTCTGCGAACAGAGTTTGAGGAGGACAACAAGCGTTTCCTGCCGAATATTGATGCCATGCGCTGCCGTATATGGCTGCGCACCGTTAAATGGAAAAGGCAGAGCAGTGGTACCGTACATCTGCTCCGCAGATCACGCCGCGCATCCGTACCATGTGGCGCTACCAGTATATAACGCGTGCCATGGTTGAGATCGCGCTCCCGGAGAAGAAAAAATGCGGCGCTGCTCACATTGGCCTCACTCATCCGTTCTGCGAACGCTGCGGCCGCGTGATGGACCGCATATATATCCGCATCTAACGGCCGTTTGCTATCAGCGGCAAAATAACGCCCGGTGGCAGGAGGAGTGGATGCAGGCGCTTGATGCCGCCCATGAGTACCGCTTCGTTATGCCCATTGCGCAGTTTGGCGCCGCCGTAATGCCTATGCTGACGTTTACCGGCTACAAAAAGGACGAGTCCTTCTTTTCACTCCTTTTACAGGAAACGCGCCGTCAGGCTGTTTTGTACCCGAATTTCTTGCGTCCCATGCCGCGGCTCTCAGAACCGCTTTCGCCCGCGGAAATGCAGGTGCTCCGGCCCTGTGCGGCAACCGCAGCAACCAGGAGATCGCCGACATCCTCGGTGTCAAGGTCGCCACCGTCAAAACGCATGTCATCCACATCCTCCAAAAAGCTCGGCGTCAAACGCCGCGGCGACGCCAAAGAAATCGCCCAAAAACTTCATATCATCGAGTTTTGACAAAAACTCCCGACCGCAGCAGTCGGGAGTTCTTTTTTTAAATATTTAATTTCAGCTTACTTTTCCAAAAATCCCTTCAGCGCCGCATAGTCCACATTCTCCGGCTTCACTTCGTCAAAGAACTTCAGCAGCTTTTCGGCCAGCACGCGTACGCCGCCGACGGAATTACTTTCGATATTCAGCGGTAGAATGGGGTCGTGTACGCTCATGCGCAGCAGGAACCAGCCGTCGCCGTCGTTTTCCGGGAACGAAATGCGGATGCCTTCGCGGTTGTCCGGCGCAATGTTCCAGTTGTGCGCTTTCGCGTAGCTTTCAAGCGCCGCAATGGTGCTTTCACCATAGGGGCGGAAATCCTCCGCGGTAATGGGGAAGCGCAACTCTTTTTCTTCCTTGGCTTCCTTCAGATCGGCGATGAGACTATCGAGCGATTTGCCCTCGCGGCGCAGCTGTGCCGCCTTAATGATAATCTTCGTCACCAGATAGGCACCGTCGTCAAGGAAGTAGTTCTCGCGCAGCGCCGCATGGCCGCTCGTCTCAATCGCCAGCGGGCAGTTCACGCCCTCGTTATTCAGGCGTACCGCTTCGTTGATGACATTCTTGTAACCGCGCTTAAAGCGGTGATGCTTGCCGCCGAGCGTCTGCTCAATGGGTCTTGAGTCCGTCGGACGTAATGGAGTCCGTCACAATGGTGCCGCCCGGTTGCCCTCCAGCGCAATGGCGGAAGCAATCGCCACAAGACGGTTGCGGTTGATCTCTTCGCCGCGGCTGTCCACAGCGCCGCCGCGATCTACGTCCGTGTCAAAATTACGCCAAGGTCCGCACCGGCCTTCACGGTCGCCGCGCAAACGCTCGCCATGGCCTCCCTCGTTCTCGGGTTTGGAATGTGGTTCGGGAAGCGGCCGTCCGGCTCCAAAAACTGGCTGCCTGTAATGTCCGCACCAAGCGGCTTCAGCACGTCGTTTGCGTAAAACCGCCCGCGCCGTTGCCGGCGTCTACAACGATTTTAAAGCCCGCAAGCGGGTGCGCATAATCTTCCGCGTTCACGCCCTTGCGGATCATCTCGCGCAGATTATCTGCATATTTTGACATATAGTCCACCGGCACCAGCGTGCCGTTGTCGGTCTCCTTCGGCGCAGCGCCGTTCTGTGCATATTCCAAAATCTCGGAAATATCCGGGCTGTCAAAGGCCGCCCGCAGGCGTGAAGAACTTCAGTCCGTTGCGGAAGAACGGGTGGTGGCTCGCCGTAATCTGCACCGAGCAGTCGCACGGCAACCAAAACCGCCATGAACATCGACGGGGTAGAGGCAAGGCCGCAGTCGTAAACCGAAGCACCGTATGTCGTAAACGCGCGGAACAGCGCCGCCGCAATACGGTCTGCGGAAATGGGGAGTCATGGCCGACGGCAATTTTCAGCCCCTCGGCGCACTTGTCCAGGTGCTTTTCGCACCAAACGAGAAAACCGCAACCGCCGCAATGCGCTCCACGACCTCATCGGTCAGGTTAATCGGCGCGCCGCCGCCTTCACTTGCAACACCGCGAATGTCAGTGCCGCTTTTCAAAGTTTTATAGGCAAACATGGAAAAAGACCTCCTGTTTCATTTTGCATTTTATCCAAGCTTATTATAATACAACTCCCGTAAAATGAAAAGAGCTTTTTGATTTTTGACAAATACGTTTTAGTTTGGCTAAAAACCGCTTACAAACTGCAAGTTGTAAACTGAAAAATTGCAAATTTCATGTAAAAATCAAAAATTTTTTCAAAAAAGTGTTGACAAAATGAAATTTTGGTGGTATAAACTTAGCATAATAATTCAAGGGCACAGATGAAGAGAAGTACCCGGCAGACCGCTTTTGCACAGTGAGCGGGGGAGAGTGTGAACCCCGCGTAAGCACACCGGCGAATAACACTTCGGAGCCTCAAGCCGAAAAGATGCGTATATCTCAGTAGGTGCGACGTGGCGGCGCGTTAAGCCGTGCCTGTCTTGTTAGAGACAGTAAAGGTGATCTTCTTTATAAGATAATTTAGGTGGCACCGCGGATACAACAGCTATTCGTCCTAAGAAATTGGGACAAACGGCTGTTTTTTTATTTGCGTTTGGACTGAAATTATTTTATTTGGAGGGAACCGATATGTGTTCGATTATGGGTTACACAGCAAAGACATTCGTTTGAAGATTTACGAAAGGGCTTTTGATAAAACCGTTTCCCGCGGGCCGGATATGTCCCGCACACTGGAAACGCCCGCAGGTTGGCTCTTTTTCCACCGCCTCGCCATCATGGGCCTCACAGAAGAAGGCATGCAGCCGTTTGAGCTGGACGGTTCCGCCGTCGTTCTGCAACGGCGAGCTCTGCACGGCTTCCGTTCCGTTAAAGAGGAGCCCGGAGAAAAGGCTACACCTTCAAAAGTGATTCTGACTGCGAAATTTTACTCCCTCTCTACAAAGAAGAGGGCACCGATGTTCAAAAAGCTCGACGCCGAGTTCGCCCTGATTATTTACGATGCCGAGACCGATCGCTTCATCGCCGCGCGCGACCCCATCGGCATCCGGCCGCTCTACTACGGGTATAGCGAAAGCGGCCACATTGTGTTTGCCAGCGAACCGAAAAACCTCGTCGGCCTGTGCCATCGCGTTATGCCGTTCCCGCCGGGCCACTACTATAAGGACGGCAAATTCACCTGCTACTGCGACATCGCCGAAGTCGAAGAAGTTTGCCACGATGACCTCGAGACCGTCTGTAAAAACATCCATGATAAGCTCGTTGCCGGCATCGAAAAGCGGCTCGATGCCGATGCCCCGCTCGGTTTTCTTCTCAGCGGTGGGCTTGATAGCTCCCTCGTCTGCTCCGTCGCGGCAAAGCTTTTAAAGAAGCCCATTCGCACGTTCGCCATCGGCATGAGTGAAGACGCCATCGATTTAAAATACGCCCGCGAAGTTGCCGATTACATTCACAGCGACCACACCGAAGTCATCATCACAAAGGACGATGTTATCGAAAATCTCGAAACCGTCATTGCGCTGCTTGGCACGTATGACATCACCACCATCCGCGCCAGCATGGCATGTACCTCGTCTGCAAAGCCATTCACGAGCAGACCGATGTCCGCGTGCTGCTCACCGGGTGAAATTTCCGATGAGCTCTTCGGCTACAAATATACAGATTTCGCCCCAGCGCCGCTGCATTCCAAACGGAAGCCCAAAAAGCGCGTGCGGGAGCTTCATATGTACGACGTGCCCGTGCCGACCGCTGCATCTCCGCCAACTCGCTCCTGGAAGCCCGCGTCCCGTTCGGTGACCTCGATTTCGTCAAATACGTCATGTCCGTCGATCCCGAGATGAAGCTCAACAAGTGCAAAAAAGGCAAATACACTCCTGCGCCACGCGTTCGAGGGCGATTACCTCCCCTGCCGATTTTTTATACCGCGAAAAAGCCGCGTTCTCCGATGCCGTCGGTCACTCT
>VOFK01001960.1_pt1 | contig 13521 bp, 23 predicted proteins | sample 5384121 | NCBI WGS metagenome assembly VOFK01 (sample SAMN12384730, study PRJNA508395) | human gut metagenome | isolation source: healthy gut J | host: Homo sapiens | reverse complement strand
TTTTGAGACATGCTTAAGAAGTCCTTTTCACGATCTCCGAAAAATTCCTTCATCCACGGATCCGTGAAAAATTCCATCGACATGGAGTGGATTTCCGCAGTTTCCATCGTGATGTCCGCATGCTCCATGATCGGATCCTGCCCGGACAGATAGCCCTGAAATGCATGTCCGCATTCATGCGTGATCACGTCTACGTCGCCGCTGGTTCCATTAAAATTAGCAAAGATAAAGGGAGAATGATACTGGTGCAGATAGGTCATATAGCCGCCCTGTTTTTTATCCTTTCTGCCGAACACATCGAAGAGCTCATTCTCCATCATGAAATCGAAAAATTCTTTGGTTTCGGGGGACAACTCCGCATACATCTTCTGTCCGCTCTCCAGAATTTCCTGTGCAGTGCCCACCGGATCGGGATTGCCTTCTTTGAAATAAACCTCGTTATCGATATAGAAAAGCTTTATTTGAACCGAGGCGCTTCTTCTGATCTCGTGTACGCTCCGCAAACGGTACGAATACCTCCTTCACCTGCAATCGGCGGAAATTTTCGACATCGTTTCTGTCGTAGCTGTTACGGTTCATTCTGTAGCCCAGCTGGATAAATTGTCATAGCCCATCGCCTTTGCTGCGCAGTGCGGTTTTTACCAGCTTGTCATAAATGTCATCCAGTTCATCCGCAACTGTCATAAAGTAATCGCTGTAAGCCTTCCATGCCTGTCTTCTTACGGTTCTGTCGTTTCCGGTCAGATAGGGACCAGCAGGGACAGATTGCATACCTGCCCGTCAAACGGAATCTTTGCGACGCAATCAGCTTATTGTACTGAGTCGTCAACGCGTTTTCTCCTGCATCAGGCCGATAATGCTTTCATCCATACTCTTGATCGCATTGTCCATCGTCGCAAAAAGGCAACCCTGCCGATCTTTTCTTCCATAAAAGAACGATACGGCGATTCGTACAGGGCGCGCTGATAATCGGTTGCCAGACTGCTCAGCATCGGCGCTGTCTCATCGTAATAATCCTTTTCTGCCGCGTAAAACGGATCTGCGGTATTGCCGTCGTGACGGATTTCCGCAATCGTCATGGAATCCATCATATTCTGATAAACCTTATAATATTCTGATGGATCTCCCAAAAGAGTTCTTCTCCGCTTTTGCTTCTTTGACCGTTTGGTCAAAGCTTTAAACTGCTCCGCTGTTTTGTCATAATCGACCCTTTTATAGGGCATGTCTTTGAACTTCATACGCACTCTCCATTCCCCTGATAGATTTGATTTTGCAGACAGCTTAATCCCGCACCGCCGCCTGTCGGATCCTCTCCGCAAGTAAGGAAGGTTCCTGACTTTTTTTCAGGATCCGCACCTGCTCATCGGATTGCTGTAGCTGCTTTCCTTTCCGGCACAACTGTCACATCAATCCGATAATCCCAGTTGTAAACGCCGAATTCCTCTCCACTAATCCAGCTTAATTCCACCGGATAGATTGCGTCAAGCATTTTTTCGATATCCTCCTGATCGGAAAGGGTCACCTGGATTTCCTGATCCGAGATTTCTCCGGGTTCAAAGAAGCTGTCACTGTTTTCCTCTTCGCTGTCATCGTCATAATAATAGTAATCTACCTTGATCGATTCGATGTCATCTGCGCTCTGGTGGCCGGCACGGGCATAAACCTCAGCACCATCCTGCACAAGCAGGTCGTTTAAGGCAAATAGGACCCATAGACCGGATAGGTCCAGGTGGTCATCATCGATGCATCCTTCTCCTCCGGATCCGCCATAGCAAAGGTCAGTCTTCCGTTTGGAAGCTCCGACGAGATCAGACTGTAATCATACTTCTTCATTTCCTCCTGCAGCGTCTTTAAGAGGGTCTGCTTATCTCCGGTGTAAAAGCTTTCCGTAACGCCATTATAATAGCTTACTTTCATCTTACCGACATTTGCCAGAAAATCCGGGTCATTTAACTGATATCGCTCCCGCTGGTAGGAAAGCATCCCGCATTACAGTATCAATTTCAGAACGGTTTTCGTTTGAATCGGCCAAAAAGCGACGGTATACCTTTCTGCCGCTCTCCATGGTATAGCAGACCACCCATCTGACATAGCGTTTCTCTTCCTTTGGGTTAATTTCCTCTGCAGAAATCTCTGTCTGCGCTTCCTCCTCCCTAAAGCTCCCCGGCATTCCGGCATCCTGCCATCTCTTCTGCATCCGGATCACTGCATCGATCGTCTTTTCCTCGGTTGAATTCATCCGTCGGAGCATCCGATCATCGAAAGCCTCATACATAATGTCATCGGAGCCGAAGCTTTTCGCCCTGATAATAACCAAAAGCCGTATAGTCATCTTCCATCGTCACAGACACGGCTGCAATGTTCCCTTTCTCCGGAATCCAGCGATCATAGCCTGCCCAGTCAAACTGAAAAACCTGCAAGAATCAAAACCGCTGCCGCTATACTGAAAATTCCGGCAAGCTTTCCATCCAATATGGTTTTTTTAACTCGCATCGGTAAATCAGGCGGATCACCACATGTCCGACAAAGGACACCTACAATGCAGCCACCGCAAATAAAAACAGCCCCTTATTTGCTGCTACACGGGAAATGATCATGCCAACAGCAATGCCAAAGGGCACTGCCATCGCAGCCTCCAAAATACCCTTGAGGGGTGCAAATGCAATGGCATGCTCATAGCTTTCTGTTTTGCGCCTGCGGTAAAGCCAGAATGCAAACAGGCCTGCAGCCGCCGCACAGGCAAGAAGCAAAAAATACATTCTACCCCCACATCCCTGCCCCAGCCGCCTGCATTTTTTATAGCTGCACAGTCGTCCTTCGTCTCTGTACCAGATATGATTCAGCAAGTCCCAAAAGCCTGCAAAGGGTGTCAGATAGCTTTTTGCATCCACTGTCTTGCATCTGCACTGCAATAGCTGGCAAAAAATCGTTTTTAATTCATCGATCAGGAATCTCACTGCCAGCTCATAGGAAAAAAACACCGCGCATCCCAACAGCGCCGTCAGGATGTTTCCGGTCAGCATGACTGCCACAAGCGCCACCTGATACATCGCAATAAACGCAAGCTGCTCCACGAACCATGCCAGTAATGACTGTGCCGCCAGAATTCCTGTCATTCCATGAAATGCTGCGCCAATGATCCAGTCCAGCAAAAGTGCTGTCAGGGTAGAAAAGCTATAGACCAAAATTCCGTTTCCACAGATCAGCATATAACGCTTTTTAAGGATTCCGGGACCGAAAAGTACAGATCTGTTTTTCTGCGGCTGTAAAGCCAGCAAAAGCCCTGCACGGCAAATAGAATTGCAAAAAAAGCAGCAAACAGGACGTGTATGGAGGAAAAGCCGATCACATCCGTGATCCTGGACTGAATCAGCTCCCGCAGGGACTCTGCCGGGCCTGCGCTGCATTGTAAACACTGTCATTTGCATAATTGTTCTGTAAACCAGTCAGTACAACCATCAGATACAGCGGACCGCAAAAGTGCCATCACCAGACACAGCAAAAAAGTCCAGCTTCTTCTTCTGTTATTTTCCCAGCCATTTAGCCCAGTACGATTTTTTTTTAATATCATAACCTTGCACCTCCGTCTCGCTGATAAAGATTTCTTCCAGGGAAAGGGGCAGCACCTCGTGGAACAGACAGTCTGCCGCTGCAAACATGGCGATCATCTCTTCTCTGCTTCCTCTGACTGTCAGAGTCAACAAAAGATCCCCGTCTATCGCATTTTACAATGTCTAACTGCTTTAACAGCCGCTTCTCTTCCTCTTTGGAAGAAAAGACACACTGGATTTTCTGGATGTTGCACTTCATCTCCTCCAGATCCTTCGATAAGAGCACGCCGCCCTGATGTAAAAGCCCCACATGATCGCAGATATCCTCCAGCTCCCGCAGGTTATGGGAGGCGATCACCGGGTAAACTGCCGTTCCTGCATTTCCTTTTTGCAAAAATGCTTTTCACACCCTGGCGCATCACAGGATCGAGCCCGTCAAAGGTCTCGTCACACAGAAGGTACTCCGTCTTTGCGCTCAGCCCCAGCAGAATCGCGAGCTGCTTTTCATCCCTTTGGAAAAGGTGCTGATCCTGCGTCTCGATTCCAGCCCGAAGCTGTTTAAGTATAAGTAAAAACCGTTCCCGGTCAAAATTCCGGTACACGCTGCTGTAATAACGCTCCATGTCCTTCGGCGTCGCACCGTTGAAAAAGTACGGCTCGTCCGCGATAAAAACAGCTTCGCCTTTGCATGCACATTGTCGTATACCGGCATATTATCCACAATCGCTAATCCGTCATCCGGCTTAAATACCCCCGCCAGGCGCAGCAGCGTACTTTTGCCCGCGCCGTTTGTCCCGATCAGCCCGAAAACCTCTCCTTCCCGGACTGTCACGCTTACATTTTTCAGAGCTTCAATCCCGTCAAAGGATTTGCTCACATTTTTCAGTTCTATCATGTTTCCTCTCATTCCGCTGCCGGGGCTTTGGTCTCTTTTTGCCCTGCCGCAGCTGTATCCTCTTGTTCCAGAAACCCGGTCAGCTCCTTTACCGTCATCCCCATGCCCAGTGCTTCCTTTTTCAGATCCCGGAGCTTTTCCAAAATTTCCTGCTTCCGGACGTCCTTTAGACTGTCGCTGTAGGCAACGTAGTTGCCCTTTCCTTTTACTGTGTATAAAAATCCGTTCCGCTCCAGCTCACTGTATGCCCGCTGAATCGTGTTCGGATTGATCGACAGCTCCACCGCCAGGGAGCGTACGGACGGCATCCGGCTGTTCGGCTCCACGCACCGCTTAAAATCAGCATCTGGAACTTGTCCACGATCTGCTCGTACAGCGGTCTGGTATCCCGGTAATCCAGTATAATCATTCTTTCCTCTCATTTCTGCGCACGCCTTTTTGCGCATGCCGGGTTTGTGTCAAGTGCGCACAGACAAATCTCGTGATTGAAAAATTTTATTTTTCAATCTTTCCTCCTTCTCCCGATTCTTTTTTGTCTTTTCATCGATCCAGAACTGTATTGATTGTATTAAGTGTATTATCAGTATTAGTACACTTTTGAATATATACAGAGCGCGAGGCCTTGTCAAGAGATTTTTCTATCACTTTTCCTTGTTTTTTTTTTCGCATAGCATGGTATACTGAGAAGAAAACTTAAATTTCAGGAAGCATTTCAAACTTATGGAGGGATTACACCATGCTTACGCTTCTGTCAAGACTGTTCATCCCGGATTATGAGAATTATTCCAGCCCGAAGGTTCGCCAGGCATACGGCATTCTCACCGGTTCGGTGGGCATTTTTTTTAACTTTTTTCTGTTTGTGCTAAAGATCGTCGCCGGTATGATCAGCCATTCCATCGCCATCACTGCGGACGCATTCAACAACCTGTCGGATGCCGGTTCTTCGGTCATTACGCTGATCGGATTTAAGATGAGCGGACAGGAAGCAGACTCTGACCATCCTTATGGGCACGGAAGAATCGAATATCTCGCCGGGCTTTCCGTTTCTGCCATTATCCTCATCATGGCAGCGGAGCTTTTGCCAAATCCTCCTTTGAGAAGATCCTGCACCCGACCCTGCCGGAAATTTCTCCGGTTATTTTTTTGATTCTGGTCGTTTCCATTCTCGTCAAGCTCTATATGTATTTTTATAATCACAAAATTGCCGGTGCCATCGACAGCTCTGCGATGAACGCAACAGCGTCTGATTCCTTCGGCGATGTGCTCGCTACCTCTGTCGTCCTCCTTTTTCTTCTGTTGTTGGATGGATTTTCGGTCTTGCCATCGACGGCTGGTGCGGTCTTTTGGTCGCAGTCTTCATCTTTTATTCCGGCGTAAGCTCTGCCCGGGATACCATCAATCCGCTGCTCGGTCAGGCTCCCGACCCGGAATTTGTCACAAAAATCCGCAGCATTGTGCTTTCCCATCCACAGATCATGGGCATTCACGACCTGCTCGTTCACGATTACGGTCCCGGACGGCGGATGATCTCCCTTCATGCAGAAGTCAATGCCCAGGGCAGCTTTGTAGATCTGCACGATCTGATCGATAACATAGAGCGCGAGCTGCAGCAGAAGCTTTCCTGCAGTGCTGTCATCCATGGATCCGGTCATCACCGACGATCCGGAGATCAATGAGCTGCGCCATAAGGTCACCGATATCGTCTACCGGCTCGATGAGCAGCTGACCCTTCACGATTTTCGTATTATACGCGGTCCTACCCATACAAACGTCATTTTCGATGTTGTGGTTCCGTTTCATTTTAAAATGACCGATGCCCAGCTGCGCAGCTGGCTCGATGAACGGATCAAACAGATCGATCCGTCCTATTTCTGTGTGATCAATATCGACAAAAATTAGGGGATCCTGTGCTCCGTATGAACCATCGGTTTTTACCACTTATTTCATCTTTTTCACAATGGAGGATTCTTCTCATGAGCTTACTCGAATTATTCCTTCTGGCTGTCGGTCTGTCGATGGACGCTTTTTGCCGTATCCGTCTGTAAGGGGCTCGTCCGTACGCCGCGGCAGTATGAAACAGGCACCACCGTCGGCAAGCTGGTTCGGCGGCTTTCAGGCGCTGATGCCCTTTCTCGGCTATCTTCTGGGCATCACGTTTTCCTCTCTGATCACGAGCATCGACCACTGGATCGCCTTCGTCCTGCTGGCATTTATCGGTTTCAACATGATCCGCGAAGCCAGAAGCGATGAAGAAAATGAATCCAATGACCGCTTCGATTTCAAAACCATGCTTCCGCTTGCTGTTGCAACCAGCATCGACGCACTTGCCGTCGGCGTTACCTTCGCTTTCCTGCGGGTAAACATCGTTCCGGCAGTCAGCTTCATCGGCTGCATCACTTTCCTGCTCTCCCGCAATCGGTTTAAAGGCAGGCAACATCATCGGCGCAAAAACCGCTCCCGCGCAGAATTTGCGGGCGGCCTTGTCCTGATCCTGATGGGCATAAAGATTCTGCTGGAGCACCTCGGCGTGATTTCGTTTTAAAAGCTTTTGTGTGAGTTTGACTGAAAAATCTTTTGCTTGACAACTGTATGATGCAGTGTTAAGGTTGGCATATGCGATACACATTAACAATCACGGGAGATCCGGAAGGGATTTTCTGATAAAAGAAAGGAAAGGAGGTATGTTATGATGTTATTGTTCGTCGGATCAAATCGAAGCTATTTTGAATATCATAAGAATGCCTCCCGCCCAAACTGACGTTTTGATTCGTCTGACAAGAGCCGCGGCATTCTCATGCTGCGGCTTTTTTTATACAACAGGATGTTGAAAACAGGCATTTTGTTGTTTATCAGGGCAGCCTGCCTCTTGTCTGAGCCGGTTTCTTCACCGCTCTCAGAAAGCCCGGGGCTTTCCTGAAAAAAGATTTTTTGCCGCAGAACATGCTTTCATGCTTCTGCGTTTTTTATACCCAGGGTATGTCCTGCCTTTGCAGGCAGTTTAAGCAAACGTCCCTTTCGACGTTATGTTTTTTACAAATGGAGCGAAAAATCCTGTCTGGCGGGATTTTTTCCACATATATCAACTTCAAAAAAGAAGGGGGAATTTATTTTCATGAAAAAGTTGTCCTATTACTTAAAACAGCACATTCCGGGCTATCTGTTTGCCATCCTTTCGATGGTTATCGCAGTCAGCCTGGATCTGCTCTCCCCGCAGGTGACCCGACATATCGTCGATGACGTCCTTGTGGGCGGTCAGATGGGGAAGCTCAAATATCTGCTGCTGGCGATTTTGCTCATCGGCATCGGACGCTGTATTTTTCAGTACACCAAGGAGTTTACCTTCGACAAAATCTCCTCTACCATCGCCACAGACATGCGCCGCGATTTATTCGCCCACATTCAGTCGCTGTCCGCCGACTTTTTTGACAAGACGAGCACCGGTGAGCTGATGGCGCGCGTCAAGGACGACATCGACCGCATCTGGAATGCACTCGGCTACGTCGGCATGCTGATGATGGAGGTTGCGTTCCATGTCACCGTCATTTTATTCTGCATGTACAGCTTAAACTGGAAACTTGCGATCCTGCCAACGCTCTGCATGATTTTCTGCGCTGTCCTTGCAATTTTGATGGAAAACAGACTCGGAACTATCTACGAAGAGATCAGTGAGGAAAACGCAAAATTAAACACCGTTGCAGAAGAAAACCCTTTGCAGGCGTGCGCACCGTCAAAGCTTTTGCGCGGGAAAAATTCGAAATCAAAAAGTTTCTTTCCCACAATAAGCGCTACTACGAGCTGAACATGACGCAGTCCCGCGTGTTTGTCCGCTACTCTCCGTACTTTTCCCTGATCGGAAAGCTGCTGCCGCTTCTGGTGCTTTTGATCGGCGGTTACTTATTCCTGCAGGGGAGAGCTGACGCTCGGCGCACTCAGCGCATTCGTACAATATTCCACCAACATCGTATGGCCGATGGAAATGCTCGGCTGGCTGTCCAACGACTTTTCCTCTGCGGTCGGCAGTTACCGCAAAATCCGCAAAGTGTACGACCAGAAGCCTTCGATTCAGGAACCCGAAGAGCCGATCGTCCTGCCGGAAGTGACCGGCGATATCCGCTTCGAGCACGTTTCTTTCCATAAAGAGGACCAGCATGAGATTCTTCACGACATCCATTTCCATGTGGAGGCAGGCAAAACGATCGGTATCATGGGCGCGACCGGAAGCGGCAAGACGTCCCTGATCCAGCTGCTCTGCCGCCTTTACGACGCGACGGGCGGCACGATTTATCTCGACAACGGGATATCCGCAAACTCAGCCTGCGCCAGCTGCGCAGCTGTATTTCCACCGTCATGCAGGACGTCTTTCTGTTCTCGGATACAATTCAGGAAAACGTTATGCTCGGTCAGAAAGGAAACTTAAACATTTCCGACGTGCGGCTCGCTTCCCGCGACGCACAGGCTTCGGAATTTATCGACCGGCTCTCCGAGCAGTATGACACCGTAATCGGCGAACGCGGTGTCGGCTTGTCCGGCGGTCAGAAGCAGCGAATTTCCATCGCGCGGGCCCTTGCAAAGCATACACCTGTGCTGGTGCTGGATGATTCGACCAGCGCACTGGATATGGAAACGGAATATGCCATCCAGCAGACCCTCACCCGGCTGCCCCATACGACCAAGCTCATCATCGCGCACCGTATCAGTGCCGTCCGTCATGCAGACGAAATCATCGTCCTGGAAAACGGACACATTGCAGAACGGGTACCCACGAAGAACTGCTTGCCCTTCACGGGCTTTACTATCAAACCTGGCAGGCTCAGTTTGGCATGATGCCTGACCAGAAGGAGGTGACAGATTATGGCTGTTAATTCTTATAAGCAGGACGAACACAGCACAGACGTCGGTAAAATGAAGACGCTGATGCGCCTGTTTTCCTATCTGCTGGACTATAAAAAAGAGATCCTCGCTGTTCTGGCGATCATGGCGTTCTGCGTGTTTGTCAGTCTCGTAAACCCTCTGATCATGGAAAACGCCATCGACAAACATATTTCCACCGGCGATTTTCCCGGACTGGCAAAACTGATTGGAATCGCCGTTGTGCTTAACGTGATCATGATCCTTTTTGTCAAGCTGCGGATGCTGATTATGGCAAAGGTCTGCAACAGTATCCTCGTAACGATCCGCCAGCAGCTTTATACTCACATCCAGACCCTGGATTTTTCCTTTTCGACAGCCGTCCCACCGGCAAGATCCTCGCCCGCATTATCGGCGACATCAACTCCTTAAAGGACGTACTCGGCAACTGCGTCACGACGCTGATCCCGGATTTTTTCACAATCTGCGCCGTCGTCGTGATCATGTTTCTCAAAAATCCGGTTCTCGCAGCGGCTTCCCCTGATCAGCCTGCCGCTGATGATGATCTTCTGCATGTGGTTTATCCAGGTGTACTCGCATAAGCGCTGGCAGATCCACCGCAAAAAATCTTCCAACTTAAACGCGTTTGTCCACGAGGATTTGTCCGGAATCCGTATCATCCAGAGCTTTTCCGCCGAACAGGAAACGATGGCTACGTTCCATCAGCTGACGGACGAGCACCGGGATTCTTTTATCGACGCAGTGCGCTTAAATGACGCGTTCGGTTCCGCCATCGATATTTGCTGGGCAATCGGCACTTTCGCCCTGTATTTTACCGGCATTGTCCTTCTCGGTCCCGATAAGATTTCCCTCGGTATCCTGATCGCATTCGGCTCCTATATTTCGATGTTTTGGAATCCGATTATGAACCTGAGCAACTTTTACAACCAGATCATCACCAATATCGCCGGAGCCGAACGTATTTTTGAGATTCTGGACACAGAGTCTAAAATTTCCGATGCTGACGGCGTGACCAAGCTGCCTCCGGTCAAAGGAGCTGTTACCTTCGATCATGTTTCCTTCTCCTATGATGGAGAGAAGCGCGTTTTTAGACGACGTCAGCTTCCAGATCAAACCCGGCGAAACGATTGCTTTAGTCGGTCCTACCGGCGCAGGCAAAACGACGATCGTCAACCTGATCAGCCGCTTTTACGATATCCAGACCGGCCATATCCTGATCGACGATTACGACGTACAGAAAATTTCCATCGAAAGCCTCCGGCAGCAGATGGGCGTCATGACGCAGGATAACTTCCTGTTCTCCGGCACGATCAGGGACAATATCCGTTACGGAAAACTCGATGCGACGGATGAAGAGATCATCGCAGCCGCAAAGGCAGTCAACGCACATGACTTTATCCTAAAGCTCGAAAAAGGATATGACACCGTATTATCCGAACGCGGCGGCGGTCTTTCCATCGGTCAGAAGCAGCTGCTCGCCTTTGCCCGCACAATGGTATCCGATCCCCGCATTCTGATTCTGGACGAGGCAACCAGCAGCATCGATACCAACACGGAAATCCTCGTGCAGGAGGGCATTGAACAGCTTTTAAAGGGACGTACCTCCTTTGTCATTGCACACCGCCTTTCCACGATCCAGAAGGCCGACCGGATCTTCGTCATCGACGACGGCCGCATCATCGAGGAGGGCAATGCAGCGCAGCTGCTTGCGCAGAAAGGCTTCTACTACGATCTGTACATGAGTCAGTTTAAAAATGTGATGTAAATCACTGCACCGCGGCATAAAGACGATATCATTTTGTTGTGCCGCACCACGAGCAAAACGGCGCTGTCCGGAATTTCGTTTTCCAGACAGCGCCGTTTTTTTGTGCCTTCTTTCTATTCTGCCCCTTCTTGCGCCCGTTATTCTTTTTCGGATAAGATCACTGCAAGCATTCCCTGCTCCACCGTCACACTGGACCGTTTTCCAATAAATTCATTGGAAATCCCGATTGGAAAGCTGTTTGTAATCTCACCGTTCTGCATTTCATATTTTAAATTTCGAATCGTAACGCCTGATGCCTTTTCCCCGATCGAAAACAGAGACAAAAATCCTTTCGCTTCCGGTTTAAACCAGACCGTCTCGTTCTGCATCACGAACGCCGTCGTCTTATCATCCATCAGATACCCAACTGCGCTGCACTGTTTTAAATAAATCAGGCACTGCAGGTTTGCCAGCGTATGCTCGAGTCTGCCGCCCATTCCGCCGTAAATGCGAAATTCGACAGCCTTCTAAAGACCTATACGGATGGCAGCCAGCATATCCGTATCGTCCTTTTTGTCGGAAGTACAACGACATGATCCGGCGCAATTTTTGCGATCTTTGCAATCTGCGGCATGTCCGATTCCTGCACGGAATCAAAGTCGCCCATAATCAGGTCCGGAACTATATCATATTTTCTGCAGGTATCGTAACCGCCATCCACTGCGATCACAAGATCCTCCGGCTTTGTTTCGATTTTTTGAACGCTGCAGTCTCCTGCTCCAATTAAGATACACCGTTGCATGCTGCCACTCCTTTCTGTCCATCTGCGCCGCCTGCATGAAACCCCCACGCTGTGGCAGCCTACTTACTCCTTCTGACGCTTCTCGTTTTCTCCGCCCCAGTCATAAATCATTTCCGCCGACGAGCCCTCCGCCGTGTAGGTCTTTTTTGCAAAGCGGTAATTCATCCGGGATACGACGTTTGTATTGTCCGTTGCAATCCCGCTTACCATTGTATTCCAATACACGATCTCATATTCCGTATGCGGATAATATGCCGCCGGATCGTAAGCCGGCACATATTCGATACTGCTTCTCTGTACGCCGAGATCCTCCATTTTCTGTCCCAGCACCCGAATTGTACCACTTGGCTGTGCAAGAGAATCATCTTCTACAAAAGAAAACTTCCAGCCGTCATCTGTAAGGGAGAAATACGATCGCTTCTTTCGTGACCGGCACATAGGTATTGCCCGTCCAGTATTCCATCGTGCGATTGATAAACGCATCCCGGATGGCCTTGTACTGATCCGTCACGATAAAATTCCGCGCCGCCTCGTAGTCTTCCTGTTCAAACGCCTCAAACATCGGCGCGAAGTAATCGCTTATCTCCTGCTGTTTGGAAAGACATGCCAAAATGCCGTCTGCTTCTGCATCTCCAGCGCCTGCGCCCGTTCTACCAGTTTCTTCCAGCTGTCCCCGATGCGAAAGGCTTAAATAAATCTTCTGTGCTTTCGGTATTATAAATCTGTATGCTGCTTCCTGGTAGCTGTTGTCCTTTTCGGCAAGCCCCAAAAGCTTTTTCGGCAACGTCTGCGTATTCGTCAAAATCAGAGGTTCCATCCAGTTCGTCTAACATCAGGGACGCAGTATCCTCCTGCACTGTGACCTGCTGGACACAGTTTTCTAAAAACGCTTCTGACACTTTCATTATCCGGATCTGATTCCAGCACGGTAAGACAACTCCTGATATCGCCCAAACCGGCAGTCTTTTCATTGACATGCTCCACTACGCTGTTCAATACGGTCGCACAGTAGTTCTGCAGCAGAATTTCGGACTGTGTCGTCTCGTATCCCTGATGCAGAATTTCTGCCGCCTCATCCAGCTGTCCCTGCGCTGCATAATCATCCGCCAGCCCACGATAAGCGCGCACGCTGCCTTCATCGATGGAAAGCGCTTCCGTATAAGCCTCCTGCGCCTCTAAATAATTCATTTCCGTCATATATTTTGCCGCAAGGGGTCAGCTGCTTTTCCACCTTTGTCTGCGGTAAATTATGATAAATCAGCGTAGAACCTGCTGCCGCCACAATCACTGCTGCCGCTGCGATTCCGATCTTTTTCCTTTTCTGCGCTAATTTTTTTTCCTCTTTTTTTCCACATGATAGATCTCTGCCTTTTCCTGTCTTTCTTTTCGCCCCGATGCCAAAACCAACGGATTTTCCGGCTGTTTCTGGTGTCAGCGCATACAGAACGGTATTGTATCAACTTTTCTCCCGCTTTGTAAAGGCTTTACACGAAAAAGTCACAGATCCGGTCTTCTACTCCCAATCATGCTCCCATAGAGCGGAACATTCCAAACATAAGCCCCATACTCAGAAATGGTCCAAGCGCAATCTTTTTTGCCCTCTCCCCGTTTCGAAACAACATCAGATACAGACAGTATCCCCTGCAAGCGCCATTCAAAG
>VOFK01003730.1_pt1 | contig 13533 bp, 16 predicted proteins | sample 5384121 | NCBI WGS metagenome assembly VOFK01 (sample SAMN12384730, study PRJNA508395) | human gut metagenome | isolation source: healthy gut J | host: Homo sapiens | reverse complement strand
CCCGGTCGCAGATCGGCTGCATTATGCTCTCTTTGTGCATCGGAACTTATTTGATTACTTTTTCCAGACGAGGGCCAGGATCTCTCGTAGCCTCGCCTTGCCTTACCGAGGTCACGACAGGCGATCCTTGTCCGAGCACTTTCTCGTTGGTAGCCATATCCACAGCCGGCAGGTATCGGGCGACACCTCGTCCCGCCAGAACATTCTCGTCCGACGTGCGGCCGAACTCGATCTTTGAAGTCAGTCCACGGGTTGATATTCATCTTGGCGAAAAGCCCGAGCACCTCGTTGATCCGGGCGGTCATGGCATAAATCTGTTTCAGGCTCGTCGTAGGTTACGACACCCAGCGCCACCGCATGATGATCGTTGATCAGCGGATCGCCCAGGCTCGTCGTTCTTGTAACAGATGTCGAAAATCACGTTCGAAGGCTTTCGTTCCCTCCTCGATACCCAGACGCTGGGCCATCGAGTGGCGATGACGTTGCGGACGATCACCTCCAGCGGAATGATCCCGCACACGGCGGCACAACTGGTCGCGGTCGTTCAGGGTCTTCACGTAGTGAGTCTTGGATTCCCCTGCTTGTTGAGATATTCGAAGATCAGGGTCGAGATCCGGTTGTTCAGCACGCCCTTGTTCTCGATCGTGGCCTTTTGATGTTGTTGAACGCCGTCGCCGCATCCCTTGTAGTGAATCAGGATCATATCCGGATCGTCCGTCAGGAAAAACCTGTTTGGCCTTTACCCTCGTAAAGCATTTCGCCTTGTTGCATAGTGGTTGGTATTTTATAATTGTTATTTTGTTTTCCGGAAATAGTTCACCGCATTCGTGAAGATGTCCTGCCCCTTCTCTCCGGCGATGTTCTTAAAGAGGTTCTCCCCTGTAACGCTCCGTATGGCCCATCTTACCGAGTATCTGCCCGTCGCGGCTCACGATACCCTCGGATCGCATAGTACGATCCGTTGGGATTGTGCCGGGCTTCGGCGTCACGCGGCCTTCGGCATCGACATACTGGAACGCCACCTGCCCGTTCTCCGAACGCACGTGGGCCAAAGGCCTGCTCACGACGAACTTGCCCCTCGCCGTGGCTCACCGCGATCGAATGAATGTCGCCCACCGAGAAACCTCGACAACCACGGGGGAGTTGGTCGTCGCCACGCGGGTCGAAACGATCTGCGACACACGACGGTTGATGTCGTTGCGGAAGAGCGTCGGCGACTCCCGTCACCAGGCCCAGCCGTCCGTAGGGCAGCAGACCCGACTTGACCAGCGCCTGGAAACCGTTGCAGATGCCCAGAATCAGACCGCCCCGGTCGAGCAGACGATGTATTTCCTCCGAAATATCCTTGTTGTTCAGCACATTGGCAATGAATTTGGCTCGCTGCCGTCCGGCTCGTCGCCCGCCGAGAAGCCGCCGCAGAGCACGAAGATATGGGCACGCAGCGATCGCCTCCTTCATCCGGCGGATCGAATCGAAAATAGCCTCCGCCGTCAGTTTGCAAGAACACCTCGCTGCGCACTTCGGCACCCGCCCGGCGGAAGGCCTTCGCGGTGTCGTAGTCGCGGTGCTGCCCGGGAATAAGCGGGGATGAAGACCTCCGGACGCCTGACCGCCTGCCTGGATAGAAGTGGCGTGGGAGCCGGCATCGCCTCCATGACCGGCGCATGGTTGATTCCCCTTTATCGGGATAAACCGTCGCAAAGCGTTCGCAGGCTGGCCCGGCAAAGCGTTCGAGCGGCCGCCGGTAAAGCTCCCTCCGCCTCGGTATGTCCCGCAACTCGGCGGCCGGAAAATCGAGCGGCTCGGTGCTCTCCACCACGATCGAGCCGTAGGAGTTGTCGAACAGCGTCGCTTCATCCACCTTGACATCGGCACCGATGCCGTTGCCGAAAGACATCTTGCCAGCGCTTCCGCCACACCGCCGAAGCCGACGGCATAGCCCGAAACGATCTTGCCGGACCTCGATAGCCGAACTTACGAAATCGAAATTCCACTTCAACGCCCCGGTATCGGGCATATGGTTTCGAGCGGCGGCGACGCACTAGGTAAATCGAATGGCCCGCCTTCTTGAAATCGGTCGAGATGACGCGTCCGGCACGACAGTCGTAATACCGAAGGCCATCAGCATAGGCGGGACGTTGATCTGCTCGGAAGGTACCGCTCATCGAGTCCTTGCCGCCGATCGAGGGCAGTCCCCAGTTCGACCTGCATCTTCAGGGGCACCGAGCAGCGCCCCGAGCGGCTTGCCCCACGTACGGGGCGACTTGGTCATGCGCTCGAAATAATCCCTGATAGGAATAGCGCATCTTATCGTAGCGGGCACCCGCCGCCACGACTTTGGCCGCAGCGTCCACGACGGCATAGGCCGCCCCGTGGTAGGGACTCCACGACGCCAGGAAAGGGTTGTAGCCGAAGGCCATAATGCTGGCCGTATCGGTATATCCGTCCGTCGGCAACTTCTGCACCGACACTTGTGTTTCCGGAACGTTGCGTACGACCGCCGAAAGGTAGCAGCACGGTCGAAGCGCCGATCGTAGAATCGAACATCTCGATCAGCCCCTTCTGCGAGAGGACATTGTCGTCCGCCAGGTTCGCAAGCATCTTTTTCGCGCAGCGTACCGCCCTTCACCTCGCGGCGGAAAGCGATCGCGTTCCTCGACCGCACCGATCGCGGCCTGGGCATAGTGCTTTGGCCCCTGCGCTGTCGATGAACTCGCGCGAAAGATCGACCACTACTTGGTCGCTTTGTTGTACATCCGCATACGGCGCGTAGTCCGTCACGTCCGCCACATGGGTCACCTCGATATTCTCCTCGGCGCAGTAGCGCTTGAACTCCTCTTCGGCCCGTTCGACCACAACGGCCATACGCTCCTGCGACTCGCTGATCGCCAGCTCCGTCGCATTCAGGCCGTCGTACTTGGTCGGCACGCGGTCAGATAGATGTCCGAGGCCACCGTCGGTCAGCTCGCCGATGGCCACCGACACGCCGCCGGCGCCGAAGTCGTTCGACTTCTTGATAAAGGCGCGTCACCTCCGGCCGACGGAACAGCCGTTCCAGTTTGCGCTCTTCCGGGCGTTGCCCTTCTGCACCTCCGACGAACAGGTTTCCAGCGACTTGGTATTGTGTTCCTTCGACGAACCCGTCGCACCGCCGATGCCGTCGCGCCCGTGCGGCCGCCCAGCAGCAACACCACGTCGCCCGCGGCAGGCGTTTCGCGCCGCACGTTTTCGGCCTTCACGGCTCCCACCACGGCACCCACCTCCAAACGCTTGGCCACGTAGTCGGGATGATAGATTTCGCGCACGTGGGTCGTGGCCAGACCGATCTGGTTGCCGTAGCTCGAATAACCGGCCGCAGCCTTGCGGCTGATGACCCGCTGGGGCAGTTTGCCGGCGAGCGTCTCGCCGACGGGCTGATAGATATCGCCCGCACCCGTCACACGCATGGCCTGGTAGACGTAGCTGCGCCCCGACAGCGGGTCGCGGATCGCACCGCCCAGACAGGTCGAAGCGCCGCCGAAGGGTTCGATCTCGGTGGGATGGTTGTGCGTCTCGTTCTTGAACTGCAACAGCCACTTTTCGGGCTGCCCGTCCACGTCGACGTCGACGAAGATCGAGCAGGCGTTGTTCTCCTCGCTCACTTCCAGATCGTCCAGCTTGCCGATTTTGCGCAGGTAACGGGCGCCGATCATGGCCAGATCCATCAGGCAGAGGGGTTTTTCGTCGCGGCCCAGTTCGCGGCGGATCTTATGATACAGCTCCAACGACTCCTCCAACTCGGCTCGCATGAACGACTCGTCGACCCGAATCGAGGTCAGCACCGTCGTAAAGGTCGTATGGCGGCAATGGTCGCTCCAATAGGTATCCAGAATCCGCAGCTCCGTCTCGTAGGGATCGCGCCCCTCGGCCCGGAAATAGTTCACCACCTCGCGCAGGTCGTCGGCGTTCATCGCCAGCCCCATCTTCGCGCAATAGGGAGCCAGTTCGCCGTCGGTCAGCTCGCGCAGTCCCGCGAGCACCTCCACGGGCTTCACCTCGGCCTGCTCCATGTCGCTCAACACCGAGAGATCCTTCTCGCGCGACTCGACGGCGTTGATGTAGTATTTGCGCACGCGCGCCAGCTCCTCGTCGGTCGTCGCTGCGTCCAGCAACAGCAGCCGCGACGAGCGGATGCGCACCTCGGCTTCGGGATCGATCAGCCGCACGCAGTCGACGGCCGACGCAGCGCGCTGGTCGAACTGTCCCGGCAGATACTCCACCGCCAGGAATTTCCTCCCTTCGAGGTCGCAGGCGTCGGTCACTTCGTCGGTCTGCACCTCGCCGAACACCCCTGTAACGGCTCGCTTCGAGCAGTTCGGGCGTGAAGCCGAACAGGTCGTAGACGTTCAGCAGACGCAACTGCGAGAGGTGCAATCCGAGGTTCTCGTTCAAATCGTGTTGCAGGCTCTCGGCCTCGACCCGAAATCCGGGGCGTTTCTCGACGAAAATACGGTAGTTCTTCATATCGTTCAGTTCTCTTTTTTCTCTTTATTCCGCTGCGGCGGCCCGACGGCTCCGCCGGTCATTCGAATCGCGCGGCCCACTCGGCGGCGAACTGCCCGCCGCTCAGGCCCACGAAGGTGATATGCCCCATTTTACGCAGAGGGCGGCTCTCGCGTTTGCCGTAGAGATGGACGTGGACATCCGCCCGTCCCTCGCGGGCGATCGCCTCGGCAGCGGCCAGATCGCGCCCCAGGATATTCTTCATCACCGTGGGAGCCACCAACCGCGGCTCTTCCAACGGCATCCCCAGCAGGTAGCGCGCCAGTTCGCGGAACTGGTTGGTCGTGCACCCCTCGATCGTCCAGTGCCCGCTGTTGTGCGGGCGCGGCGCCATTTCGTTGAAATAGATCTCGTCGCCCTTGACGAAATACTCGATCGCAAGGATGCCCCGATAACCGCACTCCTGCATGAAACGCCGGCTCTCGCTCACGATCCTGTCGCGCAGCGCGTCCGGAATCTCCGCCGGCACGACCGACAGATCCAGAATCCCGTCGCGGTGAACGTTGCGCCCTACGGGAAAGCAGACCGTCTCGCGGCCGTCGCCGACCACGATGGCGCTCGCCTCGAAATCGAAGGCTACGAACTCCTCGACGATACCCGGCCGGCCGAAATAGGGTTCGACCTTCGCCATATCCTCCTCCGAACGCAGCACGACCTGCCCGTGGCCGTCGTAGCCCAGCGTGCGGGTCTTGAAGACGCAGGGGAAGCCGCCCGCCTCGCGGACGGCCGCTTCGAGCGACGGGCGGCCGTCGGCCGGCGCGAAACGCGGCGTGCGCAGGCCGTGCGCGACGGCGTTGCACTTCTCGCGCAGGCGATCCTGCGAGTCGTAGAGGGGCTGGAAGCCCTGCGGAATATTGTATCGCTTCACGAGCGGAATGAGCACTTCGCCCGGGACGTTTTCGAATTCATAGGTCACCACGTCACTGCGGCGGCACAGCTCTTCGAGCGCCGCCCCGTCGTCGTAGGCCGCCACGATATGCCCGTCGGCCACACGTGCGGCGGGAGCATCGGCCGCAGGATCGAGCGTCACCACCCGCGCCCCCAGCTTGTGCGCCTCCTCGGCGAGCATCAGCCCCAGCTGACCCGCGCCAATCACACCGATCGTCTTCATCGCCGCACCCATCCTACAACTCCGCTTTCAACACGTCGGCCGTCTGCCGCGCCCGGAACGCATCGAGCCGTGCGGCCACCTCCCCGTCGGACAGGGCCAAGATCGACACGGCGATCAGCGCGGCGTTCTTCGCTCCGTTGATCGCCACCGTCGCCACCGGCACGCCGGCCGGCATCTGAACGATCGACAGCAACGAGTCCAGCCCGTTGAGTGCACGCGACTTGACCGGCACGCCCACCACGGGCAGCGGCGTCATGCTGGCCACCATGCCCGGCAGATGGGCCGCCCCGCCGGCACCGGCGATGATGACCTCGATGCCGCGCCCGCGCGCCGTCTTGGCGTACTCGACCAGCAGGTCGGGGGTACGGTGGGCGCTCACGACCCGCTTCTCATAGGGGATGCCGAACGCTTCGAGCGTCTCGGCAGCGGCGGCCATGACCTCCCAGTCGCTGGTCGATCCCATGATGACTCCTACTTTCGCACTCATATCTGAAATTTTCTTTGCGGACCCGCCCCGTAGGACGGATGCTCCCGTTACGTTCGATATCCGCTTTCCACCGGATGCGACCGGCGAGTACTCTTCTCCGGCGAAGCGCATCCCAGAACCGCTCCTGCACGCGCCCGAACCGCCTCAACTCCTTCCGTATCACCCCGGCAGAGGCTCCGTCGCCGAAAAGAAGAACCGCCGCGACACGATACGTCACGGCGGTTTTTTCTCCATCAGTTCCGAGCACACGAACGATGTACGTACCCTTTCGAGTATCGTCCTTTCTGATTCTGCTGTAACCAAAAAGCGTACATGGCGTGCGGTTTCTTCTTATCGACGACACAAAGATAGCTCCTTTTTCACGGAAAACCGAAGCTTATAATAAATAAAATTATAAACAATCTTATCAACATTCCAACGCACGGAACGCCCCTCTTCCGGTCGGCTGCGACCGATTCCGGAAGCGGCTCTGCCGCCGTTATCCGCGTAGCTTCGCCTCGCAGTAGGCGCAACGGTAACTGCCCGGTTCGCCGTCGATCTCATGGAAGAGCTGGTCGACGTCTTCGGTGGCCGAGATGCAGCGGCGGTTCTGACAGCGCAGGCGCTTGACGTCGTATGCTTCGGTCAGATGCGGCGTAGGGGCCGCCTTCCGTTCGCCCGCCCATTGCAGCAGCGTATAGATCAGCGCCATGCGGACGAACTTGCCGTTCTCGACCTGCCGGAAATAGGCAGCGCGGGGGTCGTTGTCCACCGCGCGCGTGATCTCGTTGACGCGCGGCAGCGGATGCAGGACGACCATCTCCTTCTTGGCCGTTTCAAGTTTCTCGGGCGTCAGCACGAAACTGTCCTTGACCCGCTCGAACTCCTCCTCGTCCAGAAAACGCTCCTTCTGCACGCGGGTCATGTAAAGGATATCCAGTTCGGGCATCACCTCCTCCATGGTGCGCACTTCGACGGTCGGCACGCCGTATTTGTCGCACACCTCGTGCCGGATGTAGTCGGGCAGGCGCAGCTCTTCGGGCGCGATCAGGATCACCTTGATCCCCGTGCGGCGCGACAGCGCCTTGATGAGCGAGTGCACCGTACGGCCGAATTTCAGGTCGCCGCAGAAGCCGATCGTGAGGTCGTCCAACCGTCCCAGTTCGCGCTTGATCGTCAGCAGGTCGGTAAGCGTCTGCGTGGGATGCGCATGGCTGCCGTCGCCGGCGTTGATGACCGGGATGCCGGCGTACTGCGACGCCACGAGCGGCGCCCCCTCCTTGAAATGGCGCATGGCGATGATGTCGGCGAAGCAGGCGATCACGCGCACCGTGTCGGCCACCGTTTCGCCCTTCGACACCGACGACGACGCGGCGTCCGAAAAACCGATGACGTTGCCGCCCAGCGCTCCATCATGGCCGACGTGAAACTCAGCCGCGTGCGGGTGGAGGGTTCGTAGAAGAGCGTCGCCAGCTTGCGGCCCTTGCAGGCCTCGCTGTACTTTTCGCGATGGGCGATGATGTCCAGCGCAAGGTCGATGATCCGCTCGGTTTCGTCCACCGACAGATCGGTAGGCTCGATCAAATGACGCATAAGTCTCTTCGAATTATTTGTTGATCCAGCTTTCGTCCGACGGATTGTTGCGGAAGGCGATCAGGCGCGCCTTGTCCTCGGGACGGATATATCCCTCCTCGGCCGCCACCTCCGCGAGCACGTCGAGGTTCGACAGCGAGTAGTTCACGACTCCGGCCGCCGCCAGCCGATCGAGCCCCTTCTGCATCCCGTAGGTGAAGATCGACGCCACGCCCAGCACCTCGGCGCCCGCTTCGCGCAGCGCCTCGACCACCTCGATGCAGCTTCCCGCCGTCGAGATCAGGTCTTCGATCACCACGACCTTCTGCCCTTTTTCGAGCCGACCCTCGATGCGGTTGCCGCGGCCGTGATCCTTCGCACCGCTGCGCACGTACCCCATCGGCAGATCGAGGATCGTGGCCGTGATGGCCGCATGGGCGATTCCGGCGGTCGAGGTTCCCATCAGCACCTCGGCTTCGGGGAATTTCGTGCGGACGATCTCGGCCAATCCCGCCTCTACGTGCTTGCGCACCTCGGGGGCCGTCAGCGTCAGACGGTTGTCGCAATAAATCGGGCTTTTGATACCGCTCGCCCAGGTGAACGGCTGCTCTGGACGCAGGAATACCGCGCCGATCGAGAGCAGGTCTTTTGCTATGGCTTTCTCCATGTTCGGTTTGTTGTTATCGTTCAATTTCATATACAGTATCGGAAAGGGACCGCCCTGTTCGTCGCGCTCGCTGCGGCCGCACACGGCGAACCCCACGTGTTCGTAGAACCCGCGCGCCGAGGGGTTCTGCTCGTTGACCACGACCTCCGTCACCCCCGCGGCGAAAGCCTCGCGCACCAGCACGGTGCCGACACCCGCACCCCGACAGGCGGAATCGACGAAGAGCATCTCCAACCGCCGGCCGTCACACCCCATGAAGGCGACCGGAACTCCCTCCGCATCGCGCACGATCCGCAGATCGGCTATCGAACGCAGGGCGTCGGGAACATAGGTGCGGATGCCGCGAATATCCTCCTCACTCAGAAAGTCATGCGTGGCGCGCACCGACGCCTCCCACAGCTCCACGAGCCGGCCGACGAGCGCATCGTCGCGCGACACGCAGCGCTCGGGTGCGGAAAAAAACACGGGCTTCATATCATTTCATTGCCTTGCGCAAAATCGCCTCCACCTCGTCGGGATAGATCCCGCCCTCGTGCACCTTCACGCCGTCCACATAAAAGGTCGGAACGTAATAGTAGTCGTAGCCGTCGGCCACGGCGGGCTGCTCCGACTCCTCGATCAGTTCGATGCCGACGGTCGCCAGCTCGGGATGGGCGGCCTTGACCTCGTCGATGTAACGCAGCGCCTTGCGGCAGAAGGGACAGTTTTTCAGGTAGAAAAGTTTCACCGGTTTCATGACTCGTCTATTTTTCGGATGGGAAACGCCGTCGTCGTCCCGCATCCCGCATATTTCATTCCGCACCGACGAATTCGGCCACGCAGCGGCGATAGGCCGCCACGGGATCGGACGCCGCCGTGACGGGACGCCCCACGACGATGAAGTCGGAGCCGATCTCGCGGGCACGCGCCGGCGTAGTGACACGCACCTGGTCGCCCATGTCGCCGTCGGCGAAGCGCACGCCGGGCGTGACGGTCCAGAAACTCCGCGCCGCACGCCTGCTTGACCATGCCTGCTTCGAGCGGCGAGCAGACCACGCCGTCCAACCCCGCCTCGCGGGCATTGCGGGCATAGCGGACGATCACTTCGTCGATAGGCGCGTCGATCAGCAGTTCGCCGCGCATCCGCTCCTCGCTCGTCGAGGTGAGCTGTGTCACGGCGATGAGCAGCGGCCGCGTACCGTCGGGCCGCGTCAGTCCCTCGACGGCCGCACGCATCATGTCGATCGTACCGGCCGCATGGACGTTGCACATATCCACATCCAGCTTCGACAGCACGGCCATCGCCTTGCGTACCGTGTTGGGAATGTCGTGCAGTTTCAAATCGAGGAAGATCCGGTGACCGCGGCGCTTGATCTCGCGCACGATCGACGGCCCTTCGGCATAGTAAAGCTCCATGCCGATTTTCAGGAACGGCTTGCGCGGCTCCTGCTCGAACTTATCCAGAAAAGCGAACGTCGCCTCGGCACTGGCGAAATCGCACGCTATGATTACATCTCGTGTCAACATCTTTATCTCTTCTTTTTTACGTTTCCGTTCCTGCTCCATACATCCCCCGAACACCTGTGCGACGAGATGTAACGGTATTTAAAATCCCTCAAACCTCCCCTTTTTCCTTCGCTGCGCTCGGTTTCCGCTGCGGCATCCGGCATCCGCGAGCGGGTGCACTCCGGCTGGCGACGCGGTCGTAAAGGGAGGCTTCGCAGCCGGAAACATCTCTATCTCTTCTTTTACGTTTCCATTCCTGCTCCGTACATCCCCGAACGCCTGTGCGACGAGATGTAACGGTATTTAAAATCCCTCCAAACCTCCCTTTTCCTTCGCTGCGCTCGGTTTCCGCTGCGGCGCCTCGGCATCCCGCGAGCGGGTGCACTCGGCTGGCGACGCGATCGTAAAGGGAGGCTTCGCAGCCGGAAACATCGTCATCCCTTTTTACGTTTCCGCACCTGCGTATAGGCGTCCTACCGCGCAGCACAACCCACGATGTCGGCGAGCCGTTCGATGCCCAGCCGCTCCATCTCGGCGGGCAGCGCCTCGATGATCTCCTTGCAAATATAAGGATTTTTCAGGTTCGCCGCACCCACTTCGACCGCCGTTGCGCCGGCCATCATCATTTCGATGACGTCGCGCGCCGAGGACACGCCGCCGCAGCCGATCACCGGAATCCCGCACGCCCCGGCCACCTGATAGACCATGCGCAGTGCCACAGGGAAGACCGCGTCACCCGAAAATCCGCCCATCACGTTGGCGATCACCGGTTTGCGGCGCTGCACGTCGATACGCATACCGAGCATCGTATTGATCAGGCACAGCCCGTCGGCACCCGCCTCCTCGCAGGCGCAGGCGATCGCCACGATGTCGGTCACGTTGGGCGACAGCTTGATGTAGACCGGTTTGGTCGTCACGGCCTTCACGGCGCGCGTCACCTCGGCGGCACACTCGGGCGACGTGCCGAACGACATGCCGCCGTGCCGCACGTTGGGGCACGAGACGTTGACCTCGATCAGTCCGATCCTCCTCCTCGCGGTCGATACGTTCGCAGCAGTAGGCGTACTCCTCGACCGAAAAGCCCGCTGATGTTGGCGATCACCGGCTTGTGGAAGAACGTCCGCAGGCGGGGCAGCTCCTCGGCGATCACGGCGTCGATGCCCGGGTTCTGCAACCCCACGGCGTTGATCATCCCCGCCGTGCACTCAGCGATACGGGGCGTCGGATTGCCGAAGCGCGCGTCGCGCGTCGTACCCTTGAACGAGAAGGTGCCCAGAATGTTGATGTCGTAGAAATCGCGGAATTCGTTGCCGAATCCGAACGTACCGCTGGCCGGAATGACCGGATTGTCCAGCCGCCAGCCGCTCAGCGTAACCGACAGGTCACGCGCAATCGTTTTCGTTACCATATCACCTCCTCCTTCGTCAATACCGGCCCCTCCTTGCAGATGCGTTTGTTGCCGTATTTGGTTTTGCAGCTGCACCCCATGCAGGCGCCGAATCCGCAGCCCATGCGCTCCTCGAAGCTCAGCTGACCGCTGCACTTCGTAGCGTCGCTCAGCGCACGCAGCATCGGCAGCGGGCCGCAGGCGTAGAAATAGTCGTACGTCAGGCCGCTTTCGCGGATCGCGTCGGTCACGAAACCCCGCACGCCCTCCGTCCCGTCGGCCGTCGCCACCACGACGCGGCAGCCCAACTGCGCGAACTCGTCGCGGTAGAAGACCTCCGCCGCCGTGTTGGAAGCTGGCGACCGGTGAATCAGCGCCGAACCTGCTATGGGGGATATATCCCTTCAGGGTGTTTCCACAGAAAGAGTTGGAGTATTTGGAGCTCGGCCCAATAACCGTTTTCTATGGTGGAAACGGCTCTGGAAAGACTACTCTCTTAAATGTAATTGCCGAGAAAACTGCATGTGATGCGCCATTCTGCTTAGCGGAAGTGCATTTTCGCTGATTATGTTTCGCTGTGTAGTGCCTCGTCAAAGGGAAATTCCTCAAAACAGTCAAAGTACTAACGAGCGATGATGTGTTCGATTATTTGCTGAATGCGAGATATCTAAATGACGGCATTGATGTTCTCGTACGGGAGAAGCTATTCGAGGAGTATCATGAAAGTGGGAGGATCATTGAAATCTGAAAGGCTTAGATGACTACGATGATTGAAAATCAGCTATGATGCCAAGCTTCATGACGCAATCAAGGTTTGTAAAGGACAGGCTTGCAAAAGAAATGTGGATATGTTTTCAATGGTGAAAGTGCCATGAAGTACTTTACCGACCACATAACCGAAGACGCACTGTACTTGTTGATGAGCCTGAAAAACAGTCTTTCAATTGCTTTCCAATGGAATTGAGCAAATATATCTCCTGACTCAGCGAGACATTTTGGCCTGACCATCATCATGGCGACGCATTTCAGCCTTGTGCTTTTATCTATAAAGGATGCACTGGATATAATGATCTTGATGAAACTCCTGTAGAAACAAAGAAATGGACGGAGTTTCGATAATGTAAGAAGATACTTCACTTTTGAAGAACATCGAAGCGGTGCTCCTATAACCGGAATCAACGACATCACGACGGGAACGGTCGGGCTGAAACAGGGCCGCATAAATCCGAAGCTTCCAGGTCACTTGATCGTGGAGCAGCGGCGAATTGAACCGGTAGTTATTCCAAGGGCATACGTGAGGCCACTTTCGGCAAGGAACACTATAGTTCTATCATAGGTCTGCCTTGTCAGTGGCTTTTGTTTCACCGACATCACAAATGACATGATAGGCCTGAAGTACAAGGGCCAAGGATACAAGCCACGATTTCAAACTCTTTTGAAAAAACAGTATGGGTACCCTTAGATTTCTGCGCCCTTTTTTCAGGCAGGCAGCATCGGGAGTCCCTTTTCGCCAGCGTAGTTGTGTCCTTTGGACCGCGACACAGGCGGAAAAAAGGACTTTATATGCGACCAGTGGCTCTGCTATATCGCTGAATACCCGTGATCTCGAATTTTTTTGACTTTCACCCAAATTCAAAAATTCAAAAGGAGGCCTCACAGTAATGAATTTTTGGTAAAGAAAAGGACCCGATTGAAGCACAGGACAATTGGCTGATCATGGATTATCGCCAGTATGCGGCATGGAGAAACGGATGAAGGCAGAATCCAGGAAATCGTCTTTGAAAGTTTGAGGCTTGTAGTGAGGAACGACTCTATCATTTTCATGGAGTGCAATGAAAAAAGTCAGCAAAGTTGAAAAAAGGATTGCCATCGCAAGCAGTACATCCGAAGCCGAGACGCCGAAACACTGTCTAAGTAAGTCATACCCTTTACAGCACCATGACCTTCATAAGAGTCTGAAATTTACGGAGAAGATGTTCGAAGATATGAAAGCGCAATGGAGGAGTCGGTCATGCAATGCTGGGATATTGAGAGAGCGTCGAATTGCATCAAAAAATGCGTGGCTCCCGGAAGAGCGGGCCATCATTCAGATTTTTCACAGAATCCCCTGGCATCACCGGTTAAGGGAGCTAGGAAAAATACGTAACGCCCAAGACGACATCTAGAAAAAGGGATGATGCACTGAAGAAGTTGAAGAAATTTTAGGAAATGCGTAGTCAAATTGGGATTAATACGAGTGGTTTGACATAGAAAAATGCACCTGCCAAGCAGGTAGGAATGAAATCACATCATGGGGTTTCAAT
>VOFK01000840.1_pt1 | contig 13548 bp, 20 predicted proteins | sample 5384121 | NCBI WGS metagenome assembly VOFK01 (sample SAMN12384730, study PRJNA508395) | human gut metagenome | isolation source: healthy gut J | host: Homo sapiens | reverse complement strand
AAATCTTGACATAGGTCCATCTTTTAAAAAAAAAAAAGAACTCAAATCTCTTCCAACACTTGAATGTTAAATTTAAGTTCCTTTTTTCGCTTTTTAAATTATTCATTATTTTTGGAAAGGAATTGTCTGGTTCTTTCTTCTTTCGGATTTTTCAAACACTTCGTGCGCCAATCCCATCTCTACAATGTGTCCACCTTCCATAAAAACAACTTCATCTGCAACATTTTTTGCTTTAAATTTCATTTCATGTGTCACGATCAACATCGTTGTATGTTGCTTTGCCAGATCTTTGATAACATCTAACACTCCGGCAACTAATTCTGGATCAAGTGCAGATGTTGGTTCATCAAATAAAATAATATCGGATTAACCGCCAGTGCTCTGGCAATTCCTACACGCTGTTTTTTCTCCTCCTGAAAGTGTCTCTGGATATGCATCTTTCTTTTTCAGTACCCCTACTTTTTTTCCAACAAATCTAATGCAATTTTATCTGCTTCTTCTTTCGGCATCTTCTTTACCAATGTCAGTGGGTGGTAATATTTTCAAGTGCTGTTTTTATTCCGGTATAAATTTGAATTCTGAAAAACCATGGATGTCCGTGTACGCAACACCTGAATATCTGCCTTGCTAAGTTTTCATAATCGAATATTTGATCATCCAGCTGGATTGTTCCTTCTTCCGGTCTTTCAGTACATTAATACAGCGAAGAAGTGTTGATTTACCAGTTCCCCGATGGACCAATAACCGCAATTACTTTTTCCTTTTTCAATTTTCAGACTAATATGATCCAGTACCTGCTGATTCCCAAAACTTTTTGACAAATTCTTAATTTCAAGCATATGTTTCTCCTATATGTATAAGGGGGATGTTATCCACACCCCTCATAACTATTTCTGATAAAGCAGGGAGCTTATTATCTTTTTCAACCCTTTTTCTGTACTACTCCCAATACAATAGCCAGTATCCAGTAAAATACTGCTTTGCCAGTATATAATAATGTCTCAAATGTCTTGTAATATGTAGCTGCTGTCAACTGAGCTTCACCCATAATATCCTGAATACCAATCGTCATTCCAAGAAGACATTTTGATAATATCCAGACATGAATTCTGGTTGGAGGGATTGCTGCAACAGCTGCCTGCGGAAGTATAATCTTCAGCATCATCTGCGGATGTGTCAGTCCAAATGCAATACTCGCTTCATACTGTCCTTTATCTACGCTTTCAATTGCTCCACGTATACTCTCAGATATTTCTGCGCTGCGCTGTTAAGTCCCAAACACAGCACCAACGCAAATGTCTTCCGGGCACCGTTTCATTACATCAAATACCATTGGTAATCCATAATAAAACAGAAACAACTGAATCAACAGCGGTGTTACCCCTGAAATATGATACATAGACTTTTTGCAAGCTGACTTAATATTTTTACGCGAAAATGCTGGATAATTGCCAATATAGCTCCCAATATAATACTAAGCAGAAAGGCTAAAGCCGAAACATATATCGTAATCCATAATCCTTCTAAAAAGCAGCGGAGTCAATACTTTTGTATATGGGATAAACGTTTCTGTTAAATAAGTCATAGTTATTCCTTCTTAGTAGTAATATCTGCACCAATCCATTTCTCAGAGATTTCCTGCAAGAGTACCATCTTCTTTGATAATCTTGATAAATTTGTTCATAGCATCACACAACTCTGTATTATCCTTTGCAAATACAATATTTGCTGTATCATATGCAAATGGTTCCAAAACTTTGATTTTAAGATTCTTATTTGATTTCATAGCCATGTATGTCTGAATGTCCTGAGCAAGTACTGCATCGATACGTCCATAAGCAATATCATCAAACATTGCTTCCAAAGTTGCAGATGTATATACTTCAAACTTAACATCACCCTTTGGATACATGTCTTCTACAGCCTGCTGCATAGAGTTTCCGAACCAACACCTACTGTTTTTCCAGACAGATCTTTTACACTCTTAATCTCGTCATTATCTTTCGCAACTACCACTGTAGAACCATAATAATCAACCGGATCAGAGAATAAATATGAATCCTTTCTTTCTTCTGTTGGGGACATCTGCGCAGATACTGCATCTGCCTTTCCCGAAGAAAGTAATCCAAGAAGCCCGCTAAAATCAGCATACTCCCATTTTTACTTCAATCCCTGTTCTCTCAGAAAATTCATTCCAGATATCCACATCATAACCCTTCAGTTCACCATCCTCTTCAAACTCAAACGGCTCATATCCCGGTGATGTTGCAACTGTTACAGAATCAACATCAGACCAAGGTCCAACTTGTCGTCTTTTGCTTCATCTTTTGACTCTTCTGTTTTCTTGTTCTCTTTTGTGTCCGATTTGTCTGACTGACCGCACCCCATCATCAATGCAGCGCACATAGATACACATAACAATGTTGCTTATAATTTTTTTTTCATTTTTGTTTAATCCTCCATTCTTAATCACTTATTTGATTGTCTCATTTTCCATCAAATAACTCAAATTGATTGTTTTTATATGTTGCATTATTCATAAAGATATCATCGATGTTTTTTATTGCAATCATTCTATGCACCATCCAACTATTTTCGTCTTCATTTCTATAATCCATTCTTTTTCCTTGGCCGGGTCCAGATCTCTAACGGCACTGCACCTGTCCAGCAATATATTTCCCACATATGTCCTGACGCATCCAAAAATATACACAGCGGGCATTCCACTCATAGTCTTTTGGGTTTCTGAAATAAATTCCATCCCCTCCGCTTTCAGCTGTTCATATGCTTCGTCCACTTCTTCCGGTGTGTCACATCGAATTGCCTGTTGATCCCGATATTTTACCTTTTTGCCATTACTTCCTTTCCAAGATTATCCTCTAGATGTTTCCACTGCCACAGAAAAAACTCCACCTTTCCTTCCATCGAAATCCGGCAAATGTCTCATCAATCCTCGCTGGTTTAAAACCAAACAGTTTTGTGAATTTTTTTCCGCTTCTTTATATACATCTTCTACCAAATATCCATGTGCTGTATGTTTTCCCATTAAATTAAATCTCCTTCTTTTTCTCAACTCCCAGATTCTGCCATTTTCATCTCTCAGAAAGTGACCTAATGCTCCAATCTGTACCAGCCCTTTTCTCAGCAGCTCCGCTTTTTCAGCCAAAAGTTCTTCTTCTGATCCGTAAAGCCAGGTACAGAAAGACTGCTCCCGGTAATTCTTCTTCTGAAATTCCAAGACCGGCATATATAGATAAGTCTTTTCACCATACTGAATACAAGTGGAGATTTTATGTTTATCCACACAGACTCTTTCCCTTTTCTGTCTGCATTCCAGTTGAAATACTGCTGGTAAAAATGCTACTGATTTTTCTATATCTTCAACAACTAATGTGTATGAATATTTTGTCATGTCCGTTCCTCCTTTTTGCTACTCTAACTAATTATACCATCACCTAATTTCTTCTATCAAATTTGATATTTCTATAATTTAACCGATGTATCATTTTAATCTATAAGCCATTCAGCTGATATTCTATTATACTTATAATAAAAGATTTGATCTTCCCAAAGCCATTGAATTTGCATCCACAAAATAATACTACAACAGAATCCACAACAAAAATAAGTGTATGAAGCATAAACATTTCTATACTTCATACACTTATTTTTTATTTATAGATTTAGCTTTTCAATCCGTCAAATCCTTTTTTTTCATATTCTCCAATACTCTAAGCAGTATTTTCTTCGGGCAGGCCAGATTCAATCTGACATACTGACTTCCTGCCTCACCAAATTCCAAACCGCCACTTGGTATTATACCACATTCATTTTTCCAGAATTCAATAATCTCTTCATCTGTCATCTTCATAGCGCTACAGTCCACCCATAACAGATAAGTAGCTTCCGATTCCGGCACTCTAAGATGCGGAATATTTTCCCTGATATACTGAACTGTCATTTCTTTATTTTCTTTAATATAACGGTAGACTTCCTCGAACCATTCTTCACTTTCCATATATGCTCCGATTGTTACTCCTTCCGCAAATGCATGTTCAAATGGATAAGCCATTGCATTCATCCGGCTCATAATTTGCTTCTTCATCGTATCTCCGTCTACAAGCAATGCTGCTGTCTGTACGCCTGCCACATTAAAACTCTTTCCCGGAGATATCATCGTAACTGATGATACATCATATTTCTCAACAATCTTTCTCAACATTGTATGCTGTCCGTGAAACACAAAATCATAATGCGCCTCATCCGAAAGAATAAGTAGTTCATGTGCCTTGCAAAACCGACAGATTCCTTCCAGTTCCTGTTCTGTCCATACAGTTCCTGTCGGATTATGCGGATTACACAACAAAAATGCTTTTGTTCTATTCGTCACTTTCCGCTCCATATCTTCAAGATCAAATGTAAATCTTCCATTCACTTCTCTCAGCTTGCTGCCGTTGACCGCACGTCCACACCCCCCTCAATCGTATGATAGAAATTTCCATATGTTGGAACATTCATCATTACTTCATCCTGCTCTTCTGTATATTCCTGAAGGATGATACTGAGTCCGCTCATCATATTCGCACAGTATACTATTTGTCCTTCTGGAATTTCACAGCCATGCCTTTTTTTTCAACCAATATTGCACTGCCTTATAATAATCTTCTGACCACAGTTCATAGCCAAATACGCCTTCTTTCACTCTGTCGGCCAAACGTTTTTGAATTGCCGGAGAGGCATCAAATTCCATATCCGCCACCCACATTGGATACATCTCATGCCCATTATTTTTTTCAATTCTCTGGCTTTCCATTTAAACGAATTTGTCCTGCTTCTGTCAATGATTTCATCAAATTTATATTTCATAGCCGTTTTCCTCCTTTCACCCCTGTCTCTGTAAATTGTCTTTGTTTAGTGTAACATAAAAAGCGGCTGCCCACAACAAGCAGCCACTCTTTATTATTTTTTATTTTTTATTTATTTTCTTTCCACCAAAGATAAATGCCATAAATCGGATATAAGTATACACAACCAGAACAACCGCAATAATCGTCGTCTCGATCAATACCACATATTTCAGGAACGGCATTGGATGTCCCATATTCATTGCACATGCCATCATCTGTTTTGAAGCGATCGCACTGATGACAAATGGGAAGGTGAATGCCGCATAGCTTGGGAAGAATGGCATCTTCAAATAGCCAATTGCTTTTACAAGTGCAAAGATGTAGATCACCGTTGCAACTACAAACATTCCCATCAGAAATCCGTAAGATTTCGGCATGACAGACTGTACATATCCTGCGATACAGAGGCTTGTCGGTGCCGCATAGATACAGATCAGTGGTTTTGCCGGATCCGGTACTTCTTTCACCGTCACATAGCGGTATGTAACCAGGATCAGTAACAGGATCAGTGTCACAAATCAAACCAAAATGCTTTGCACTTCCGATTGCAAAAGTTTCTCATAAGCAGGTGCCGTGACTGATGCAACGACAATTCCAACATATACGATATAATAACTTGCGAATACCTTTTGGCATCTGCAATTTGAATACAAATTTCACCGTAAAATAAATGATCAGCACGATATGTAATGCGATCGCAAACAGCCAATATAATAAGCTGCCTTTCCGATAAACGGTTTTACATAAGTGCTGAGAATCATAAGTGCCATCGGAAATGTTCCTGATACGCTTGCCATGATCGGATTTCCCATATCTTCTTTCACTGCTCCCGGGAACATGATCAGCTTCAAAAGCACCAGTATCAGAAGAAATGCTGCGAATATACCGCATACATAACGGATTCCTTCTGAATAGCTCTGAAGCAGGTTACCTAAAGCTGCCGCTCCAAGCATGACTCCGCAGATTGAATCGGTATTTTTTGATTACATCTTTCATAATATCTTGTCTTCCTTTCTAGTCTGGATCTATGTATTCTAGATATCTGCAATTGCACGACGTTCTGCCGGTTCATCAATTTCGTCCAGATTCTTGATTCCCAGTTCACGACAGACAATCTGTGCTACTTTCCATGCGCACAGTCCTGTGAAAAAGATACACTGTTCTTTGTGCTCACCCTGTCCCATGTTGAATTCTTTTGTCAGAACTCTGCAGCAGATTGCATTCTTCCCATTAGCTTTTCTTGAACCAGTCATGCAGTTCGTGAACCAGTTCCATACATTTTACGCTCTTTTGGATTGGTTGGCCCGTCCTGCTCTGTTCTTCCGAAGAACATTCCAAGTGCAAGAATTCCTCCGTTAAATGCACCGCAGACACATCCTGATTTTCCTGCTCCTACTGCCATTCCGGATGACATTGCAATGACTTCCTTTGGCACATCCAGTTTAAATTCGTCACAGATCGTACATCAGTGCCTCACAACAGTAATATCCACTTTTTAAAATTCTTCTCTGCTGCTCTCTGCACCTCTCTTGGACTGATTTCTGTTACTCCGATGTTCATAAATTAATACCTCCTAAAATAAATTAAAAATAAATCTTCTCCGGGCATTCCCCAATGCCCATATATTTTATATTATAGCTATATAAAAATTTATTTGTTAAAGTGAGATTATCTATAGATTCTTTGACTTATTCAATCCGTCTATTTTAAGAAAATTTCTATACAAAAAGCCATAAATCTTCCACTGTCAATTTGTTGACAATGTAGAATTTATGGCTTATCCGCAACTTTTTTTACTTTATATCAACTTTTTTCTTATGCGTTATCTCCATCCTGTTCTGTTTCAGGTTCCTACCGGATAATCTCTCCCACTCTTAATTTTCCCCGATCCATTCCTGTATAAACTGCAGGAAGCACTGTACTGCTTCATTCTCCGCTTCTTCTTTTCTGGTAATCATACATGCTTTCCACTCATACACATCATCCGAAAATGGGATCAGTCTCAGCCCTTGTTCTTTCATGTCATCAAAGACAAAATCCACCGTCACGGATATGCCTTTATTTTTCCTTCACCATCTTATGGCACAAACTGAATCCACTGGTCTGAAATGCGATATCCGGTTGGAACCCGGCTTCTTCACATTTCTTCATGATCAGATGATAAATTGCAAACTGACTGCTTTCAATATATAGCGGCCTGTTTTTCAGATCTTCAATTGTCACACTTTCCTGTTCACTTAACGGATCCCTGTTCATTTTACCAGAAGCTTGATCGGAAATGTTTCCAACGGGACTACATGATATAACTCCTCATCAAATTCTCCGATGGAAAACGCAACATTTCCTTCATTTTCAGCAAACAGACGCTCTGCCTGCAGATCCGGGTACTCCCTGTAATGGAATTCTATATCCGGATATTTCTTACAAAATTCCGCAATGCAGTCCGGCGTCACCATACGGATGATTCCATATGCCGACAAAAGATCCACTACTTTGCGCTGTCGTTGTTCTATATGCAGGATATCCTTCTTCACCTGATAATAATCTTCGATATCCTTATCCACATATTCTAAAAACGTCTTCCGCTTTCTGTGAGCTGCATGCCGGATTTATTACGTGTAAAGACGGCATCCCATCTCTGCCTCCAGGGTTTTTTACGATCTTACTGATCCCCTGAGGCGTCATATAGAGAATACGGGATGCCTTTGCAATACTTTCTTTTTTGCTATTGTATGAAATACTTTTTAAATCTTTAATGTCCATGACTATCTGTCTTCATTCTAACTATCATTCTAACTGTAACTTAAACTAGCCAACCAGATGCATCATATTGATCAGAATATCCAGCTCAGTCCGTAATAAGATACAACTGCCACAAGGTCATTGACCGTTGTGATAAGTGGTCCCGAAGCAACCGCCGGGTCTACATGAATCTTCTTAAAGAACAACGGAATCAATGTTCCAACCGCTCCTGAGATTACCATCGCCAACAACAGTGACACTCCGATACATCCGGATACCGCATATGCAAATACGAATGTCTTACCTTTTGAATAATGCAATGTATAGCCCGATCAGTGCAAACGACAGAATTCCCAGGATCGAACCGTTCGAGAATGCAATCTTCATTTCCTTAAAGACAAGCTCTGCCTTCTGCTTGCCGGTCAGGGATTCGTCCATCAGTACCCGGATCGTCACAGCCAGGGACTGTGTACCGACGTTACCTGCCATATCCAGAATCAGGGACTGGAAGCACATAATAATCGTAAGCTGACTTACAACTGTCTCAAACACACCAACTACGGATGAAACAACCATGCCAAGTCCTAACAATACCAGCAGCCACGGAAGTCTCTTCTTGATACTTTCTCTTAATGGTTCTTTTTCAAATCTTCTTCTGCAGTCAGACCAGCGAACTTCGCATAATCTTCACCCATCTCATCATCAACCAGGTCTACCATACTCTGGGATGTAATGACTCCGAAAGCTTGTTGTCATTATCCAGTACCGGGATAGAATCCTCGGAATAATCTTTTAACTTTTCAATACAATCATCAATCAGTTCATTTCCATATACATATGGGTACGATGTCGCGATCAGATTTTCTAACGGAGACTCTCTTCTTTGCGATGATCAGATCTTTCAGAATCCATTGCTCCGTAAAATGTATTATCTTCCGTTACCATAAATAACGTAGAAATGTTATCGTTCTTTTGCTGCCTGTTCTACCAGACTGCTCATTGCCTGCTTCACCGTCAGGTTCTCACGGATCATGATGCAGTTCGTTGTCATTCTGCTTCCGATCTCTTCCTCATCAAAGGAAGCGATGATTGCCATATCTTTTTCTGGCATCGTCATCCATTAATTCAATCAGCAGATTTTTCTTCTCTTTCGGAATCATCTGCAGAACATCCACAACTGCGTCCGTCTCCATTGCCGAAAGGATCGCTGCCGCTTTTTTGATATCCATCTCATCCAGATATTCTGCCGCTTCCTGTTCGTCGATATGCTCGAAGATATCAGAAAGCATGTCCAGATCCAGGATTCTGCAGATTTTTCTTCTCTCTGATACTTTCAGCTGTGGAAATACTTCTGCAAGGTCATTTTGCATGATAATCTTCCAGTCTGTTTCTCATAATACCTGGTGATGTATTACTTCTGATGATTTCCAGTATCTCGACTGTATAATCTTTGTTTTTTCCATACCTTTTTACCTCCTGTCCTTTTCCTAATGCACTATAACCGGATATACATTTTCCAGGTTTTTCTTCATTATAAACACACTGCAGGATATGTAACGATCATATCCTCCATGAAACGACTGCTATTATTCACTTGTAATACTCATTGGAAAATAGGATAAGAAATAAAAAGAAATCTATGATGCCTGTACCAAGAACTTGCCACTTAGAGCTTCTCTTAAATGTACAGCAATTAACTCAAACAGAATCGACTGTTGCTTAATAAACTTTTTAATTTCCATCCTATGCTTCAACTTCGCCCATGACTATCGCAACTGTCCATTCTGTTCACCTGCCTTTTTTTGTTGAATTTTATCATTGATTTTCTAACTATCGTGTGCAGTATCATAACTGCCCGCAACATATTATAGACTTTCGTACTATGAATTTCAAGCCTTTTTCCACGTACTACTCTATATATTTCCCACAAAATTGTATATAAATGCAAACACTCCCCCTTCGGCTTTCTTCCTATGATATACTTTTTAAAGTTATTTTTATAGATTAGAGAATAAAACAAAAAGAGAAAGGGTAAAATTTACACATGAATTCATTGAAACCAATGTTACTGACTTCACTGAAATCTTACGACCGTACCCAGTTTGTAAAAAGATGTGACCGCCGGAATCATCGTTGCGATCATCGCACTTCCGCTGTCCATTGCACTTGCACTGGCCTCCGGTGTCGGACCGGAAGCCGGAATCTTCACGGCCATCGTTGCGGGATTCGTTATCTCCGCATTGGGCGGAAGCAGTGTACAGATTGCCGGACCGACTGCAGCATTTGCAACCATCGTTGCGGGTATTGTCGCCAAAGACGGACTGGACGGGCTCGTGATTTCAACCATCCTTGCAGGTATCTTCCTGATCCTGATGGGCCTTTTTTGTCACTTCGGAAGTCTGATCAAATTCATTCCGTATACGATCACAACCGGCTTCACATCCGGAATCGCCGTTACGATCGTCATCGGACAAAGTTAAAGGATTTCTTCGGAGTCACTTATCCGGACGGTGTAAAGCCGATTGAAACCACAGAAAAATTCAAAAGCATTTATTGAAAATATTTCTACCATGAATACCGCTGCTTTGATCGTTGGTATCGTAAGCCTTGCGATCCTGATCATCTCACCGGTGATCTTCAAAAAAGATTCCGGGTTCCCTGATTGCCGTTATCGTCGGAATCCTGATGGTAAAGTTCCTGCCGCTTAAGGTATCTACAATTGGAAATCTTTACACGATCAGTAATTCGCTTTCGGCATTTCATCTGCCGGCTGTGAATCTGCACATTATAGAAAATGCGCTTCCAAATGCATTTACCATTGCTGTACTTGCTGCCATCGAATCACTTCTTTCCTGCGTTGTTGCAGACGGAATGATCAACGGGAAGCACCGTTCCGACATGGAACGCTGGTTGCACAGGGTGCCGGTAATATCGCCTCTGCTTTATTCGGAGGTATCCCCTGCCACAGGAGCGATCGCAAGAACCGCTGCCAACATCAAAAATGGCGGACGTACACCCGTTGCCGGAATCGTTCATTCCGTTACACTGGTCATTGTACTTGTCGTCCTGATGCCATATGCCGGAATGATTCCAATGCCAACAATCGCAGCAATTCTGTTTATCGTTGCATATAATATGTGCCAGTGGCGTACATTCGTACACTTAATCCGCACTGCACCGAAAAGTGATATCATCGTGTTATTTGCAACTTTCATTCTCACGATCCTGTTCGATCTTGTGGTTGCGATCGAGATCGGCATGGTGCTTGCATGTCTTCTCTTCATCAAGCGTATGAGTGAGGAAACGCATATCGATGGCTGGACTTACGTGGACGATGATACACCGGATGTGGATGCACATCTGAAGAAGCTTCCACTGCAGATCCGTGTCTATGAGATCACCGGGCCATTGTTCTTTGGTCTTTGCAGATGCGATCGAGCACATCGTTGTCAAAGACTTTACGACCTGCCTGGTTCTTCGTATGCGAAGTGTTCCGGCAATCGACAGTACCGCGATGAACGCATTATTTAACCTGACAAAAGTATGTGAAAATAAAGGGAATTACGCTGGTATTCTCGCATGTGAATGAACAGCCGATGAAGGTTATGGAGAAGGCCGGATTCGTGGAGCTGGTTGGACGGAAGAATTTCTGTCCGAATATATCGGCGGCGCTTGCGCATGCGGAGGAAATTTCTATTTAATGCATCATGGCGGCTGGGACCTTGTAGTTTTATTCCTGAGGTTTCGCATGCCATAATAATTAAACAGAGGAACCGTACGTAACCTTTGTGATACCGGAAGTGTACAAAAAATCCGGAAAATCAATGGTTTCACCACAACTTTCCTGCTACACAACGGTTACAATCCCTCTATTGAATTCATTATCATTGGCCAATCACGACATGAGAAAGACTTGGTATTGTGTTTGATGCGTATTTTGGCGCGATGTGTAGAAGTTCTTAGGCAGTTTGACTTCCCGCTAAAGGGACGGAGCGAACTGTTTGAACCCCGTAGGGGTGAGTTTTGAGCGGAGACCCTTTCGTTCTTAGGGAAGGCGGACTGCCTTAGAACTTCTGCATCGTGACATCCAGCAACAAACATAATACCAAGTCTTTCTCATGGACCGGGGTAAGCCACGATGATGAACTAAATAGAAATTACCGATTTGATTGCTCCCAGCAGTTCCTCATATACGTCTCATAAGCCGGAATCTCCGGATAATCTTCCTTAATTTTCTCAGTCGTTCGGAATAAGAATCCTGCTTTTTCCTGCCTGGATCATGCCCAGATCATTGTATGAATCACCGCTTGCGATCGTGTCAAATCAATGGACTGCAGTGCTTTTTACGGTGCTGAGTTTGGAATTTTCCACACGCATCTTAAAGTCTGTGATCTCACCGTTATCTGCAATCTCAAGGCTGTTGCAGAACAGTGTCGGTCTTCAAGCTTTTCCATCAAAGGCTGTGCGAACTCTGTAAATGTATCACTGATCAGGATTACCTGACTAAATGAGCGCAGTTCGTCTAAGAATTCTTTTTGCTCCCAGGAAGCGGGTCAATCTTGGCGATCGTCTCCTGAATCTCTTTGATTCCAAGTCCGTGTTCCTTTAAAATGTCCAGTCTCCATCTCATCAGTTTATTGTAATCCGGTTCATCTCTTGTCGTTCTTTTTTAATTCCGGATTCCACTTTCCTCGGCAAATGCGATCCATATTTCCGGTACTAATACTCCTTCAACATCCAGGCATGTAATATACATTCTATGATTCCTCCTATACTTTCTGTCTTTTTGCTTTTTTATCATAACACAAGTCTGTTTATTTTACATTCTTTTTTTATAAGCAATTCTTCAACTGCAGCATATCTAATGTTTTATCTGTCCTATTTATCTCTTTCCCAACTGCCAGAATGCTACTGCACTGGCGGCCGCAACATTCAGCGAATCTACACCATGCGACATTGGAATCATTACCGTATAATCGCAGTCTGCAATTGTCTCCGGCGACAGTCCGTCTCCTTCTGTTCCCAGTATCACTGCCAGCTTATCTTCTTTCATAAGTTCCTGATCATCAATGCTTGCAGAATCTTCTTTCAAAGCCATCGCCGCCGTCTTAAATCCCAATTCACGCAATATCTTCATTCCTTCTTCCGGCCAGATTACAGAGTTATCCACAAATGTCCACGGAATCTGGAATACTGTCCCCCATACTTACACGGCTTGCCCGCCTGTAAAGTGGATTACTGCATCCCCTGTCAGAATCACCGCGTCCATGTGAAGTGCTGCCGCAGAGCGGAAAATCGCTCCTACATTTGTAGGATTCATTACATTCTCCAATACTGCTATTCTGTCACATCCGTTACAGATTTCCTGCAGGCCAGGCAACCTCCTTCTTTTCATCGCACATAGCATTCCCCTGGTCAGTTTAAATCCCGTAAGTTTCGTAAGTACTTCAAATTCTGCCGTATATACCGGTACATTGCCACATTTTCCAAGTACAGCTATCGTTTCCGCATCTTCCAAAAACCTGCTTTTTTTCCACCAGAACAGACACAAGCTCATATCCTCCATCCATTGCCCGGCTAATAACTTTCGGACTTTCTGCAATAAACAGTCCATCCTCCGGATGATCGCGTTCAAGAGCTGTGCTTCTGTAAGTCTTGCATATACATCTAGTTCCGGAGCGTCAAAAATCCGTAATTTCTATCATATTCTGTATTATTTTTTCATTTATGCTTTCTGTATTGTTCATGATCATTTCCTCTTTTTTACTATCATCTGGATCTTATTGTTATCTCATTATACAGAATGAAATAAATTTTCTCAATTCCATAAATATTTTATGCACATAAGCCCGGATGCTGACAGGGAACACAACTGAGGTATCGTTGTTGCGGGTGTCGA
>VOFK01001273.1_pt1 | contig 13551 bp, 19 predicted proteins | sample 5384121 | NCBI WGS metagenome assembly VOFK01 (sample SAMN12384730, study PRJNA508395) | human gut metagenome | isolation source: healthy gut J | host: Homo sapiens | reverse complement strand
CTCATTGTACTTCGTTCCGGTTACGTATTGCTTGCGAAGGTTATATCCGACGGTGAGCTGGATACAAAGCTTTCTGAAGAATAAATATGACTTGTGTGTGTTTGACGTGATGATGCCGAAGAAAGATGGCTTCACTTTGGCTCAGGAAGTGCGTGCTGCAAATGCTAGAAATTCCTATCATCTTCCTGACTGCAAAAGACACTGAAAGAAGATATTCTGGAAGGCTTTAAAATCGGTGGGGATGATTACATCAAACCGTTCAGCATGGAGAGTTGACATTCAGGGTGAAGCGATGTCTGAGACATGTGCGATGAAGAAGAGCAAAGAGACAATTATCTACAAGATAGGTGCTGTTCACTTTCGATGATACACAGAAAGCAGATTTTGTCAACGCCTCGAAAAGCAGACGAAGCTGACAGCACGAAAGAGCCCTGAACCTTTGGCCTTTGCCTCGTGCTCATGCAAGCTTAACGAAATCCTGCAACGTGACTTGCCGAAGACCATCTGGATTGATGATAACTACTTCAATGCACGTAGCATGGATAGTGGCATATCGCAGTTGGTGGCAGCACTGAAAGAAGATCCTTCCATTGAAATCCTCATCAACATCCACGGAAAGGGATAAGTAAGCTGATTACACCGGAAATCAGGAGTCGTGATAGACCTCGTATTGCGAATAACAAAAGGCGGTTGCTACCACAGCTGTCCCGCCTTTTTGTATTCTTTTCACGGACGATTAGTCTGCCAATTTCTTATTGATGATGATAATGTACAATGCTAATCAACTCCCAGTACCATCAAACTACAAGCTGAAGTACCTAAAATGGTATTGTTAGTTTCTCTTACATTACCGGTAGAGGAACATGCAAACTAAGATTACAGCTCCCACCACGCATCTTCAAGAGCAGCCAGATAATAAACCTTTCATGTGTGTGTGTATAATAGATTATTATATTCTTTAAGTCACAAAGAAAAGCATAGGAATTCTTTAACAAGCGAAATTATTTTTGCACACCATATTTTTAATAAAGGAAATGAAGAATGACAGTGAATGAAAAGCGAAGATTAAGTTAATCACTAAACCCTAATCGCTGATCACTGAATTTCAGTCTTTCGTATTGAAAAATATTTTTCTCAATACTTCCCTGGCTTATGCTCAGTTCTTCTACGGTAATGCGTAATCTTCTTTTAAAGTTTGCTAGCATTACCCGTGCGCGTTCTTCCAGTTCTTTCCATCTTTGTGAGGTGGATGGGCATTGGTGCGGCGGTCTTTTATCCGAGATACGACTACCTGTAGATGTTGACGTTCCATAAACCATCAATCAGGCGTGCGTCATTACCGCTTTGTTCCTTAAAAGTTGCATTGCACAACTCTTGCCGTGTCACCCGTCTCTTTCTCCTACAAAAAGATGAGGGACAGTCCATTGTTCCGGAGTAATCTCCAAACCGTTCTGGCGAAGTTACGGGACAGTTTTCGGTTGATTGCGGCGGAAACTTTTACCATCTTGATGGCAAAAAATCAGCCGGATGTCAAAGAAATTGCTGGATCATGAAGTATTGTTTAAAACAACTTTGCAGAGGCCAGTCACTTTCTAGCGGAAACTGACTCCTACCTTCGAGGGCACAGCATGATAAAATGTTTGTAGATCAAAGAAATAAAATCTACCTTTGCACGCAGGAATTTTTAAACGAATGTTCATTAATCTATTAATTAAAGCAAGTATGAATCAATACGAAAACCAGATGTGCGTATACTTGCCTTTGTCTGATGTTCAGATGAAGGAGGCGGTAGATTCAAGAGCGTAATTCCTTTACTGCTGAAGGTGCTGAGATCGTAAATGAGGAAAAGCAGACTGACTTGGCATATCTATCCAGAGAAGTCGGCTGGGACACTATCAGCTGATTGGAGAGTTCTAATGCAGACCCCTACTGGTGATTGACAAGTAGAGAGAGCTTAACTCCGGTCGTTGATGAGCGCGCGTGTCCGTTTCTTGACTTTCAAGAAGCGATGCAGTACTGCTGCTGAGAATACGCTGCGAAGAGAAGAAGTGTTAAATCAACTAAAAAATGAGGATTAATCAAGTAAAATAAGTTCAATCAGAAATCAGATATTTAACCTCCGCCGTCAGTGAATTAAGAAGAAAAAATACTGCCGTTTCAAAAGAGTGGTGGCTAAGTATATCGACTATAAGGGATCCTGAACAAGAAATTCTTGAATGAGCAAGGTAAAGATCCCTTCCAAGTGTCGTATCACCGGTGTACTTCTTTGAAGTTCCAACGTCGTGTAGCCTGCTTTCGTAAAGAGAGCTCCGTCACTTGGCATTGCTGCCTTATGTAACTGACATGATGAAATAATAGAGGGAGGAAAGCATGGAAATTATATTGAAAGAAGACATAGTAAACTTTTTAAGTTATAAGAACATCGTAACTTCGTTAAGTTCCGGTTATGGTCGTAACTACCTCATCCCGACAGGAAGCTTTCGTGATTGCTTCTCCTTTGCTGCAAAGAAAATGTTGGCTGAAGATTCAGCGTGCCCACAAATTGAGAAAATCAAAAAGATGCTGGAAGCATTGGCAGCTAAATTGAAGCGGCGTATCTTTGAAGATCGCTACCAAAGTTAGCTCAACCGGTACTATCTTCGCCTCTGTTGGTAACATCCAGATTTCTGAAGAATTCCTGTTAGGGTCATAAATCGATCCCTAAGATTATCGTTGTAAAAGACGCAGTGAAAAAAGTTGGTAGTTGCCAAAGCTATCGTTAAGAACCGCACAAGGAAGTTTGTAGAAATTCCTTTTCGAAGTTGCTGCTGAAGAAGCATAATTAAACTTCATATATAAAAGAAGCCCGGTTTCCGGAAAGGAGTCGGGCTTTTTATTACTGTATGTTTTATTCTAATTGTATTTTATCAATAAAAAGTGTTGTTTTATCAATTAGTTCCATGTAGTGGCTGTATGACGGTCATCATGTATAAAAAGAAATTTTTTGCTGTATGGCAGCAAGCCCCTTCTGGTGAGGATGGTGAATTCCAAGATTTCTCTTTAGTGACTTTTTTCATTAGAAATTTTTCTAAATTTTTGCTGGCTGACGCATTTCTCTCTACTGCCGTCTCTTTTGTTTTTGGAGAACTCTTCATAAAAAAAAGATGTATTTTTTATTGGCATAGGCCCGATGTGGATTGACAGTAAAGCTCTTTTGTTTTTTTAATATTTTGCATGACAGAAGAAGCTCTGAGCATTTCCATAGCATCGGTGACTGGAAGAAAATCTTTCCAGTAGTGGAATGGGGAAAATAGCCGTAGTAATTCAGAGGAGTCGGAGGACGCTTCATTCATTTGTCTTTTATTATTGAGCTTGGGTAGCATGCACCTTCTTTGTTGATTTTTTCGATTTTCATCATCTCTTCTATAGTTTCCCGGTTGATAAGTAATTCACTTTTTTGACCAACTGCAGAGCCTGTGCCACCTCTTTTTTTCTTATTGTGCTCCTGAATCATATCACTTCCCACGAATGTGATTGCAATGCCAGTACGACTGCAATGAAATTGCAGATGAAATTCACCTAATCTTCCTTTTGATATGATCGCTTAATTTTTTTTCTATCAGTTTTTGTATTCATAATATTAGCATAATATGTAGGATTAGCAAAGATATGATTTTTGTGAACTAATTTCAAATAGAAAGTGATGAATCACCGAAGTATCTTTGATGGTACAACAGTATAAAAAAAAGTCTGTTCGTGCTTTGCACGTCAGACTTTCAATTCTCTCTAATTGTTGTTCTGAAATTATTCGGCTACAACTGCTGCGCTATCTGTTGCAGTAGTATCGCTACTGATGCTGCTGCCTCAGCTGCTGCTTCTACGAGCGCGATTGAGTCAGCGATACGGATTGAATCAGCTGTTGCTTGTTCGCGTTAGCTGCTTTGTTACCACAAGATGCGAAAGATACTGCTACGATAGCTACGGCCATCAAAACTAATTTTTTCATTTTCTTTACTTTTAAAACGTAATACAATCAATTGCTTTATTAAAACGCTGCAAAGGTATGTACTTTTTGGATATGTTGTTCTCCAAAACCCAACTTTTTTTTATACTTTTTTTTGAGGAAAGCCCATTTTGCCCTCTTCAAGCATGTTCTACAACATGTTAATCCTCTGCAATGCTGTTATATAAATACCTTTTGATGCTTCTTTTCGGGGTTTTCTCAAATTCTGTAGGGTAAAGCTGTATTTGGCTGATCTTTTCGTAAGCAGCAACGCTATTGTTCAGATTCTTGAGATTTTCGTCCATAATGGTCTTTATATTCTCCGGTTGTTCAGCCCTAAGGAATCCAATGCCTCATAATCAGCGTAGACTAAGGCTACCAGTTTCTTATTGCGTTCAATCACAAGACTTTCCAGAACAAACGGCATGTTGTTGAGACGTGCCTCTATTTCTTCCGGAAAAATGTTTTGTCCGCTGGAGCTAAGGATCATGGTCTTGCTTCGTCCGCGTATGTAGAGGTTGTTATTTTCATCCAGCGTGCCTAAGTCGCCGGTGCGCAGCCAGCCGTCTTCGGTGAATACTTCCTTGGTGGCTTCCGGGTTTTTATAATAACCCACCATTACGTTTTCGCCGCGTACCTGTATTTCGCCGAGCCGGTCGTCCGGATTTTCCTTGTAGATACGGGCTTCCATAATATCAAGTACCCGTCCGGAAGAAGTGGGCACGAATTCGTTCCAGGGAGCGTAGCTGATAAGCGGTCCGCATTCCGTCATGCCGTAACCTATGTTGAACGGGAATTTGATGCGGTGGAAGAACTCTTCCACTTCCGGGTTCATTGCGGCTCCTCCGATAATCACTTCTTTGAACCGGCCGCCCAGTGCGTCCACCAGTTTCTTGCGGATTTGTCCGTATATCTGTCCGTCCAGCAACGGGATGCTGAGCGCCCATTTCATGGACTTTTTGTTGATAATGGGCTGGATGACGTTCTTGTATATCTTTTCGATAACGAGGGGGACGGTGATATCAGGTTTGGTTTTACTTCTTCGAACGCTTTCATCAGGATTTTGGCGAGGGCACTTTGCCTAACAGTGTGACGTGCGTACCCACGGCCGTAGCGGTCAGGAAGTCAAAGCGCAACCATAAGCGTGTGCCAGTGGTAGAAAGAGAGTACTTTATCTCCTTTCTTCAGCAGTTCGGTACGTATGCCGAAAGTTACGTTGCCTGCCAGATTGTTTCCTGTCAGCATGACGCCTTTACTGAAGCCTTGTTGTACCCCGAAGTATAGTTCAACAACATTATTTTGTCGTTGGAGAGGTCGGTATAAGTTACATCTTCCCGTGTGAAACCATTCGGATAAGTTTCTTCCATTTTATCACCCAGATGTTTGAGGAAACGTTGGATAGTCTCTCCGTCACGCTGGTACAAACAGCGAAAATCGTTGAGAGAACACACCGCGCAATCCGGTGAGCCGTTCTTCTTCCAGATGTTCCCAAATGCTGTCGCTGGTGAAAAGGAAGACGGATTCCGGAATGGTTGACGATGTGATGTACATCATTGGGGTTGAAATCCTGCAGAATAGGAACCACGATGCCGCCGCCATAGGTGATAACCGCCATATAAGCGATGCACCAACGGGCATTATTCTTGCCGATAACCGCTATTTTGTCGCCGCGGCGCAGGCTGCAATGCTTGAATAGCAGATGCAACTTGGCTATTTCTTGCGCTACTTCTCCATAAGTATAGCTTTCGTTTTCTCCGTAATCGGTGTAGCAGGGGAGATCCCAATTCTCGCGGAAACTATGTTCGTATAGCTTGATAAAGTTTTCTTGTATCATTGCACGTTTTTTGATGAATTGTGCAAAAGTAGGAAAAATATAATAATAATGTGTACCTTTGCCCCGAAAATCTGATTTAGGCTCATGATAGATACCAATAGATATTTCAAGATAAGACAGCGGTTTACTATACGTTGGGGTGCAAGCTGAATTTCTCGGAGACCTCGACTATCGGTAAGATCCTGCGGGAGGCAGGAGTGCGTACGGCACGCAAAGGGAGAGAAAGCGGATATATGTGTGGTAAACACCTGTTCGGTCACCGAGGTGGCCGATAAGAAGTGCCGCCAGGCAATTCATCGTTTGGTGAAGCAGCATCCGGGAGCTTTTGTGGTGGTAACGGGGTGTTATGCCCAGTTGAAGCCGGATGCCGTAGCAAAGATAGAAGGTGTGGATGTAGTGCTGGGGCAGAGCAGAAGAAAAAGACCTGCTTCAGTATCTGGGCGATTTGCAGAAGCATGAAACGGGTGAAGCCTATACTTCCGCTTTGAAGGATATCCGTTCGTTTGCTCCGTCGTGTTCGCGTGGCGACCGCACCCGTTTTTTCCTGAAAGTACAGGACGGTTGCGACTATTATTGTTCCTATTGCACCATTCCCTTTGCCAGAGGACGCAGCCGCAACGGAAGCGTTGCTTCTTTGGTGGAACAGGCCCGTCAGGCGGCAGCCGAAGGTGGAAAGGAGATTGTGCTGACGGGGGTCAATATCGGTGATTTCGGCAAAGACGACGGGAGAGACTTTCTTTGATTTGGTCAAGGCATTGGATGAGGTGGAAGGCATTGAGCGCTATCGCATATCTTCTATTGAGCCTAACTTGCTGACGGACGAAATCATAGAGTTCGTATCCCGTTCCAAGCGGTTCATGCCTCACTTCCACATCCCGTTGCAGTCGGGCAGCGATGAAGTGCTGAAGCTGATGCGCAGGCGGTATGACACAGCACTGTTTGCTTCTAAGGTGAAGCAGATAAAGGAAGTGATGCCCGACGCGTTTATCGGAGTGGACGTGATTGTAGGCACGCGTGGGGAGACGGAAGAGTATTTTGAACAGGCATACCGCTTCATTCAGGGGTCTGGATGTGACGCAGCTTCATGTGTTCAGCTATTCCGAACGTCCGGGTACGCAGGCCTTAAAATAGAGCATGTGGTATCCTCCGAGGAAAAACACAGACGCAGCCAACTTCTGCTGGAATTGTCGGAGGAAAAAACGCGTTCGTTCTATGCCCGCCATATCGGACAGACGATGCCCGTTCTCTTGGAACGCTCCAAGCCGGGGACGCCGATGCATGGCTTCACTCCGAACTACATCCGGGTGGAGGTTCCGCACGATGATGCGTTGGATAATCAGGTAATTCCGGTGCGTATGGGCGATTTTAATGAAGAAGGCACGGCGCTTTCTGGGAGCGTTTGGCGATAAGTGATTTACTTAGTAATCTGTAATAAGATTTGAATTGACAAGGTGAAATCAAGATTAATCTATTGGCTGACTTATGCCGGTATGTGGCTGTTGGCGTTATTGCCTTTTAAGGTACTTTTATATACTGTCCGACGGATTTTGCTTTCTGATGCATCACATTGTGCACTACCGGCGCAAGTAGTACGTGCTAATTTGTGCAATGCGTTTCCTGAAAAATCCGCGGCTGAACTTTGCGGGATATAGAACGTGAGTTCTACCGTTATATCTGTGACTATATGCTGGAGGAGGTGAAGATGCTGCGTATGTCTTTCAAGAACTCTGCCGACGCATGGAATATGACAATAAGGAAGAATTTCTTGCCATGATTGAAAGCATGGCGGGATAGTGCTCCTCATTCCCCATTATGCAAACTTCGAATGGATCATAGGCATGGGGGCTATCATGCAGGAGGGCGACATACCGGTGCAAATCTACAAAACCGTTGCACAACCGATATATGGATGCGATGTTTAAACGCATCCGTACCCGTTTTGGCGGCTTTACAATGTGGCCAAACATTCTACGGCGCGCGAGATCATCAGGCTGTGTCGTGACAACAAGCCTGTGGCAGTGGGAATGATAACCGACCAATCCCCCAATATCAACGAGGCTCATCATTGGACTACTTTCCTGAATCAGGACACCGGCTTTATGGACGGCGCCGAACGCATAGCCAAGCTGATGGATTTCCCCGTATTCTATTGTGAATTGAAGAAGCAGGGAAGGGGATATTGCAGGGTGGAGTTCGACTTGATAACCGAAACTCCCAAAGAAACGGCCGACGGAGATAACCGAACTGTTTTTGCCCGAAGGCTGGAACAGACCATTCGCAGGGAACCGGCTTATTGGTTTTGGTCGCATAAGCGCTGGAAACTGAAACGCGAAGATGTGGTGCGGCATGGATAAGGTGGCTGTTGTCATATTGAACTGGAATGGGTGTGAAATGCTTCGTTCGTTTCTTCCTTCCGTAGTGCGCTGTTCCGAGACGGAAGGTGCGGAGATTTATGTGGCGGATAACGGTTCGACAGATGCTTCCGTTGAGATGCTCCGCCAAGAGTTTCCTTCCGTACACCTTATTATATTAGACAAAAACCGGGGCTTTGCCGAAGGCTATAACCTTGCTTTGCAGCAGGTGTCTGCCGAATATGTGGTGCTGCTGAACTCCGATGTGGAGGTTACCGGGCATTGGCTTGCGCCGCTGGTGGACTATATGGATGCCCATCCGGAGGTTGCGGCGTGCCAGCCCAAAATCCGGAGTTGGCGGTACAAGGAACGGTTTGAATATGCAGGCGCCGCCGGCGGGTTCATAGACCGTTACGGCTATCCTTTCTGCCGCGGGCGGATAATGGGAGTGGTGGAGGAGGACAACGGGCAGTATGACACCGTTGTTCCGGTGTTCTGGGCTACGGGAGCTGCCTTGTTCATACGCCTGAAGGACTATCAGGATGCCGGCGGACTGGACGGACGTTTTTTTGCCCACATGGAAGAGATCGACCTGTGTTGGCGGCTTCGTGCCCGCGGGCGGATGCTGGTTTGTGTACCCCAAAGCACCGTCTACCATGTGGGGGGGGCCACCCTGAAGAAGGAGAACCCCCATAAGACTTTTCTCAATTTCCGCAACAATCTTGTAATGTTGTATAAGAATCTGCCGGAAGAAGAACTGGGCTATGTGATGCGTGTGCGGGCGGTGCTCGATTGTGTGGCTGCCCTGAGTTTTCTGTTGAAAGGGCAGTTTGCCAATATGTGGGCGGTGCTTCGTGCACGCCGCGCATTTTCATTCACTCCGCCCCCTGTTTGCGGCTGATCGTGAAGAGAATCTGAAAAAAAACATCCCTTCCGGTTATTCCCGAACGGACAAAAAGCAGTATCTTGGTGCAGTTTTATTTACATGGGAAGAAGTTCTTTTCCCGCTTGTAAGAACTGTTCTCTTTTTCTAAAATTATTGTATCATTAAAAGTTATTGTTTTATGGACAAATTGGTAAGGAAGATCGGGTTGGTGGCGCATGATGCCATGAAGAAAGACCTCATAGAGTGGGTACTTTGGAATTCGGAGTTGCTTATGGGACATAAATTCTACTGTACGGGCACTACGGGAACACTTATTCTGGAAGCGGCTGAAGGAGAAGCATCCCGATGTCGAATGGGATTTTACAATTCTTAAATCCGGCCCTTTGGGCGGTGACCAGCAGATGGGTTCGCGCATTGTGGATGGGGAAATTGATTATCTCTTCTTCTTTACAGATCCCATGACCTTGCAGCCGCACGATACGGATGTCAAAGCCTTGACACGTCTGGCTAGCGGTGTGGAGAATATTGTTTTCTGCTGCAATCGCAGTACGGCCGACCACATTATTTCGAGCCCTCTCTTTCTTGATCCTACTTACGAGCGTACCGTTCCCGATTACAGCAACTATGCCAAGCGCTTCGAGAATAAACCGGTCGTTGCCGAAGCCGGTTGAGTCGGCAAAGAAGAGGAAGAAAAGAAAATAATGTTGATATTTATTAATGAGAATGCGGTGCTTTGCAATCTCATGATTATCAAGATGTAATATAACAGCCGTCCCATACAGAGGCTACCTTAGTCCTATACTGAGACAGTCTTTGTATGGGACTGAGATAGGCTATGTATGTGATCGTCTTTTGAAAAAACTCGTTTTGTAAAGGAAACGGAATGCCCGTATAATATTGCTACCGTTTCATTCACTGCTGCTGCCTGGAAGTATGAATCTCTATTCCTGCCGCTTCGATGTCTGCCCCCATTGGCGGATTGCGCTTTGACAGTTTCAGTTCGATGTCCTCTATTGGGGGAAAGTCTCCGAACAACCGTTTCACAATACGTCCTCCGACGTGCTCCAACAGCTTGGAGGGAATTTCCATCTCCTTCTTCACAGCTTCATATACTTCCGCATAGCTTACGGTGTCTGTTACATCATCAGTCTGCATGGCATGCGATGTCTACTTTCAGTCGCAAACTGACGACGAACTCATTGCCGACTAAGGTCTCTTGTCGGCCCACGCCATGATGGGCGAAGAAACGTATCCGATCCAAAAATATATAACTGCTCATAATGAAAAGATAGTCTCTCATGCAAACTTATGGATAATATCTTTTGTTCTACAAGTCTTGGAACGCGATTTTTGTACTTTTCAAGAAAAAAGGACGTGAAAATTTTCATTCTAATTATATTTCTATAACTTTGCATTGAAGTTCGGTAGCGACTGTAGCTTGATTTTTTAAGGAGTAAAATATAATTAGAAGCGTTGTGCTTTGTCCTCTAAATGGAAACCTAGGAAATTTTCATTATTTAGCGAAGGACAGCACAGTGGATTCTCACGTTTATAGCGTGGGACTGCTGTCTGTTTTCGTTAAAGGGGCTATTCCTAGGGCCTCCATTTAGAAACAGCACGCGCTCCACGTTTCTGTTTCTAACCGGTCCTTTCGGAGTTTGGAGGACGCATGCTTCCGGTCTGCCTGTGCAGACAGAAGTTTATAAGACGTTTATGCAAATAAGAATATTGTTGGTTCTATTGTGCGTACTTTTCATGACTCCGAATGGTGTGTATGCGAAAGCGGGTAATGGGGAAAATACCCCGCACCATGCCAAGCGAATATTCAATCCGGACTTCGCGCACCGGGCGCAATAACCATTCATTGCTGCTGAAAACGAATGTGGCGGCGTGGGGAATGGCAATTATGAACGTAGCGGTGGAGTATGATATTTCGCCTGCAATTTCTGTCCTTTTACCTTTTTATTACTCTCCTTTCAATTATTTTACTTCTTCCCGCAAATGTCTGCACTTTCTGCGTGCAGCCCGAAGTGCGTTATTGGTTCGGGCAGGTGGATGGTCTCTTCTACCGGTGTGCATATCGGGGTGGCTTCTTACAACTATGCCCTTAAGAACAGTACATATCGCTATCAGAATAGCGATACGGGTACTCCATTGCTGAATGGGGACTTACTGCCGGTTACCGGCTTTCGCTCGGAAAAGGCGGGTGTTGGTGTGTGGAGTTTTCGTTGGGAGCGGGGTATGCTTATCTGGATTATGACCGTTTTTCAACATTCCCAACGGCGCTTATGTGGATACGCGCCATAGAATTTTTTTGGCATAGACCATGTAGGCATCTAGTTGGGCTACCGTATTGATTGGAAAGGAGGCCGGCGATGACGTACATATATAAGGTTTGTACAGCCTGCCCTGTACCTGTCTTTATTTCTGCTGAGTGCCTGTGGGGGTGTGCGCGAGTTGCCCGGAAGATGGCGGTGTGGACCCTACGGTGGTTCATACTTCTATCGTACTGCTGCCCGGTGCAGACATGACGCCGTTTGACGTTCCTGAGTTTTCCACCCGCTCTGCCGACGGACGAGCGTACAATGTCCGCTATCAGGTGGAAGTCTATGCGGATGACAAATACGACCAGAGCCTGCAGTCTCGTCGCCTGCTCACCTATCCCGAAGGGTATACGGGTGAGGTGGCTTTGGAGTGTGATCTGCATGCCCGTAACTATCGTGGGTGGTATGGCGCGACTTCGTACCGGTTTCTGATGTCGGTCTGGCCGACGACCACTTCTATATCACTGCTGATTTCTCCGCCATAAAATTGAAGGGGTGATTATACGGGAGGTACCGACTATAAGGATGTGTTCTCCGGTCAGATGTCGCTCGACCTCTCTGCCTATCGTTGCGAACTGGAAGCGGAGCATCGCGAGGAGATGCAGTTGGAACGTCCGTTGGCAAAGATAGAGTTGATTACCACTGATGTTATTAAATATTTGGACAGTCAGCGGTCAGTCGTTCTACCCGTATTACGGATGGGAAAGCCTGTCGTTAGAGGTGTTCTATACAGGCTATTTCCCCATAGGGTTCGATGTCTTGCTCAATCGTCCCAATGAGGCGGTGACGGGCATCAGTTTTTCTTCTGCTCCCCTCACTGTTTCGGACAACGAGGCTTGTCTGGCATTCGACTATGTGCTGGTGAATGGTACGGAGTCTTCCGTTACGCTGGAAATGGTTATCTGCAACGAAAGGGACAGGAGGTGAACCGGGTCGGCGGCGTGGAAGTGCCCGTCAGACGGAATAGGATTACTACGGTGCGTGATGCGTTTCTTACCCGTGATTCGCTCCCGGCATCGGTATCAAGGTTTCGACGGAGAGATAAATGTGGTGGTTCCCTGACGGCTTATTTAAACATGACTTATTCAAACAGAATAAACAGATGTCTCATTTTAAACAAAAACGAACATGAAAAAGTGTTTTTTATTAATGGCAGGTATTATCCCCTGCTTGTATTCGCAGCCTGTCAGAGTGACGAGCTGGCGAATGGCGGAAAAACGGCAAGTAGCCGCCTCTTTCAGTGTACAGTTGCCTGGGAACGGGAACAATGCTGTAACCCGTGCTGCAACGGCGGGTGACGGTACATCGGTGAACCGTTGTATCATGGAAATCTACCTGAACGACGAACTTTATAGCCGGCAGATATGGGTGCGATTCAATCGGATGGTCTGACGGCCGGCTTTATGTCCGCTGGTTACTTCACAGACTTATAAGTTCGTATTTTGGGCAGACCACGTCGAGTCAGTGGAAGATGAAGCCATAAAGACCGATTTGCATTACAACACTGCCGACCTTCGTAACATTTCCATGCAAGGGGATTATAACGGAAGCAGCAAGGACGATACGCGGGATGCTTTCTTTGCCAGTCTGGAGAAGCTGGTGACTAATGCTTTTTTCTGAAAGTGTGGAGCACTGACCCGTCCGTTCGGACAGTTGAACATCAAAACGGAAGATTTGACATTTCCTGACAATCAAAAAGAAGAATTTGTTCCGGTAACGGCTGGTTTGTCATTCAAGAACCTTTATACCGGTTTTAATGCTGCCACGGGTGACTTGCTCGGCGAACCGACGGCTGTAGCTTGACAAAGCGGCTTCGGCTGTGGCGGATGCCAACGGTAATGGCTTTTATGGACTATCTCTTTGCACCGAATACAGCGGGCGGACAACATCTGGTAAATATGACGCTTGCCGTATACAACGCTGCCGGTGAGCAGGATTACCACGAAAGACCTGAATAACATACCTGTTCAGCGTAACTACAAGACGAATGTAACGGGTAATTTACTGACGGTTGACGGTAAGGTAAACGTAATGGTTTACTCCTGCATTCTCTTCTCCTGCTTTAAGTGAAAAAGTAATAGAGGTAGCATCCGTAAGCGAAGTGGCTGAAGCCTCCTGAAAAAACCAATACTAATGTGGTTGTAATGGAAGCACCGAAAGAAGCAGCCACTATT
>VOFK01001408.1_pt1 | contig 13564 bp, 15 predicted proteins | sample 5384121 | NCBI WGS metagenome assembly VOFK01 (sample SAMN12384730, study PRJNA508395) | human gut metagenome | isolation source: healthy gut J | host: Homo sapiens | reverse complement strand
TTACAAAGAAAGAGGGCTGCATATTTATGATTATGACTATATAGAATATGCGTTGAGAATAGGAATGATACAAACTAGAGACAGATATAAAAGGAAGAGGATATTATTTAAGACCATATGATAAGGCTACTATTGGCGAAGTTTTTGACTTTGTGTATTCGTTGTTTAGAAAAATCTGAAAACAAATGAATGTAATTACTGAAATACATATTTACAGAACAAGAGTTATGGCAAAATCAATGGAATATGGATTAATAGATGGAATTAATTTAAGTGATAAATACACTTTTTACTCTCTATTAATGTAGATGTATATAAAAATATTATATCAAATTGAATTGTGAAATGAATTTACACTTTATTGATAGTGAATCCTATCCTGTTGAAGCTAAGTGCGATAAAGAAAACATCGGAAAAACTTATAAAGAATATATAATTAATAATGGGGATTCGAAGCGAGAAAAAAGACTTATACTTATGTATAAATGGAAATAAGTATAGGAACCTGTATTTCCTTATTATTTAGAAAATGACTAAAATTATAATAAGTTATTTTGGTCTAAAAAATTGTTTTCTTTATGACATGAGCAAGACCGAATTTAGCAAAATAGTAGAAAAAATATGATATTGAAAGATATGAAAAATATTTTGGAAATGATATAGATAATACATATGTGTCAGTAAGAGAATTCTGTGAAGCAATAGGGATATAAAGTAGAATATGAAGAAAGCAGTAATACTATAATTTTGACAAAAAATAAGTATATTCAAATTACATCTTAACAAATTGATAAATTGTAGGCAAGAAGAACAAGCTGTATATTAAATATAAAACTGTATTATACAGATATTTAATAATTCTTTAAAGTAAAATATTTAATTGGTTTATTTATAAATTAGTTAAATCAATTTTTTGTGTTGTTAAGCTATGGTAAATCTAGTATTGTTTAAATTATTTAAATGTTTATATTAAAACCGTAAAACAATTTTTCATATTAAGTTGATAAAAATGATATAAGTCAGTAAGACGGATGAATATAGATCAGTTTAAAGAAAGACTGCTATATGTTGATATATTTTGATAAAAATGTATTTCATTAACAGAAATAGAGCTGTTACTTATAAGAATAAAATATTTCACTTGTTTAAATAATAAATAAAAACGTTACGAAAATTTAGATCGTAACGTTTTTTTTTAATTATTTAAACAATGATTTATATGTAACTAACTCTTTGCCGAGACAGAAGATTCTATCATTTTATAAAGCTGTTCAGAGTCTATTGGTTTAGCTAAAATGCCCATTCATTCCAGCTTCGCCTGCTTTTACCATATCTTCATGAAATGCGTCTGCTGTCATTGCAATAATAGGAATTGTTTTTAGCTTTGGGATGTCCGGATTTTCGAATAGCTTCTGTTGCTTGATATCCATTCATATAAGGCATTTGCACGTCCATAAGAATTATGTCATAATCGTCACCGTTTGTTGTGAAGCGTTCTACAGCTTCTTTTCCGTCGCTTACACAGTCAATTTTCATACCTGTCATTTTCAAAAAGTTCAACAGCAATTTCACGGTTAAGCTCATTATCTTCTGCCAGCAATACATTGAGACCATTTAAAACGGGATTTGGCTGATTATCTTTTATTGTTTTTTATTGCTCTTTCAATTCCCGTTACAGTCAGCAGCGTATTATAAAGTGTGGGAAGCAAATAGGTTTTGAAAAGGAATGCGTTGGCTCCGGCTTCTCGAGCCTTTTGTTCAATAGAACTCCAATCATAAGCAGTAATAATAATTATCGTTGTATTAGGACCTACAAATTCACGAACACGGCGTGTCACTTCAATACCATCCATGTCCGGCATTTTCCAGTCTATAAGACATACGTCGTATTTTCTCCAACCTTGTGTGCTGACAGAACCTCATCAACACATTCTGCTCCGGTCATTACCCACTTCGATTTGATTCCAAGATTCTCAAGAAGCAATGTAGTATGGATACAACAATCACGATCATCATCAGCGACAAGAACTTTTAATGCTTCCAGTACTCGATGATTGTATGAAAGACTTTTTCTTCTTTTAGATTCTGCAGTATCAAAGTCTAATTCGACTTTTTAAAAGTGCTGCCTTTCTCTAATTCGCTGTTAACCGAGATAGTCCCGTCCATAAGCGTAACTAAATTTTTGCAGATAGACATTCCGAGACCTGTGCCTCCAAATTGATTGCTTGCGGAAGTGTTTTCTTGCTCAAAAGGAAGGAATATACGTTTTACAAATTCTTCACTCATGCCTATACCGGTGTCACTTACTGTAAAACGCAGACGTATACGCCCGTTTTCTTTTGTATCTGCCGTATTTCCATGGGATTGAGCCGCCAGGCGGCGTAAATTTTATTGCATTGGATAGCAAATTAATCAGAATTTGGTTTTTAGTCTAAGCGAGTCTCCAATTAATATTGTATCGGTTAGGGTCTATCAAAGGCATTGAAAATGTTATACCCTTTTTCTGCAGCCTGCGGATATATGATTGATGTGATTGATTCAGCCACGCTTTCCAGGTTAAAAATCTCGTGGGCGATAGTCATTTTTCCTTCATCAATTTTTGACATATCAAGAACGTCGTTAATAAGTGTCATGAGATGCTTAGATGAGTATCCGATTTTTTCCAAACAGTCTTCTACGCGCTTCCTGTCTTCTATGTAGGCGCCCGCGATAGTAGTCATTCCAATTATCGCATTCATTGGCGTCCGAATTTCATGGCTCATTCTAGAAAGAAAGTTTTGCTTTTGCAGCGTTGGCATTCTGAGCGTTTATCAGGGCGTCTTTTTTAAAGCCTGTTCTTTAATAATTTTTTCAGTTCGATCAGAAAGAGAAACAATATAGCGAACTATTTTTATCTTGACTGATTTGAGGGAAGCTTTGCGCCAAAATCCAGCGTACTTGTCCGGATGGGTTCTTCATTCTGAATTCAACGCTTTTGCTTGACGTTGTTCCAGTTGGCTTTAATAAACTCCATAAAATCAGTTTTATCTTCATTGATAATCAGATTCAACAAAGAATCTGTTTCTTTAAATATAGAGCGTTCTTTTATACCGAGAACACGCTGACAGTTATTGCTGACATACTCTAATTCTGCATGCTCTTTGTTATAGATTAAGAAAACTTCATCTACGTTGGAAGAAAAGAATATCAAACAAGTGTTCGCGGTATTGAATCTCGCGAATGTTTTTTTCTTTCACGCCAAAAGCAAATAAAAAGTAAGCCGGCAGGAAGATAGTGAGTAATAAAAAGAAGAAAGGATAGCTGTGGTTGCTGTATTAGCGGAATGTTTTTCTAAACCTTTAATTTTTTGATCCGCAAACGCAATGATTTTTGTTAGCGCTGCGTGTCTACAGCGTCATATTTAGGATATATATTTTGCTCTACATATAAAGCTGTTTCTTCTTTAGTCATTGGTAAAATAAGAGGCAGTGAATCATTTTGAGTGTTTTTTAGGTCATTCATTGCATTAAGCAGTTGGATGGTGTCTTCACTCGGTCCAAGATATTGGTTGGTAATAATTTCAATTGCATTATATTGCATATTATAACGGCCGTTTAATAATTGCTGAACATTATCTATCTCCCATGAAGGTTCCGCGACAATATTTAACAGAAAACTTTTCATGTCCAGCAAACGTGACCGCATTGCACGAGACTCATTTGAGACAGTGTAAGGGTGGTTATAAATCATTGAAGCTGTTTGATGAAGCTGATAAGTAGAAAAAAAATGCTGAATGTGGATAGAAATATAGAAAATGCACAAATTATAAACATTACTACTTTTTGAGTTTGTTTTTTCTTTTTTTGCTTACTCATTAACATATACTCCTTTTGTCCCCGAGAATATTTTTCGCTATTAGATGATTTAAGGCAGGTTATTTTTCGATCATAATTTTAATAGAAAAAAACATTAAATTTGGACATTTAAAAAATTATATATACAAGTGTTCAAAATATCTCCCTTGTTATTTTGATTGTACATATGGTAATATTTTATTAATTAAAAAATACAACACAAACCAACTTGTTATATAATTTATATATATACAAGTTTCTAAAAACAATTTTAAATTTTTTGTGCCTAAATAACAATTTTATGTATATGTAATAGCTGCACCATATTTTGTTAACGTTTATTATAACACGTATTAAATATAAAAGCAAGATATTATTTAATTCTGATTTTTAATTAATTTTATTGCAGAGGAAAATAAAATAGCGGCAAAAACAGCCCTCAATCTGTACGGACTGTACAAATTAAGGCTGTTTACATAGCTGACGTTTTTTTATGTAGAGTGCGATATTCTTTTTTTGGTGTTATATTGAAATTTTTTCTTGAATACTCTGTTAAATGTGCGGGAGCTTCCGAAACCCGACAATTCACCGATAACAGTAAGAGGCAGTTGTGTTGAGCGAATTAACTTTGCGGCATGTTCAGATCTAAGCATACCAATATAAATGTTAAAGCTAGTGTTTAGTTTATCAGAAAATATATTTGTTATTATATGAGGATTTACACCATATTTATGAGATATATCTTTGAGAGTAATGTCGTTATTAAAACTTGTTTCTATATATTTTTAATATTTTGCACGTTAGATTAAGAGAACCCAGTTTATTTGTTTGAACCAAATCTATACTTTCTATTAAGTCGGATAACAATATCATACTGCAGCTTAATAATATAATATTATCTGTCTGTGTTAAGATTTGGTTAAATATCATCTTTGATTTATCACCGGCTGTATTTTGGGAAATTTTATAGTTTTTTTTGTTTCAGTATATGTATATTTGGACAAACTTGTTTATATATCTCGGGTTCATATTTTAAAAATTAAAATTTTTGATTTTATGTTATCGCATGTAGAATAACTATGAAGGTATTCCGAAATATTATAGCTGTATCACCTGTATTAAGAATATATTCATTGTCTTTAATTTTAATTTTTTTGACTACCCTCAATGACTTGACAAATTTCAAGCTGTTCATGAATATGTCCTTTAGTATTTATAGAGTTATTTAATTTATAAATGTTAAGACCGTTTATAAGTTTAAAATCTGAATTCATATTTTACACCCCATATTATAAATACAAATTTTTATATTATTTTATAATCAGTTTTTTTACGGTATTCTCTGGGAGTTATTCTGAAATTATTATAAAATGTTCGGTCAAAGGTGCGTACACTGCTAAAAACCAGACATGGTACTGATGTTTTCGAGTGAGTCGTTGGTACTTCGGATTAATTTTGCAGCAATATTGCTTCTTATTATGCCTAGGTAAGTTCTGAAATTAACTCCGATTTGCTCAGAAAAAAATTTTAGAAACAGTGAATTTATTAATATATAATTCTTTTTGATAGTGTGTCAAGAGTTATATTTTCACGGTAGTGTTCCTCGATATATGATATTATTTTATATTCATTGCTGATTTTTATATTATTATTATTAATTGGGATTGGCTCAAGTTGATTAATGAGTTTTTTTACTGCTATTGTACAGTAGAAAAACTGACGAATTTCAGAAAAATCTTCTATCATGTATTTGAAAATTTGTGACATGAAATCATCTATTTGATTTTTATATATTTTGTATTGATTAAAGGTGTAGTTATCGAAAAACTCTTTAAATTCTTGTATACGCTGTGATTTAAAAATGATACTAACAAATTCGGCGTTTTTATTATATTTGTTGTTTTCCTCAGAATCTATTCGAAAAGCAGCTGTGCACATATCCAGGAGGTATGAGTACAGCTTCTCCGGTATTTAAAATATATGTCTGTTCGTTTATAATTAAATGTTGTATACCGCTGAATAAGTATATTATTTCAACTGAATTATGGATATGAGGCAGAAATTTAACTTCGCGTTTGTTATGAATAATACGAATATCTTTTGTATTGAGTTCATAATATGGTTCGTTTGACATTATAACACCGCCTTTAAATATTCTTTATTTTAATTTTAACACACAAGAAAGATTAAAACAAGACAAAAACAGAGATGAATAAGACAAAAATTGAATACACAAATGGTTAAATAAAAAGTTGACAATCTTTTTGTCTGAAACTGCTCCTTTTTGTCTTGTTAATAAAATACGGATATGTTATATTGACTTTAGATAAAACCGGTTGAAATCATCTAAAAATTAATTTTTTAAATTGAAAGGAGAATTTAAGATGATAAGAAAGAATGTTTTGTGTTTTAGCAGTAATGTGTATGGTGATGGCATTAGCGGTTACGCCTGTTTGCGCAGAATATCCCAGTAAGCTTTCAGCAAGAGAATTATTGAAACTATCTTTAGATTACTGCAGCAGTATGGATCAAAGTAAATATATAAATGAAACATGGGATGTGTTTAATGAAGCGTTAGAAAACGCATGGAAGATATATAATAATTCCGGAGCTTCTGAAGTGGACATGACTACAGCAAGAGGAAGTCTGGAAAAAGAGAAATCAAGATTAAACTTTGTGCAGTCTGATGAGCCTGAAGATCCATTATTAAGTTTTCGTTTATTAGATAAGAATGAAGTTGTGAATGAAATGGGAGTAGGCTGGAATCTTGGAAACACTATGGATGGAACGAGCAACGATTGAGCGACGGATATATGATTCCGTGCGAAACAGGCTGGCAACCAATGTGACTACTAAAGAAATGATTAAATCTATTCATGATGCTGGTTTTTTAATACAATTCGTATTCCGATTACGTGGGGAACAATGATTGATGATGAAGATGGGTATTCTATAAATCCGGATTGATTTCAAGAGTTCAGGATATAGTTGACTACTGTATTGATTTTGGATATGTATGCAATAATAAATATACATCATGACGGCGCTGAACAATACGGATGGCTTCGCGTTGCGGCAGACGACATAGATAGTGTATATGAAAAATTTGAAGGAACGTGGAGAAGTATTGCTTCATATTTTAAAAACTATGATGAGCATTTAATCTTTGAGTCAATAAATGAACTGACATGTATGGAAGGGGATATGAAAAATTCCAGTCAGGCTAAAAGCCTATGATATACCTATAATTGTTAACTTAAATCAAATCTTTGTAAATGTGGTTCGCTCAACCGGATCAAACAATCTTTATCGCTATTTGTCGGTTGCATCCCATTATGCAAATGGGGGAACTGAGGATAATTTCATTATGCCTGAAGATACATATAATATTGATAATAGATTGATGTTTACAACCCATATTTATAAAAACAATACTGCTGTATCTTGGAAATATGATGAAGCTTATGAAGTTATTAATGTTTTGAAAAAAAAATATGTAAAAAGTTTTCTGATTATCCGATTATATTAGCTGAATATGGAAATAGATATCACGAGTTTCAAGGTAATCCTTCGGGGGCAAATGATATACAGCGAGGATACTATGATGAAATAGTAACGAAAGGAAGCAAAAGTTTGTGGTGCTGTTCCTTGTGTGTGGGACAATGGAACAGGAGGAGACTTTTCTATATGGGACAGAGTCAATAATAAACCGATATGGAAGAATATTACCGATAGTATGATGAGGGGACATTATATTGAGCCTTCCGAGTTGAATTTAAATGATGTAAATCTGACAGATATAATTGAAAATCCTCAAATTAATAAAATAACTGATATAAGCGGACTGCCTGATAGTTTAACACTGGAATACGGTGAGGTTAAAAATCTAAATTTTAATACTGAGCCTGCAGAAACAAATGATGTATTGTTATGGAAGTCATCAGATGATAGTATAGTTACTGTACATAGAGGAATTATGCGTGTAAGAGCTGTAGGGTCTGTGACAATTACGGCTTTTTCTCAGAGCGGAAGCTGTGAAAAAACATTTGCTGTTACTGTAAAGCCGTCAATTTCTGATGTTCCTGCAAATGAAATATTGACTGCTAAAAAGACAAGTATGAAATAGGTGAAAATAGAGCGGAATATATAAATGCCCAAATATTACCATCAGAATCTGATGATGATTTAATATATGTTTCAGATGATGATTCTATTGTTACAGTAAATAAATTTGGAAAAAATGGTAGGTGTCAAAATAGGTAAAGCACAGGTGACGGTTCAATCTGCAAGCGGTCTTAAAAAGAAAATAGATATAGAGGTTGTAGACGCTGAACCATATTACCAGGAGATTGAGGAGACAATAAAATCTTTAAAGTTTGAAGACGATGGAAAATCTGATACAATTCCACTGCCAACTGTGGATGGGTATAAGTTTGAATGGAAGACAAATACCAACGACAAATATTCATATGTGAATGATGGAGGAGCCATTACTGTTATTAGGCCCGCGTATGGAGAAGCAAGTGTTGAGTCAAGTGTAAAGGTAACAGCCTATAATGAAATTACCGGATATAGTTTAACATCAACTGTAAAATTTAATATCAGTCCTTATATTAATACCGATGGTTCCGGAAGTGTTAAGTGTAATTTTTATCTTGACAATAAATATAAAGATGACGAAACTTTTGTTATAAAGTTCTATAAAAGGGCGCTTTTTAGTAAAGAGTTCTTCTTTATCTGTTCCTTCAAATGTTAATATATACAGTGAATCTATAAGTGGTATCCCCGAACGGAGATTATATAGTAAAATTTACGCCTATGAGTGATGTTATGAGAGTAAAGGAGTCGTCACAAGAAGTTAATATTATTCCTGATAATGAAACGAGTTTAAATGTATTAGCTGCACAAATGGTGTATACAAATATTAAAAAGCGTGTGAAAGCATTAGTCCAACTGATAATATTACAGTAATTGATTTTCTTGAAAAAATGACTGATAAAGAACGTCAGGATTTTAAAAATTCAAAAGACGATAAGATTAAATTACACGGTTGTAGTATCTCCGGAAAACATTAGTAATACTGCATTTATAGATATACTGGGAGGAGATATTCCTGTTGAGTATCAGGCAAGTTCGACAGTTCGAGATATACACGTTTGAGAATATACAAAAAGATGGAATCAGCTTGATATGATTGATGGAACTTTGGCTAACTGCAGCGGTTCTAAGGATATATTAGAAGGGCACCAAAAAAATTAAATATTGGCGGAAAGTTTCAAGATGGAACTATAGAATATCAAATCTCGCTTCTAATTGATTATGAGAATCAAACAATTACACAAAGGAACAAAATCGTCTGTTGGTTCTAGTGACTTTATTTTTTACAGGTTTTCCGGCTGACGCAGATAGATCAAAAAAGCTTAACCTTATTGCGTATAATAATTTGGGAACACAAAAGTATATACGATAAAAGATGTTACTTTATCGTTTGAGCAATTGGTTTATCCGGAAGTTGATGATTTTAAGTATTCAATAGTTAGTATTAATAGAAATGCAAATAACGTTGAGGTATCAGTAGAGGGCGAAGGAGAGGCAAAACTTATCTTAGCTTTTATACAATGGTTCTGACATTTTTGTTAAAGACTGATATGAAAGAGATTAACGGAACAGGAACTTATGATTTTATGGATTATATAAATAGTGAAGAACCAAATATATCACTGAAAGCATTTTTATGGAAAAAAATACTGATGAGATAATACCAATATCAATGCCTTTATCATACTAATATTTATATTATTATAGATTGTAAAGTTGGTATATAATTAGAATTAGAAAAATGATTATTTATAATTAAATTTGACAGAAGCTTTTTTATAAAGTTTATTAAATAATTTATTAGTTTTATGGATGAGAATCATATTGGATTAAATAATAAAAACCATTGCTTTTAAGCAATGGTTTTTTTGCGGAGATGGAGATTTGAACTCTCGCGCCGCGTTAACGACCTATACCCTTAGCAGGGGCACCTCTTCAGCCAACTTGAGTACATCTCCGAATTCGCTGCAGTTAATTTTAACTAAACCGCTCTGTATTAAATTTGAAAAAAACGACACAGAAGTTTATCCTGTGCCATAGCGCCTTTATAAAAAGGAATGGCGGAGGGCAGAGATTCGAACTCTGGGTGCTTTCGCATCACTAGTTTTCAAGACTAGCTCCTTAAACCGCTCGGACACCTCTCCCGTATTATACGACTTTTAGGACAAACCTATCACGTCGCGACTTGATAAGTATACCATATACTAGAAAGGTTTGTCAACACTTTTTTTAAAATTTTTTTAATTTTTATATGACTTTTTTTCTACATAATTACAGCTTCGGTTATAAACACTGCTAGGCTTGATAATAAGGCAACAGTTATTAGGCTCTTTTGCATATATGATAGCGCTATTGCTGCTGCAAAGCCTATAACAGCAGAATATATGCTAGAGGTTGAATAGAGTAGTAGCCGGGAATATCATGGCGCCTAAAACTGCATATGGCATATAAAAAAGAAAGGATAACAGAAAACGGTTTTTAATCTTTTTTCTTATTATTGTTAATGGTATCATTCGTATTAAGTAAGTAGGAACGGCCATAACAGCTATATATATTAAAATTTTAAGGTTGTCCATCGATGCCATCCTTCCCATTAGTTTCATCTGTATCAATTGGGGCGAAATAAGCGCCCAGACCGGGCACATACAAGTGCACAGATTATTATTACAAAACCATTCGATACCATATTAAGAACAGGAAACCACTTAAAGCACGAGCTGAAGCACAGCTCCAAATAATACATATAAAACAGCCTTATTATCTTTTGCCGGAGGAACAACAATGGCTATAAACATTCCGTATATGGCGATACCAAGCGCGCTTCTGATTGATTCAGGCAGAAGCATACCGGCGGCTGCTCCAACAAGTGTTCCTAGAGCCCAGCCTATATATGGTATTGTCATAAGTCCGTACATATATTTGGGTCCCAATTGAGCCGGGCTTAGTTGTGAATACTGCAAAAATTTCATCAGTTATGCCAAAAAGCTATTCCCATACGGTTTAATTCCCTCCGATGCCGCCGAATAGCTTTTTGAGATACCGAGACTGACATAAGAGCGTATCTCATATTGATTACAACCTGCGTCATTGCAACTTCGAGATAAGAAGCTCCGCCAAGCATAAGGGAAAGCCCGGCAAATTGTCCTGCAGAGGTAAGATTTGTCATTGAAATAAGAAGCGCCGCCCACACAGGAAGTCCTCCTCCATTGCCGCCATTATCCCGAACGTAAAGGATACCGACAGGTATCCTAAAACCTATCGGTATTCCATCTCTCACACCTTGAGAGTATCTGTTTTCTATAAATTCTTTTGTATTGATTTCATAATAACTTGTTTTTGTTTGTCTCCTGAATTTTATTTTCCGGTGCTTCCAAAAGCCGCCGTTTCTTACACCTGTCGCATCATCGTCAACGGTGATGCCGTATTGAACAAATATACCCTGTGCGAAAAGCGTCCCCCCCTGTTTTAGCGAAACAGTTTTTCCTGTATTTGTGTCGTTTGTTATTTTTATAAAGATATGACCCTCGTTATCAGAATTATAGTAGTCGCTGTCAATTATTCCGACAGTATTATTTAGCTGAAGTCTAAATTTAAAACCAAGCCTCGCTTCTGGGGTAAAGGCATAAGACCCAGCTGTTGCTTGTCTATTTTTGTTCTTATTCCGGTAGGTATCATTATTGTTTCATTTGGCTTTAGTTCAAAATCCAAAGTCGAATAAAAATCATAACCGGCACTTCCTGCTGTTGCGCGTTTTGGGAGTTTTATACTTTCATAAGTTTTTTAATTTTATCTATATCAGTACTTGCCGAAGCAGTTATTCCATCCTTCGGTAAACTGTTCTATACTGACTTTTTCAAATTTTGCTATACCTGTCATAATCGTCTCCTTTATGTTGATTTTATGCTTTTGTATACAAAACTATATCATCGCGGCTTTGTTTAACATCTATAACTCTTTGGTTGGTGCTTCCGCGCCAATGTAGTTTTGGATCCAGTTTGTCTTTCACAAATTTTCCGTCAATAAGTATATCTATGTATCTTATAACCGTCAAGTCTTTTATGTCTTCCCAATTGTATCCGGTTGTAGAGCCAAATAGTTTGTCCGGATATTTTTCTTTTATTTCTTTTTGCCAGCGTTTTCAACCCCATTTATATTAGATTGATATAATGGATCACCGCCTGTAAATGTTATACCGGATATATGTGGTTTGTCAGAGTTCTGTAAAAATTTCTGACTTTTTCATCTTCTCCGAAAGGCAGTCCTCCGTCAGGATCCCAGGTTGTGGGTTGTGACAGCCTTCGCATTTGTGCTCCACAGCCTCCGCTACCATAACACCACTCAGACCGTCTCCATTCAGCATGTCGTCTTTGGTTATATTATGATATCGCATATCTTACATACTTCTCCTGTCTTTAATTTCAGCCATTTTTCGCATCGTTAAGCCGGGTGTCTCCCTTTAACGCGCGAATATGACAAATATCCGTTCATACGGTCGATTTTAGTGAGGTTTTTGCTTCCGCACTTAGGACATACGTCCATTTCAAGCTCGCTGTGACCGCAGTCGTCGCAGTATGCCAACGAAGAGATTAACTCGCTTCATAAAAAGCCCATATCCATAGCCCGGTGAATCAATGTCTCTATTGCTTTTTTTATAGTCAATAGGATATTTTACATATTGAATTTTTCCGCCGTTCATAAGGTCCCAAAATCTTTTTTCCAAATCTTGTTTTCTGATAGGAGAAATATCTTCTGAAACATGACAGTGAAAACTGTTGCTGACATATTCCCCGGTCGGAAACGTTTTCTATTATGCCATACTTTTTCCTGAATTGTTTTACCTGCAGACCGTACAAGTTTTCAGCGGGCGTTCCGTAAAGTGCATTTTCCGTCTTCTTCTTTAAACTGAGCTACCTTTTTATTAATGTGTTCCATGACTTCTATAGCAAACTGTCCGTCTTCAACCAAAGATTTTTTTATTGTGAAGCTGCTGCAGTTCATTTAGAGCAGTTATTCCAAAAGAGGCGGTAGCCGTCTTTAACAGCGGCTTTATCGCGTCGCCCAAGTAATCGCCGGAGGCGGCGACCTCAGACTCCGGAACGGGGTTCTTCTTAACCTCTCGCGAATACTCTGGCGGCGCTTTTCATAGCTTCACTGCGGATCTTCACTTGTTGCGACGTTGTCGGTGATGCCGTCGGGGGTTCTGCTCTCCGGCGAGGGGCTGGCGCTCTTTCCGCCTCTTCGGCGCGGCGTTGGCTTGGCTACTGCCGGACGGCTATTCTTCCTCATGACGCGGTAGTGCTTCGTCGAAATAATGCTCGGCCGAGCGCGGCCGCGATCCGTAGATGGGATCGCGGCCGGCATGGGAACGTCAGAAGGTTTTATCAACGGCATCATGAGCATCAGCGGTCATGTTGACCACCGGGTTGGCCGTCTTGGCAGCCTCGGCAGTCCTAGTTTCCGCCGTCGGCGTTCGTGTGGCGTTTCCCTGGTTGTTCATCTTTCTGAAGCTGCGGGCATCCCACATGGACACAGCCTGCAGATTAAACGACCGGAATGAACCGAGCCGATCTCGCCCCGGCCTTCGCACTCCAGAGCGATGGTCCGTACTGGCTTTCAGCAGCCAACGCATGATT
>VOFK01001543.1_pt1 | contig 13573 bp, 23 predicted proteins | sample 5384121 | NCBI WGS metagenome assembly VOFK01 (sample SAMN12384730, study PRJNA508395) | human gut metagenome | isolation source: healthy gut J | host: Homo sapiens | reverse complement strand
TCGGGAAGAAATTTTGACTGCAATGGGATTGTGTATTTCTGGACGAGGATACCCTTATCTATCGGTGAGGCGGGCATGGCGTACAGAGCATAACAGACCCGTGGTTTTACGGTGCAAAACCCGGCAGCAAAAAGAGATATTCCGATACCGAAGTGTTTTTGGATTGTCTGAGAGAAACGAAAGAAAATTTGCATATCAGATTGTGATCGCCGACAGCAAAGGAGAGCCACTGGCCGCTTTCGCAGTTTCCAAAGAGTGTGGCAGTATGTCGTTGTCCGCTCCACCAAGCCCCGAAACTATTATAAGATGGGGAGAGTATCAAATATACGGTTAGCTCCAACGCTGGGTATGACCCAGAAGAATCAACCCCAAATCAAATATACGCTGGACTTCGATGTGACACCTCATCAGCTGCGGCACACTTACATCACCAATCTTCTATGCGGGCGTTGATCCAAAGACAGTACAATACCTTGCCGGACATGAAAACAGCAAAAAACAACTATGGACATTTATGCAAAAAGTGAAGTACAATAAACCAGAGGAGTTGTTTGGGGTAGTAAATGGTGCGTTTCATCAGGCTATCGCTGAATGAAAAAAGGCGATTTTTTATGGTCCGCATACCGGATAACCGAGAGGCAGAAAGCCGGAAAAGCCCGGAATATCAAGGGAAAACAGCTCAAAAAACTCATAATACGGCCTCAAAAGCCGCCCGTCGCGCGCCTCAGTTCTCCAAGTTATTTCTGAAAATCCTCGAAACCTCGGGTCTCGGGGATTTTTTTTGTGAGATATGTTCTTTTTGCCGCTGAAGGCAAATACAGGTTTGGGGTTACTTAGAGGTTTTTGAGGTTACTGAGTTGCTTTAAGCCACAATGAGGTTACTAGAGAGCATTTAGTAACGAAGATGAAGAGCAGCGATTCTTTCGAATGCGTCCTTCTTTATGCTAAAATAGTGGAAAAAGCTGTCAGCCTTTTTTTTTTTGCTTTAACGGCAATATTTTTCAATATGCGTTCTGGCACTGATGATGATCTTGATGGCTTCGGTGCCGAGGACGTCGCTGACGACGGTCTCCCTTTGCCCCCCTCCAGCTCTTGTGACGCGGGAAGAAAGTGGCGGATTTCCGCTTGCCACATGGTTCGGCAGCTCCGAGATGTCCTGATAGGTGTTGTAGGTCGGACCTCGAAGGAATGGCAATGATCTTTTGAGCCGAGATCGCCGCTGTCCTCCATCGAAATAACGCCGCATGGTACCCACGAGTACCAGCGGGCGGATGCATTCAGAGCAGAGAAACTGGTCGCCGTCGTCCGCCCAGTGGGGGATTGGTCGAGACGCAGCGCGCGCCGGTCTCTCTTTATCATCCATCTCGTACTTGTTTTTCGAGCCCTTCTCATCTCGATGACCGCGAAACTCGCGCACGCGCGCCGCGTCATGCCAAGATTCATAATAGTTCTCCCTTCGTGAGAAATGGTATTGAGAAAACGCGCGCAGAGTACGCTTCACCCGCACCGCGCTTTCGCTGACGAAAATTATTTGCTCAGTGCCTCGTCGATGCCGCGCCGAAAACTTGCCCGGCGCCCATGGCGAGATGACCGTCGCCGCGCCGGTGACGGCGTCGCCACCGGCATACACTGCCCTCGCGGCTGGTCAGGCCGTCTTCTGCCGTGCTCGTCATCACCTGGATGCAGCCGTGCCGGTTGGTTTCAAGCCCCGGGTGGTATGGCGGATGAGCGGGTTCGGGCTGGTGCCGATGGACATAATCATCGTAGTCCATCAAGCACAAACTCGCTGCCCCCTTGACGATCGGAGCGGCGGCGGCCGGAAGCATCGGGCTCGCCCAGCTCCATCTCCACGCAGGTCATGGAGGCGACGTCGCCGTTCTCGTTGCCGTGCACCTCGACGGGATTGGTGAGGGTCTTGAAGATGATGCCCTCCTCCTCGGCGTGCTCGACCTCCTCGTGGCGAGCGGGCAGCTCCTCCATGCCGCGGCGATAGACGATGTAGACCTCCGCGCCCAGACGCTTGGCGCAGCGGGCAGCGTCCATCGCTACGTTGCCGCCGCCGACGACCGCGACCTTCTTGCCGCTGCCGGATGGGGTCTTGCTGTCCGCGCGATAGGCCTTCATCAGGTTGATGCGGGTCAGGTACTCGTTGGCGGAATAGACACCGCAGAGGTTCTCGCCGGGGATGTGCATGAACATCGGCAGGCCCGCGCCGGAGCCCGATGAACACAGCCTCAAAAGCCATACTCGCTCATCAGCTCGTCGATGGAGACGACGCGGCCGATGACCATGTTCGTCTCGACCTTGACGCCGAGTGCCTTGAGGCCGTCGACCTCCTTCTGCACGATGGCCTTGGGAAGACGGAACTCGGGGATGCCGTAGACCAGCACGCCGCCGGCAAGGTGGAGCGCTTCGAAAACGGTGACGTCATAGCCCTTCTTGGCAAGGTCGCCCGCGCAGGTCAGGCCGCTCGGGCCCGAGCCGATAACGGCGACCTTGTGGCCGTTGGAAGCGGGCTTGGCGCGGGGCCTTCCTGCACATTTGCGTTGTGCCAGTCGGCCACAAAGCGCTCAAGACGGCCGATGCCGACCGGCTCGCCCTTGATGCCGCGGACGCACTTGCTCTCGCACTGCGTCTCCTGCGGGCAGACACGGCCGCAGACGGCGGGCAGAGAGGAGGTCTCGTGGATGACCTGATAAGGCGCCCTCGTAGTCCTTCTCGGTGATCTTCTTGATGAATTCGGGGATCTTTACCTGCACGGGGCAGCCGGAAACGCAGGGATGATTCTTGCAGTTGAGGCAGCGGGCGGCTTCGTCGAGCGCCTGCTCCTCAGTATAGCCGAGAGCGACCTCCAGGAAGTTTTTGTTGCGGACGTTGGGGTCCTGAGAGGGCATCTCGTTCTTTTTCAGGCTCATATTCGGCATCTTACTGGACCTCCTTCTTGAACAGGTTGCAGACTTCTTCGTGCTTATGGCGCTCCCAGTCGAAATACATCTTGCCGCGCTTGAGGCTCTCGTCCCAATCGACCTGGTGGCCGTCAAACTCGGGGCCGTCCACGCAGGCAAACTTGGTCTCGCCGCCGACGGTCAGACGGCAGCCGCCGCACATGCCGGTGCCGTCGACCATGATGGGGTTCATGGAAACGGTGGTGGGGATGCCGTAGGGCTCGGTCGTCTTGGAGACGAACTTCATCATGGTGGCGGGGCCGATGGCGAAGATCTCGTCGTACTGGTTGCCATCCTCGATGAGCTGCTTGAGCGCATCGGTAACAAGGCCCTTCTCGCCGTAGGAACCGTCGTCGGTGACGAGCTTCATCACGTCGGAGGCAGACTTGAACTTATCCTCCAAAATCACAACGTCCTTGTTCTTGAAGCCGACGACCGCGTGGACCTCCGCGCCGCAGTCGTGGAACTTCTTCAGCACGGGATAGGCGATGGCGCAGCCGACGCCGCCGCCGACCACGCAGACTTTCTTCTTGCCCTCGGTCTCGGTCGGACGGCCGAGCGGGCCGACGAAGTCCTGAATGAACTCGCCCTGCTGCTTGTGGCTGAGCTTCTCGGTGGTCGCGCCGACGGTCTGGACAATGATGGTGACGGTGCCTTTTTCGCGGTCGTAATCGTGGATCGTGATGGGGATGCGTTCGCCGTTTTCATCGACGCGCAGGATGATGAACTGGCCGGGCTCGGCCTTCTTTTGCCACCATCGGCGCCTCGATCTCATACAGGATGACGGTCGGCTTGAGCGCTTCTTTTCTGACGATGCGATACATAGCGTAACCTCTTTTCTCCAAATTAGCGTTATGGATATGAAATGGTGGGTTGATTATATCATGAAGGATTCCTTGCGTCAATCGTATAGTTCAATATTTTCGATGCAAGTTATCCTGCATTTTTTTATGGTAGAATGGTGACACGACGGTTTTCCGTCTGCACGACGCCCTCCTCCTTGAGCTTTTTCAGCTCGCGCATCATGGCGCTGCGGTCGGCGCTGATGTACTCCGCCAGCGCGCTGAGGGAAAATGGCAGCGTGACGGTCTCCGACTTTTCCCGCCGCGCGAGCTGGTCAAAGTAGCACAGCAAAGCTTTTCGCGGATGGAGCGGCGCGAGAGCACCTCCACCCGCTCGCTCAGGCGCAGCGTCTTGGTCGAGAGCAGGCGGAACAGGTTCTGCACCAGAATACTGTGGTGCAGGCAGGCGTTTTCGCAGCGCTTGGTGATCTGGTCATAGTCGAGATAGAGCACGCGGCAGTCCCGCCGGCACTCCAAAAAGAATTGAGTCGCCGCCCGCGCCGGAGAACGCCAGCACCTCGCCGAACACACCGCCCTCCTCCAGCGTTTCGAGGATCGTGCGGTTGCCGTCGGCATCCAGCCGGACGAGGTCCGCGCTGCCGGAGAGCAGCACGTCCACGGCGTTCTGTTCCCCGTCGAACTCGCTGATGAGCGCGCCGGCCTCATAGCCCGCCTCGCGCGCGCCGAAGCATTGGAACATCCGCGCGCACTCCTCGTTCGTGATGCCCTCAAAGAGCTGTGAGCGCACCGTCTGCATCGTATCTCTCCCCGCCTTCCCGCCGTGCCGTTTGTACGGCCTCTTTAACTTTTTTATTGTAACCTGTCGCGCGCAAAAAGTAAATCACTATTTTTCTATGCCTGCTATAAAAGGAAAAGCGCCCTTACTCGGGCGCTTTTTCCGGATGTTTTCGTAATATTTCCGCGCGTAGTCGTAAAAGACCTGCGCAATGGGCGAGAGAATGCTGTTTTTGTGCTTGACGATGTAGAGCTTGCGCCTGAGCTCCTCTTCCTCGAAGGGGAAGGCGAGCACTTTTCAAACTGCACATAATCGCGCGCGGCGGAGAGGGAGATCAATCCGATGCCAAGCCCCTCGCCCACCATCTGCTTCACGCTCTCGCTCGAGCGGACCTCGATGGCCGTGCGCAGCTGCGCGATGTCAACGCCCATGCGCTCTAAAATTTCCCTGCCGGCCTGATAGGTGCCGCTGGATTTCTCGCGGCTGATGAAGGTCTCGCTCAGCAAAAGCTCCTTCGGGAGATGCCTGCCGACATAGGCGCGGAATTTTTCCGTGTTCGGGGTGATGACCGCCATGCAGTCGCCGGCAAACTCCTGCGAGATGCACTTGTGGTTTTCCACCCGTGTGCCGCTGAAGCCGATCTCCACGGCGCGCGTCGCGACCATCTCGATGACCTTGGGGCTGTCCTCCATCTGGATGTTGAAGGCAATGTCGGGATATTTCTCGTGGAAATTCTGCAAAAGGTGCGGCAGATAATACTGGCTCGGCACCGTGGAGGCCGCGAGCGTGATGGTGCCGCGCATCTCCTGCGAAAAGCTCTTGAGCGCCGCGGCGGCGTTCTCGCGCACCTGCAGGATCTCCTTGGCGTAGCGGTAGAGGAGCTTGCCCGCGTCGGAGGGGTAGGTCTCCCTTCGTCGTGCGCACGACGAGCTTGATGCCGAGCTTACGCTCGAGCGCGGAGATGTGGGAGGAGATGGTCGGCTGCGTCAGGTGCAGCAGCTCGGCCGCGCGGGAAAAAGCTGCAGTTTTCGACCACATAGACGAACGCCTCCAGCTCCTTGATATCCATATCAATGTCCATTCCCCGGCCCCCTTTCGCGCCTCTGTCAACAAAGTCACAGCTTACAGTATATCCGCTTCCCGTCTGTTTGTCCAGTTCTTTTTCCCGCAAATTTGACCTTGCGCGCACGCGCCGATGTGGTATACTGAGAGAAAGAGATCAACCGCTCAGGGAGGCCGCCATGGACAAGACCTTTGTCCCCATCCGCACGGACGTCGTGCTGCGGAATGAGACCGCACAGCTCTATCGCAGCTATCAGGATTTTCTGCAATTTGAACATCTCTACAGCTCTGCCGTGCGCGAGATCCAGACGCGGCTGGAGGTGCTGAACGAGGAGTTCAGCGTCCGCTACGACCACAACCCCATCCACCACGTCGAAAGCCGCCTGAAGTCCACCGGCAGCATCATCGAGAAGCTGCGGCGCAAGGGGCTGGAGATCTCGATGGAGTCCGCCAAGAAAAACATCAACGACATTGCCGGCATCCGCGTGGTATGCTGCTACACATATCGACGACGTTTACCGCGTGGAGGAGATGCTCCTGCGCCAGAGCGACATGGAGCTCGTCAAGCGGCAGGACTACATCGAAACGCCGAACTACAACGGCTATCGCTCGCTCCACCTCGACCTGCGCGTGCCCATCTATCTCTCCGACCGCACGGAGTCCGTGCTCGTGGAGGTGCAGCTCCGCACGGTGGCGATGGATTTCTGGGCCAGCCTTGAGCACGATATCCGCTACAAAAAGGACAAGGCCGCCCTCCCCGCCGGCATCAACGAGCAGATGTTCGCCTGCGCCGACGAGATCGCCGACATTGACCGCAAGATGCAGGATATGTACCATCGCATCCAGGCTGCGGAGTGAGCGGCACAGCTTCCGCAGAGGATAAAAGGAACGGCTTCGCGCTGCGAAGCCGTTCCTTTTATGCTTCTTCCTTTTCCATCCACACAAGCTCTTTCGGCCTGTGGGATTCACTTTGCGTTTTTTTCTTCCTCCAGCGCCTTTTCCAGCGCGATGGAAAGCTGGTCGGGGCAGGAGGTCGGCTTGAAGCCGCAGCGGATGCCGCGCATCCGCTCGATGGCGTCCGTGGCCTTCATGCCGCGCACAAGGCTCGAAATGCCCTGCAGGTTGCCGTTGCAGCCGCCGAGCACGCGCACATCCTTGATGACGCCGTCCTCCAGATCAACTTCCATCTGCTTCGAGCAGGTGCCCTTGGGATAATAGGTATAGGTCGTCATGGGGTCTCCTTTACTTGGTCTTGATGATGGCCGCAAACAGCGACGCGGGCTTGTCCGTGCGGTTGGCAATGCCGTGACTCGCCGTCATAGCAGATGGCGAAGTCGCCTGGGTGCATTTTGCGCTCGGTGCCGTTGTCGTTGAGCGTGACCTCGCCCCTCATGGAAGAAGAACACCTCGTACTCGCCGGTGTGGGTGTGTGTGCCCAGCGAGCAGCCCGGCTCGAGCTTGATCTCAGCGAACATCTTCGCGTTCTCCGGCATGTTCTCCAGCACACAGTCGCGCTTGTCGAGCGTACCGTCGCCGCCGCGGGCGTTGGGCGTCAGGATCTGCTTTCGGTCCTCTGCACGAATGATCATAAATCATCTCTCCTTTGCCATTTGGCTTTTATGTCGGGACAAGCATACCACAAAGCGCGGCGCGGTGCAAGTCCCCGCCGCGGCAAAGCAAAAATCCCACGCCGCCGCCTTGACGCGGACGCCGCGCCGGTGCTATCATAGGCTCACCGAATCTCATTCAGGAGGCTTTTCCGATGAAAACTGTCATTGCCACCACCGCGGCGCCCGGCGCCATCGGTCCCTATTCGCAGGCCATTGAGGCCAACGGCTTCGTATTCGTCTCCGGCCAGATCCCGCTCGATCCCGCGACCGGCGCGTTCGTCCCCGGCGGCGTGGAGGAGCAGGCCGAGCAGTCGCTCCGAAACCTCAAGGCCGTTCTCGCCGGTGCGGGCTGCACGCTCGGCGACGTGGTCAAGACCACCGTTTTCCTCACCGACATGGGCGCGTTCGCCGCGGTGAACGCCGTGTACGCCAAATATTTTGAGGGCGATTGCCCCGCGCGCAGCGCGGTGCAGGTCGGCGCGCTGCCCAAGGGCGCGCTGGTCGAGATCGAAGCCATCGCCGTCAAGAAATAAGATGGCGCAGCCGACACGCTGCAGCTGGGCCGGGCCGGAGTCGATCTACCTCGATTACCACGACCACGGTGGGGCCGCCCCACGCACGATGATCGCGCGCTCTTCGAGCTGCTGTCCCTCGAGGGGATGCAGGCGGGGCTTTCGTGGATTACCATTCTCAAAAAGCGCGAGGCTTTCCGCGCGGCCTTCGCGGACTTCGAGCCTGCTGCGGTCGCCCGCTTCGATGAAGCAAAGGTCGCGGAGCTGATGCAGAACGCGGGCATCGTCCGCAACCGCCGCAAGATCGTCTCCGTCATTGAAAACGCCCGGCATTTTTAGAGGTGCAGCGGGAGTTCGGCAGCTTCGACCGCTTTCTCTAGGGCCTACGACGGCAAGCCCATCGTCAACAGCCCAGAGACGGATGCCGACGTGCCCGCCTCCACCCCGCTCTCCGACCGCATCAGCCGCGACCTGAAAAAGCGCGGCTTTTTTACCTTCGTCGGCACCACCATCGTCTACTCCCTGCTCCAGTCGGCGGGGCTGGTGGACGACCATCTGAAGGGCTGCGGCTGGCACACCAGCTGCCGTCCGCCGGAATAACGCGAAACAGAGGAGAGCTCCGCGAGCTTTCCTCTGTCCGTTTTGAAAGACGCGCGGCGGTGGTTGATTTTCTCCTCCGCGCGGCATACTAATCAAAAATACTTTCAGGAGGTTTCCCATGTGTACCGCAGCAACGTACCAAACCAGAGACTTTTACATGGGCCGCACGCTCGACTATGAGTTTTCCTACGGCGAGATCGTCATCACTCCGCGCCGCTTCCCCATCGCCCTGCGCCACGGCGGCGTGATGGACACGCATTACGCCATCATCGGCACGGCCTGGCGCACGTCGCGGACGGCTTCCGCTCTACTACGACGCGGTGAACGAAAAGGGGCTCGGCATGGCGGGGCTCAACTTCGTCGGCAGCGCGCAATACGCCGAGGTCGTCCCCGATCGGGAGAATATCGCGCAGTTCGAGTTCATTCCCCGGCTGCTGGGCCGCTGCGCGACGCTCGCGGAGGCCCGTGAGGCCCTGCGCACAATGAACCTCGTCGGCACGCCGTTCAGCCCGCAGCTTCCCGCCGCGCAGCTCCATTGGCTCCTTGCCGACAAAAGCGGCGCGGTCGTGATCGAGTCCGTCGCGGATGGTCTGAAGGTCTACGACAATCCCGCGGGCGTGCTGACGAACAACCCGCCGTTTCCGCAGCAGATGTTCGCGCTCAACAACTTCATGCACCTCTCGCCGAAGCAGCCGGAAAATCTCTTTTCCGACGCGCTCCCGCTCACGCTCTACAGCCGCGGCATGGGCGCGCTGGGACTGCCGGGCGACCTCTCCTCCGCCTCGCGCTTTGTGCGCGCGGCGTTCACGCGGCTCCATTCCGTCTCCGGCGAGGGCGAAGCCGACAGCGTCGGACAGTTCTTCCACATCCTCGGCGCGGTCGAGCAGCAGAACGGCTGCTGCGAGGTCCCGCCCCGGCGAGTACGAGCGGACCATCTACACCTCCTGCTGGAACGCCGACCGCGGCATCTATTACTACACGACCTACACCAACCGCCGCATTTCAGCGGTGGAGCTGCGCCGCGAGGACCTCGACGCCGCCGCGCTCATCCGCTACCCGATGCGCACGCGGGAGGACATTTTTTTATCAGAACGCCCCCGGCACGGGAGTCTTAGCGCCCCCGCCCGCAGCCCCCTCCTTCCCCGGCAATTTTGTCACATTTTTTGACAATGTGGGACGATTCTGACAAGGGCACCGGACAAATCTGATAAATTGCGTGTAAAACTGCTAAGTTGTTCAAATTTTCTTGCCAATTCAACACACAGGTTGTAATATTTTTGCAATTCTGATGGGATCGGGAACGTTCCCGATGGCCCCCCGGATAAATTTTGAATTGGAGGAAAATTTGCATGAAAAAGACTCATTGCTCTGCTCCTCTGCCTGGTGATGGCGCTCAGCCTGGTCGCCTGCGGCAGCAAGCAGGACGACACCCAGGCCCCCGCTGACGATCAGCAGGGCGCCGAAGAGACCAGCCTCGTCGACGCCGCCAAGGCCGAGGGCGAGCTCGTGGTCTACGGCTCCTGCGAGGAAGAGTACCTCGCCGCCGCCTGCGAGAATTTCGAGAAGCTGTACGGCATTAAGGTCAACTACCAGCGTCTGTCCACCGGTGAGGTGCAGGCAAAGATCGAGGAAGAGAACGGCAACCCCTCTGCCGACGTCTGGTTCGGCGGCACGACCGATCCCTACAACGTTGTTGCGGCAGAGGGTCTGCTCGAGGCTTACAGGCGCAGAACGCTTCTCACATCGCCAAGCCCCAGTACCGCAATGCCGACGGTTACTGGTACGGCATCTATACCGGGATCCTTGGCTTTATGGTCAACACCGACGAGCTCGAGCGCATGGGTCTTGAGGCTCCTCAGGGATTGGGCGGACTGCTCAAGCCCGAGTATCAAGGGCCTGATCTGGCTGTCCAACTACAACACCGCCGGTACCGCCAAGCTCGTTATCAACACCATGATCCAGAAGTACGGCCATGACGAAGGCATCCAGTACCTCGTAGACCTCGACAAGAACATTCAGGTCTACACCAAGTCCGGCTCCGGTCCGAGCAAGAATGTCGGCACCGGTGAGTGCGTCATCGGCATCGGCTTCCTGCATGACGGCATCACCCAGATCGTCGACAACGGCTATGACAATGTCGAACTGATCATCCCCACCTCCGGCACCTCCTGTGAGATCGGCGCGACCGCTATCTTCAAGGCTGCCGGCGCACCCAACGCCGCGAAGCTGTGGATCGAGTACGCTCTCTCCCGACTGCGTGAACCTCGCCAAGGACAACGGCTCCTATCAGTTCCTGGTCATTGACAACGCCACCCAGCCCAAGGCTGCAGCGGAGTTCGGCCTTGATCCCGAGAACGTCATGGACTATGACTTCGAGGATGCAAAGCAGAACATCGGCACTTATATTGAAGAAGTCATGAATGCTCTCGCCGCCTCCGGCGCGAACACCGGCGACGAGAACCGCTTCCAGGTGAAGTAATTCTCCCTAATCGTCTATCGCATCGACCCAACGATCCCGACGGGGCGGCGGGCCGCTCCCCGCCTGCGTATCCTTTCCACCAAGAAAGGAGCATCCCTATGGCACGTTCTCAAAGCGCGGCGCTGGATCGGAAGAAGCTCATGGCAGACCCGATTATGGTCACGACCATCGTCGTGCTCATAACCTTTTTGACTCTGTTCATTCTCTACCCGCTGGCGATACTGCTGGTGGACAGCTTCGTGAGCGACGGCAGGCTTCGCTTCGGCATCTTCGAGCGCATCTTCGCCATGCCCACCTTTACCAAGGCCATCACCAACACGCTCAAGGTGGGCTTCCTCGTCGGCATACTCTCCGCGCTGCTCGGCCTGCTCTTCGCCTATGTCGAGGTCTACGTCCGCGTCGGTAAATTTGTCGGCGGCCTTTTCAAGGTCGTGTCGATGCTGCCGGTCGTCTCGCCGCCGTTCGTGCTGTCGCTGTCCATGATAATGCTCTTCGGCAAGGCCGGCGTCATCACGCGCTTCCTGCTCGGCATTTACGACAACAGCGTCTACGGCTACTGGGGCATCGTCGTCGTGCAGACGCTGACCTTCTTCCCCGTGTGCTACATGATGCTCAAGGGTCTATTGAAGAACATCGACCCCTCGCTTGAGGAGGCCGCGCGCGACATGGGCGCAGGGCGCATGAAGGTGTTTACGAGCGTGACGCTGCCGCTGATGCTCCCCGGCCTCGGCAATGCTTTCCTTGTGACGTTCATCGAGTCCATCGCGGACTTCGCTAACCCAATGCTAATCGGCGGCTCCTACGACACCCTTGCCACCACTATATATTTGCAGATAACCGGCGCCTTACGATAAGGCCGGCGCGGCGGCGATGGCGGTCGTGTTTCTGTGCATAACGCTGCTGATGTTCGCCGTGCAGAAGTACTATCTCGAAGCCAAGACCGCCGCCACGCTCACCGGCAAGGCCTCCCGCGGCAGTATGCTCATCGAGGATAGAGTGTCAAGTCCCGCTGACCATTCTCTGCGGTCTTGCCGCCACCTTCGTCATCCTCATGTACCTGTGCGTTCCCATCGGCGCGTTCTTCCCGACCTGGGGCTATAAGTTCTTCCCGCTCACGGGCAAGTGGTTCAAGCTCGTCTTTACGCGCTACCACGGCTGCAGGCCTTCTGGGATTCCTTCCGCCTGAGCCTGATTTCCGCCCCCATCACGGCGCTTTTGAGCATGATAATCTCTTACCTCGTCGTCAAGCGCAGCTTCAAGGCCAAGGGCTTCATCGAGGCGGTGTCCATGCTCGCAATGGCCGTCCCCGGCACGGTGCTCGGCGTCGGCTACATCCGCGGCTTTGCAGGGCCTCTTCCACACGGGTTTCCTGCAGGGCATCTACGGCACAGGGGCTATCCTCATCATCGTCTTTGTCGTGCGCTCTCTGCCGACGGGCACGCGCAGCGGTATATCGGCCCTGCGTCAGATAGACAAGTCCATCGAGGAGTCGGCCTATGACATGGGCGCGGACAGCTTCCGGGTGTTCATGACCGTAACGCTGCCGCTCATAAAGGATTCGTTCCTCTCCGGCCTTGTGACCGCCTTCGTCCGCAGCATAACCGCATCTCCGCGATCATCCTGCTCGTGACTCCGCAGTTCCTGCTCATCACGGTGCAGATCAACGAGTTTGCAGAGAAGGGCTCCTACAGCCTCGCCTGCGCCTTTGCAACCATTCTTATCATCATCACCTACGGCAGCGTGCTGCTGATGAATCTCTTTATGAACCATTTCGGCACCAGCAAAAAAATGAAGGAGGACTAAGCCATGGATAAGATCAAAGAAGGGCGTTCGCCTCGACCATATCTCCAAAATATATCAGGACCCCAAGACCGGCAAGGATTTCTATGCCGTGTAAGATACCTCGCTCAACATCGAACCGGCAGCTTCGTGACGCTCCTCGGCCCCTCCGGCTGCGGCAAGACGACGACCCTGCGCATGATCGCCGGCTTTGAAAGCCCGGACGAGGGCGAAATTTATCTCGGCGACGAGGCTATCAACGAGCTCACCCCGAATAAGCGCGACACGGCGATGGTGTTCCAGAGCTACGCGCTGCTGCCGCACTACAACGTGTTCGATAACGTCGCCTACGGTCTCAAGCTGCGCAAGGTGCCGAAGGATGAGATCCGGCGAGCGCGTCATGCACATCCCGACCTCGTCGAGCTGACGGGCATGGATGCCGTACGACCAGTCCTCAGCTTCCGGCGAAGTCAGCAGCAGCGCGTGGCGCTTGCCCGCGCGCTTCATGTATGTTTTTAGAATTGTTCATCTGTCAGATCCAGGAGTGGTTTCAGATATCTTTCAAGAGCAGATCAGGGCAATATTAAATGCTTTTGTTGAAATGGTGGAAAAATCCAGAACTTGGAAATTATTTCTTGAATATGATCAGTGTCCGGACAGTTTTAAGCGAGAAAGAGTAATTTATCATGGGAATGCTGGGCTTGAGATTTTCTGCTTTTATGAATCTGACGAAAATCTCAAGGCACATCTTAGCTGTATGGAGGCGAGAGTCAGTTCTTTTGAGAAGGGGAGACGATTTATCAATATGGGGAACCGATTTCCCGCGGGATCGTGCTGGAAGGCGGCGCTGATCACACCGGGGAGATGGAAGAATCCTGTATCCGGATTGCCGACCGTCAGAGGCTTATGGCTGCGCCCAGTCTTGTTCGTTGATGGAGAAACCGGCGTTACATTGGTGGTATGAAGAAAAAAGACGGAGATTTGTTTGTGAAGTTGTCCAAGACTGAT
>VOFK01000460.1_pt1 | contig 13577 bp, 18 predicted proteins | sample 5384121 | NCBI WGS metagenome assembly VOFK01 (sample SAMN12384730, study PRJNA508395) | human gut metagenome | isolation source: healthy gut J | host: Homo sapiens | reverse complement strand
TGAAAAAGGCTCACCCAGGAGAAGGTGTAGATTAAATAACTTGGCGCGGCCAAGATCGCATCAACCCCGGCAACATCGGCGGGGAAAAGCGGGTGCGGGCCGTGGTCGAGGCCTGCGGCGCGCGGAGCATCCCCATTCGCATCGGCGTGAACGGCGGCAGTTTGGAGCCGCGTCTTCTGGAAAAATACGGCCACCCACGCCGGAGGCGCTGGTGGAAAGCGCGTTCGGACATATTGCGCTGCTGGAGAAATACGGCTTTCACGATATCTGCGTATCGATGAAATCCAGCTCCGTCCCGCTGATGATCGAGGCGTACCGGCTGTTTTCCGAGCGTTCGGACTATCCGCTGCACGTCGGCGTGACCGAAACGGGCACCGAGCGCATGGGCACCATCAAATCCGCTATGGGCATCGGCGCCCTTCTGTGTCAGGGCATCGGCGATACGATGCGCGTATCGTTGACCGCCGACCCGGTGCAGGAGGTGCTGACGGCGAAGGACATTCTGAAGGCCGCCGGGCTGCGCAGGGACGGCGTGAACATCATCGCCTGCCCCACCTGCGGCCGGACGCGCATCGACCTCATCCGGCTGGCAAACGAGGTCGAGCAGGCGCTGTCCGACTGCCAAAAGCCCATCACGGTCGCCGTCATGGGCTGCGTGGTCAACGGCCCGGGCGAAGCGCGGGAGGCCGACGTCGGCATCGCCGGCGGCGACGGCTGCGGCATTCTGTTCGTCAAGGGAAGACAGCTCAAAAAGCTCCCCTACGACGAGCTTCTGCCCGCGCTGCTTGCGTACATCGGAACGCTGTAAAAAATCAAAGCGGCATTCCCTGAGCCGGGAATGCCGCTTTTCGTATCACGGTTTTTGACAGACGGCTATCAGGAATTCCGTCGTGACGCGAAGCGAGGGCACGGCGGCAAGCTTTTGCTGGTCCTCCGCGCCGGTCTTGTAATAATAGGGCGTCATGAGAAACAGCGCCTGCACATCCTCGTTTGACGAAAGCGTGATGGTCTTTCGGAGCGTCTGCGTCCGCAGCAGGCGGAAGCCCTCGACCGCAGGCTCGGCGGGCGGATTTTCGTATGGCCGGTCATAGACGGCGGCCTTCAGCTCGATCAGGTGCCGTTCCATCGGCACAACACGCAGCAGATATCCGCCGGGCTTCAGGACCCGCAGGAACTCCTCCGCCATGAGCGGCGAAAAAATATTGACGATCAGATCGAGGCTTTCCGCCGCCAGCGGCAGCCGCGCGTGCTCGCCACGCAGAAGATCCCCTCCGGTACCTGCCGTGCCGCACGCTGACGGCCTCGCGGAGATATCCGCGCCGAGCAGCTGCGGCCAGCCGCCCTTTGCAGCGAGTGCGTCGTAGATTGCGCGCGTATACGTCCCCTCTCCGCAGCCCGCGTCGAGTACGCAGGCGTCCGGCCCGGCAAGCTGTATGCAGGCTCCCGGCCACGGCTCCGATCAGATGGTCATAATAGCCGCGCGATAAAAACGCTGTGCGCGCCGCGACCATGCGCTTGTCGTCGCCATGGCGCTTTCCGGACGCCGAGGGCGGCAGGAGATTGACATAGCCGCTGCGTGCAACGTCAAAGCTGTGGTGGTTTTTACATGCCATGCCTTTTCCTTCCGCGCAAGCCTCCCGCCGCAGACGGGGCAGAGCAGATCAAGCATAACAAGCCCTCCGATCGTGATATTTTCTTATATTATACAGCGCCGTGACACACAGCGCAAAGAAAAATTTGGAATCGCGCACGAAACGTGTTGAATTTATGGCGGAATCTGTTATAATTTTCGCAGAGGAGACTGCGCGGGACAATACGCCGCGCCAGAGCGGAGGAACAGCATGAAAAAGCATCGTGCCCTTTGGGTGATTATCATTGTGATTGTTGTGCTTGCGGCGGCTGCCGCAGGCGGTGGTACTGGCTTTCGACCAAAGCTGCACGGGCGGAGCAGGCACACAGCACTGTTTATGCACAGTATGCGTCCATGACTGCCGCTGTTGACAGTGTCACGCTTACGGTAACGGAGGACGGTTCGCCGGTCAGCGAATATGATCTGCAGAAACTCGGCCTGCGCGACGATCTGATGAACAAGGTCACAGCGCAGTTTTCTGAGACGGATCGTATGACAGCTGAGCAGTTTGCTGCGCTCGGCATCCGCGAAAAGCTGAACTGGGCAAAAAACGCCCATCCCGCGCCTTATCCCTGCACCGTCAGCATGGAGCAATTTGACGCGGCAGCAGTTTTGGCCGACCTGCAGAGCATGAAGCGCACGGCGGCAGAAAACGCCTATACTGTGCTGGAGGACGGCGTCTATACCGTCCACGCCGAGGTTCCCGGAACCGAACTGAACGAGCAAACTGTTCTGGACGGGCTGCGCGCGGCGGTCTCCGTGCTCGGTGTTACGGCGGACGGGCCGCAGGACACGGCGTTTGAACTGACTTCGGTTGACTGCTACAAGCAGCCCGAGATTACGACTGCGACGCTGCGAGACACGCCGGACAGCTTGTTCCGCAAGGCGCTGGCAGATCTTGAAATCAAGGTGACGTTCAACGCAGACACCGCGCAGTATCTGCCGCACGGCGAGGAAACGCTCACAAGCCATGATCTGGCTTCCATCGTAGACCTGGACCCGGACGGAACAGTCACGGTTGACGAAAGGTTCTGAGCGAAAGGTTTCCAAGCTGGCCGAGGGCTACAGCAAGAAAGACGCACCGTTTCTGTTCGATTCGTGGGTCAAGGGCCTGACAGAGATCAAGTTTATCACCTGCGACTATCAGATCGACGTGCAGAGTTTGGCGGAGCAGATCCGCACGCAGCTGCTGACGATGCAGTCCGGCACCGTGTCTGCCGAGGCTGTGTGCTACGATAAGGACGGCAAGCCCTTCTCGCTGGGCGACAGCTATATCGAGGTCGACTTCGACAACCAGCAGATGACCTTTATCAAGGACGGCCGTCTGGTCGTCAACACCAATATCGTGACCGGCGCGCTCAACGGCCACCAGACCCCGACCGGCCTGTACGAGACGCACGGCAAGGAGCACGACGTCTGGCTCAAGGGTGACGATTATCTCGTCTTCGTCAAATACTGGGTCAGCGTGGTCGGCGACATCATCGGCCTGCACGACGCATCGTGGCGGGAGAACTTCGGCGCAAGCTTCTATGTCTACGGCGGCTCTCACGGCTGCGTCAACACGCCAGAGGAGGCCATGGCCCTGATCTGGAACCTGGCCGAGGACGGAACCCCTGTTCTCATGCACGGCGCCAACGAGTGGTATGAGCCGGCCAACGGCAACCCGCGCGAGACAAAGGATCCCGCGCGGGCACGACCAGCAAGGTCACCGTCCCAACGGCACGCGCGTGCTCGAACCCGGCAGCAGCCGCATCGAGATCCAGCCGGACGACGTCGTCCCCTTCGCGCTTCCGAAGGAAGCCGGACAGGACGAGGATCCCCCGACAAACACCACGGACACCGCAAAGCCGGTATCCTGAACCAAACTGCCCCCGGCGAGCTCGCCGGGGGCGTACCTGTCAGATGTCGAACACGCCGATCATCACGATGCCGATCACGACCAATGCGATCATGACATAATGCTTCCATGAAAGCTTTTCCTTCAGGAAAATGCGGCCCCAGAGGACGGAGGCGGCGCAGTAGGCCGAGATGATAGGAGCCGAGAGCGCAACATGCGCCTCGTCGGCAAGGGCGTAGATATACGCGAACTGACCCGCCGTTTCAAACAGCGCGCCGGCGTACTTGGGCGCTTCTGCTTTGAAAACAAGCTTGTCTTTTTTAATCACGACAACATAAATAAAGCAGATCACAGCAGCTGCGAGGAACGTCAGTTCATACGCGCAGTTGGCCGAATCCTCGTCCAGCGTGCGGAGCACGAGCGAGTCCGCAAACGTGCCCGCTGCGTCAAGCAGGCAGTATGCAATCGGCAGGCACAGCGCCAGCCACGACTTGGCGTATTTATAGTTGGAGCCCTCCTGCCGCTTCCTGCGCAGTTCGTCATCCTCTGTGGACTCGACAACGCCGAGGCCGACCACGCCGATGCACACCAGTGCCACCGCGCCGATCACCAGATAGCGCATGGAGCCGGTAATGGACTCGTCCAGCGTCCCGGTCAGCAGGCACAGGACCGCGACCAGCGCGCCGGAGGAATTGCAGATCGGCGACGAAATGGAAAGTTCAATGTACCGCAGGCCGACATAGCCCAGCGTCATGGACCCGATGTACAGAAGCGATACGGGCAGATACGTCCAGATCACGCTCCATGTGACGACGGCTCCGCCGATGAAGATCTCATACGCCGCATGAATACCCATCACGACGCCGACGGCAATGACCATCTTGAGCGGGTTATACTTATCCCGCCCGTCGCGGCAGCCGATTTTCGAGAATAAATCCGAGCCGCTCCAGCAGAGCAGCGCAATAATTGCAAGCCAAAACCACATAATTGTTATCTCCGGCAGCGTCACCGCCGGTTCCTTTCTCTGAATAAATATCCTTCACCGCGTGTAGGGGCCGATGCCCACATCGGCCCGGCAGATTGCACCGTTTTTACGGGAATCTACGGCGAATTCGCAACTTTCCAGTGGGCCGATGTGGGCATCGGCCCCTACATTGAGGTATGCAGGTGCATACGGCTTTGCCTTCCTTTTATCCCGGCAGCCTCGCACGTCCCGCGTCCACAAGCTTCTGCAAACTCATAAGAATTCCGAGTTTGGCGTGGTACCACGTCAGGCCGCCCTGGAAATAGACCGCGTATGGCTCGCGGATGGGGCCGTCGGCGGACAGCTCGATGGACGAGCCCTGTACAAACGCGCCCGCCGCCATCACGACTTCCGCATCGTAGCCCGGCATGGCCCACGGGACAGGGGTCACATAGCTATCGACCGGGGCAGCTGCCTGAATGCCGCGGCAGAAGGCCAGCATGCCCTCCGCCGAGCCGAGTTCAACGGCCTGAATGATATCGTGCCGGGATTCCGTTCCGTTCGGCACGACGCGGAAGCCCAGCCGCTCATATACGTTCGCGGCGAAGATTGCGCCCTTTAATGCCCCCTGAAACGACGTTCGGGGCAAGGAAGAAGCCCTCATATAAACTGGGAAGCAGGCCGAGATTCGCGCCGACCTCCTGTCCAAGTCCAGGGGGCCGAGAGCCGGTAGGCGCAGCGCTCGACGCATTCCGCCGTGCCGCAGATATAACCGCCGATGGGGGCCAGTCCGCCGCCGGGATTCTTGATCAGACTTCCGACGATCATGTCCGCGCCGACGTCCGACGGCTCGACGCGCTCGACGAATTCACCGTAGCAGTTATCGACCATGCACAGAACGTCCGGTTTGCACTGTTTGCAGAATGCGATCAGCTCGCCGATCTGCGCAACGGAGAACGACGGTCTTGTTGCATAGCCCTTTGAGCGCTGGATGGTGATGAGCTTTGTTTTGGGGCTCGATCGGCGGCGCGGATGCCGTCAAAATCGAACACGTGCCGTCCGGCAGCAGGTCGACCTGCCGGTACTGCACGCCGTATTCCATCAGCGAACACTTGGACGGACGGATGCCGATGACCTCCTCAAGCGTGTCATACGGCGCGCCGTTCGGGCTTAAAAGTTCGTCGCCCGGCAGCAGATTCGCGCTCAGCGCGACGGCCAGCGCATGTGTGCCGCAGGTGATCTGCGGGCGAACGAGTGCGGCCTCGGTATGGAAGCAGTCGGCGTAGACCTTTTCCAGCACCTCGCGGCCCATATCATCGTAGCCATAGCCCGTCGTAGCGGCAAGCAGCCCGCCGAAAGCTTGTTTTTCTGCATGGCGGCGAGCACCTTCGTCTGGTTGTATTCCGCCGTCTGGTCAATGGCTTCAAAGCGGGGCCTCAGGCCGTCTAAAATCATTTCTCCGTATTCATATACCGCGCGGCTCACGCCGAGCGATTCGTACATTGTCGTCAGTTCCATGTCTATCTCTCCATCTTCCCGAATATTTCATCTGCCGCGTCGCGCAGCACGTCCGGCTTGGTGACGATGATACCCGTTTCCTCGTCTCCAAGAATGAGCAGCGTATCGCCGGGCTTCACACCAAAGATCTGCCGCGCATCCTTGGGGATCACGATCTGGCCCTTTTCGCCCACCTTGGCCGTGCCAAAATATGTGCCGCTTCGCCTTGCCCAGAATATGCTTTCCTCCTGCCACGCATGAGCCTCCTTTGCAGGGTAATTTTCATACTTGTATAACTTACAGCGCGTCTGTCCGTTTGTCAAGCATGAGACGGCGAAAGGCTCGAATATATCACGATTCATATATGCAATATGTGTTTTTATATCGATATATCCATATTGTTTTTTCCTGTCTAAGAATCCGTCATTTTTCACATAAAATTCAAAAAACTTGATTTTTTAAAAAAGCCTGATATCGTATATGTCAGATGTGCTATGCAGATTTTATATGGCTGCGCAGAAAGGATACGGTATGAAGCGAAGCGTCCTGTGCCTGCCGCTGCTGCTGTGCGGCTGCGCGCAAAAAAGCGCGGAGCGCGAATTTTTTGCAATGGACACCGTGATGCAGCTGCGCGCCTACGGCCCGGAGGCAGATCGCGCTGGCAGAAGCGGAAGCAGAGATTTACCGGCTGGAGGGCGAACTTTCCTGCCGGGACGAACAAGCGGCGCTTGCCCGGCTGAACGAAGCGGGCGGCGGAACGGTCAGCGCGGAGACGGCAGCGCTTTTGCAGACGGCGCTAACGCTCTGCGAGAAAACCGGCGGCGCCTATGACCCGGCGCTCGGCGCGCTTTCGGCAGGCTTGGGGCTTTTCGACCGGCGCGTATTGCATGCCGGAGCAGGATGCGCTTGCAGAGGCGATGCAGAGCTCCGGAGCCGGGCTTGTGCAGCTGGACGGTATCTCCGTGACGCTGACAAACGGCGCGCAGCTCGACCTCGGCGGCATCGCCAAGGGCTATGCGGCAGGACGCGTCCGGACAATTTTAAGGGAAGCGGGCGTCATGTCCGCGATCATTTCCCTTGGCGGCAATGTTGCCGCTGTTGGGAAAAAGCCGGACGGCAGCGCGTGGACGGTCGGCCTGCAGGACCCGGACAGGCCGGAGTCGTATTTCGGCACCGTTTCCATTGAGGCTGCCTGCGTTGTCACCTCGGGCGCGTATCAGCGGTATTTTGAGGAAAACGGCGTGCGCTATCATCATATTTTAGACCCGTATACCGGCTGCCCCGCCGAAAGCGGAGGTAAAGTCTGTCAGTGTGATCGCACAGGACGATACGCTGGCCGATGCACTGTCAACAGCCCTGTTCGTTATGGGGCTGGATGCAGGCGCGGAATTTCAGAAAAGCAGCGGCCTTGCGTTTGAGGCCGTATTCGTAACGGATGACAACACGGTCTGGATCACCCCCGGCCTTGCCGGGCGCTACCGGTCCGACCGGCCCTATCAGATACTGGAATGAAGCAGAAGCACTGGATCTTGATCTTCGCGGCGGTCATCGCCGTGTGTCTCGCCTTGTGGCTGCTGCCGCGCGGAGGCGGGCAGACAGCGCTTGTCTATCAGGACGGAACCTTATTATACATACTTAACCTGCGGCAGAACCGGACGCTGACCGTGACCGGACCGGCGGGCGAGACTATCATCACAGTCGCGGACGGCGAGGTCTTCATATCCCACGCGGACTGTCCCGATCAGATCTGCGTGCAGCACGGGCCGCTGCAAAAAAACGGCGGGCCGATCATATGCCTGCCGAACCGGCTGACGATCGAGTGGGCAGAGAAGGCGTCTCAGATCGACGCGCTCAGCGGGACGGGAGGGCTGTCATGAGGCTGAAAAAGCTCACGCTCACGGCAGTTCTGACAGCGGCAGCGCTTGTCATGTTCGTGCTGGAAAGCCAGCTGCCGCCGCTTACGGCCATTCCCGGCATCAAGCCAGGGCTTTCCAATATTTTTACACTCTTCACCATGGAAACGCTCGGCCCCGGCTGGAGGCTTTCGGGCTGTTTTTGACGCGCGTCACGCTCGGCTGCGTTATCACCGGGCAGGGCTCGGCATTTTTATACAGCTTCGCGGGCGGGCTCTGCGCGTATGCGCTCATGCTTCTGTTCAGGAGGAAGCTTAGGGGAAACACGCTCTGGGTCAAGAGCGTGCTGTGCGCCATGACGCACAACGCCGGACAGCTGGCCGCCGCTGCGGCCATCGCGAAGACCGGCGCGGTATGGAGCTATCTGCCGGTTTTAATACCGGCAGCGATACTGGCCGGGACGCTGACCGGCCTTTGCGCCCAGCTGGTGCTGAACCGGCTGGCAAAGGCGGGGGTTCTCCCGAAAGAAACAGGTTCCAAAAAAGCAAGAGGAGGAAGCAAACGGATGAAACTACACATCCACGGCGTACACGTGCCGAACCGCAAAAACACAGCGGAGCTGGCCGCGCTGCGCCTGCCCATCCCGGAGACGGTCGAGATCCCGATGTCCATGCACATTGGTGCGCCCGCCATCCCGGTCGTAAAGCCCGGCGAGAACGTCCGGGTCGGGCAGCTGATCGGAAAGGCGGGCGGGTTCGTCTCCGCGCCCGTCTACGCAAGCGTCTCCGGCACGGTCAAAAAGATTGGCCAGCAGGTCGGCTCCGGCGGGCGGCTCATGCAGACTGTCATCATTGCCGCCGACGGCAAGCAGGAGCCTGACCCGGACTTAAAGCCGCCCAAGCTTGACACCATGCAGGATTTTCTGGACGCTGTGCGCGCAAGCGGCATGGTCGGCCTCGGCGGCGCGGGCTTCCCGACGGTCGTCAAGCTGACGGTCAAGAATCTCGAGCAGGTCAAGGCCGTGATCATCAACGGCGCGGAGTGTGAGCCGTATATCACCTCGGACACGCGCACGATGCTCGACCGGTCGGACGAACTGATGGAGGGCGCGCGTCTCGTACAGCACTTTTTGCAGGTACGCCGCGTGATCTTCGCCATTGAGGACAACAAGCCCCGCTGCATCCAGCTGTACCGGAAGCTGACGAAGGACGAGGACGGCATGGAGGTCTGCGCGCTCAAGTCTCTGTACCCGCAGGGCGGCGAAAAGGTACTGATCTATAATACCATCGGTGAGATCGTCCCCGAGGGAAAGCTCCCGCTGGACGTGGGCGCGATCGTGCTCAACTGCACGACGCTTGCCAACATCGCCCGCTACTGCAAGACCGGTATGCCGCTGGTCGAAAAGTGCATCACGGTCGACGGTTCCGCCGTCGCAAAGCCCAAGAACGTGATCGTCCCCATCGGCATGAAGCTTGCGGATGTGTTTGAACAGGCAGGCGGCTTCTGCACAGAGCCGAAGAAGGTGCTTTACGGCGGCCCGATGATGGGCATCGCCGTGCCGGATCTCGAACAGCCGGTCTGAAAAACACCAACGCGGTTCTCGCCATGTCGGAGGCGGACGCCGTTGCCGGAGCCTACGGCCTGCATCCGCTGCGGCCGGTGCATCCGCCACTGTCCGCTGCGGCTCATGCCGTCGCATATCGTTGCAGCCTATGAGGCAGGCAATATGGAGCGGCTGGCCGAGCTGAAGGTCAACTCTGCATGGAATGCGGCTGCTGCTCGTTCGGCTGCCCGGCGCACCGGCCGCTCGTGCAGACCAATAAGCTTGCAAAGGCGAAGCTTGCCGCATGGCGCAAGGCGCAGAGCGAAAAGCTCGATGCAAAGAAGGAGGCCGTCAAATGAAGCTTGTGATCTCCGCTTCCCCGCATATCGATTCCGGCGCAACGACCCGGAAGATCATGGGCGACGTGCTCATCGCCCTGTGTCCGGCGCTTATCGCGGCCATCGTGATTTTCGGCTGGCGGGCGCTGCTGGTGACGGCGGTGTGCGCCGCAGCCTGCGTATTTTTCGAGTGGGGCTTTGAATGGCTCTGCCATAAGGAATCCACCACCATCGGCGATCTGTCCGCCGTGGTAACGGGCGTCATTCTGGCGTATAACCTACCGGTGTCCATCCCGCTGTGGCAGGCCGTGTTCGGCTGCCTCGTGGCCATCGTCGCCGTCAAGCAGCTCTTCGGCGGCATCGGCAAGAATTTTGCAAACCCGGCATTGGTAGGCCGTATCGTCCTGTTCCTCTCGTTCTCCAAGACCATGACGGCATGGGTCTTCCCGGACGCCGTTTCGTCAGCCACGCCGCTGGCGCAGCTGGCCGCAGGGCAGAAGCCGGAACTTCTGACGCTCCTGCTCGGCAATCACGGCGGCTGCATCGGCGAGACGTGCGCGCTGGCGCTGCTGCTCGGCGGAGCGTATCTGCTCGTCCGCGGCGTCATTACCTGGCAGACGCCGGTGTGCTTTGTAGGAACTGTTTTTGTGCTGTCCCTTGTTCTGGGGCAGGATGCGCTGCGGCAGGTGCTCTCGGGCGGTCTGCTTCTGGGTGCGTTCTTCATGGCAACCGACTATGTGACCGCCCCGCAGACCTATTGGGGCCGGGCGCTGTTCGGCATCGGCGCAGGACTGCTCACCTGCCTGATCCGCTTCTACGGAAGCTACGCCGAGGGCGTGTCGTTCGCCATCCTCTTTATGAACATTCTCACGCCGTATCTGTCCAGATGGACGCAGAGCAAGCCGCTGGGAGGTGCGAAGGCATGAAAAACACGAAAGAGATCCGAAAATCCATCGTCGTTCTGGTCGTGATCTGCCTGCTTACGTCCGCGGCGCTGGCTGTCGTGAACCACTTTACCGCCCCCGTCTCCAAGGCGAACGCAGAGGCCAGAGCCGAGCAGGCGCGGCTTGACGCCGTGCCGGACGCGGCCTCCTTTCGCTGGTCGAAGCAGTTCTTCCGGAGGAGGTCGTCAGCGCCTACCCGCGCTGGACGCGTCCGGAAGCCCCATGAGCTATCTCTTTACCGTCGAGGGCAAGGGCTTCGGCGGCACGATTCAGGTCCTATGCGTGATTGGCACCGACGGTTTGATCCGTACTTGCCGCACAATGGATGTATCGTCCGAAACAACGACGCTCGGTGGCCAGACGGCAAGCGAGCGTTACACCGGGCAGTATACCGGGCAGGACGCCTCGCTTTCCGGCGTGAGCGCCATCTCCCACGCAACCATCACATCGAATGCCTATCGCGGCTGCGTGGAAACTGCGTTTGAAGCGTATGCGATTGTAAAGGGGGCGCAGAAATGAGCAAATTACAGAATTTCCTGAAGGGCCTTATCAAAGAAAACCCTGTGCTGGTTCTTGTCCTCGGTACCTGTCCAACGCTGGCAATCTCCACGTCGGTCATTGCGGCCTTCGGCATGGGCATTGCAGCGACCGCCGTTCTGATCCTGTCCAACATGGCCATTTCCGCCATCCGCAAAATCGTTCCCGACCCGGTGCGCATCCCGTGCTATATTGTCGTGATCGCGGGCTTTGTCACGGTCGTGGGAACTGGTCATGGAGGCATATGCTTTCAGTCTGTATCAGTCTCTGGGCGTTTATTTGTCCCTAATCGTCGTCAACTGCATCATCCTCGGCCGGGCCGAGATGTATGCCAGCAAGCACGGCGTTGTGGATTCCGCCATTGACGGCGCGGGCATGGGCCTCGGCTTCACGCTTGCCATCTGCGCCATGGCAACCATCCGCGAAACGCTCGGCTGCGGCACGTTCTGCGGTCTGCCCGTTCCGTGGTTCCACGAAAACCCCATCGGCATTCTGACCATGGCCCCCGGCGGCTTCTTCGTGTTCGGCTGCATGATTGCGCTCATCAATAAGATCTCCAAGGGCAAGGCCATCAAGAAGAAGGAATTCGGCTGCGCCGGCTGCCCGGGCTGCGGCAAGGGTGCCTGCGAAGGAAAGGAGGCGGCTGCAAAATGAAGACTATGATCCTCGTCATTCTGACCGCCGCGATCACGAACAACTATGTGCTCGTCAAATTCCTCGGCATCTGCCCGTTTTTGGGCGTATCCAAAGAAACTCGACCAGGCGACCGGCATGTCGTTGGCCGTTATCTTCGTCGAGGTGCTGGCAACTGCCGTCACCTGGCCGATCACCACTTTCTGCTCGCGGGCAAGGTCGATTTTACCTATATGGAAACCGTCGTCTTCATTCTGGTCATTGCAGCGCTTGTCCAGCTGGTTGAGATTGTCCTCAAGCGCTATGTGCCCGCGCTTCATAAGTCCCTCGGCGTCTATCTGCCGCTGATCACGACGAACTGCGGCGTTCTGGGCGTGACGATGAACGTCATTTCCGACGGCATGAACTACGGCGAGGCGCTTCTGACCGCGCTTGGCTGCGGCCTCGGCTTCTTCCTGGCGATGGTGCTGTTTTCCGGTGTCCGCTCGCGCGTTGCCGAGGCGGAGCCTCCCAAGAGTTTTGAGGGGCTCCCCCATCACGCTCGTCTCGGCGGCAATCGTATCGCTGTCATTTTTCGGACTGACCGGTATCATCGACCGGCTGTTCGGCTAAGGAGGGCGCGGCTATGATGGAAATTCTGATCCCGATCCTGGCCGTGACTGTGATCGGCCTTATCTGCGCGGTGGGTCTCGCCGTGGCGTCGAGCGTCATGGCGGTCAAGGAGGATACGCGCTTTTACCGAAATTCGTGAATGCCTGCCCGGCGCAAACTGCGGCGCATGCGGCTACACCGGCTGCGGACGGTTATGCAAAGGCGCTGCTGGAGCCGGGTACGAAGACAAATCTCTGCGTTCCCGGCGCAGACGCAGTTGCGGCGCAGATTGCAGCGCTTCTCGGCGTGGCGGCTGAGGACGTTGTGGAAAAAGATCGCCGTTGTGCAGTGCGCGGGAACGTGCGAGGCTACAAGCGTCAAGGCTGATTATAGGGGCATCCCCTCCTGCGCGGCGGCAAAGCTGTTCTACGGCGGCAATGGCAGCTGCATCTTCGGCTGCATGGGCTTCGGTGACTGCGTCAAGGCCTGCCCACAGGGGGCAATCTCCATGCAGGACGGCATCGCCTGTGTCAACCACACGGCGTGCATCGGCTGCGGCATCTGCGCGCAGACGTGTCCGCAGAAGATCATCGAGATCGTGCCGGATATCATCCGCACGGAGGTGCTCTGCTCGAGTTATCACAACGGCCCGTACACCAAAAAGGTCTGCTCCTCCGGCTGCATCGGCTGCCATAAGTGCGAAAAGACCTGTCCGCAGGGCGCGATCACCGTCGATAATTTCCTCGCCCGCATCGACTGGAACAAGTGCACCGCCTGCGGCGCGTGCGCCAGCGTTGCCCGACCGGCGCAATGGTCTACGGCGATTTCTCCGGCGCGTCCAGAGTCCAGCCGTTCAAAAGACCTGCGGCGCATCCTGAAAACAAATCAAGTGCGGCGGCCGGAATCCCGGCCGCCGCTTTTGTGTATCAAAACCCGCCGCGCTTCTGTTGCAAGAGGTTCCAAGCGCATGCGGAATCTTGTTATTCCGGCTGGCAGAGCGTGAAGCAGCTGCGGTCGGCGCAGAGCAGGCCGTCGCGCTGCATATTCGAAAGTTCAGCGGACATGGCGCTGCGGTTGACAGACAGAAAATCAGCCAACTGCTGCCGGTCGAAGGGAATCCGGAAGCTGGCACTGCCCGCCCGACGCGCCTGTGCGGACAGATAAGCCAGCAACTTTTCGCGCGTCGTGCGTTGTGAGAGAAAGCCCGCCT
>VOFK01001542.1_pt1 | contig 13592 bp, 14 predicted proteins | sample 5384121 | NCBI WGS metagenome assembly VOFK01 (sample SAMN12384730, study PRJNA508395) | human gut metagenome | isolation source: healthy gut J | host: Homo sapiens | reverse complement strand
GCTTTTGAAGTTGGCAAGAAAAACCAGCACGGCGGCGGCTGGCTGTATTGCTTCTGCAGCCGTGCGAGCGCGTATCGCTCGACGGCGTACTCCTCCCTCCCCACGAGCAGCAAAGCTCGTGGTGGTTCGGGGCAGGTGCGTCGATGCCCCCCTCGCCGTCGAGGGAGCCATCCCAGCTGCACTCCGCCAGATGCTCGCCGCCGCACACGCCGCAGGGCACGCTGATGAATTTTTTTCGCCGTCGAAGTCGATCTGCAGTGCTCAGCCTTGCTTCATTCGCACGATCGCGCCCGAGGCGGCAAGGGCGGAAGCGGGAGCGCTGCTGCATAACGGGCTTTTGCAACTCAAACAGGTAGCCGATGGTGCGCATTTTTTCATATTGTATCCTCCCGGAAGAAGTTCATATTTGTCTCTATTATACATCGGCACAGGGAAAAAAGCCAATCCTTTTTCTTTGCGTGGGGCAGGACGGAACAGTGTTTTAAATGCTTTTACACACTACCGCAACATCGTGATAGTGCATAAACATAAAAAAGAACCGCGGGCGCTTCGGTCAGTACGCCAAAGATTTCCGAACGGGCAAAAAAAATAGGCTTGCATTTACAAAATGCTGTGCTATCATAGCATCACACTCAAATCGAAACGCGGGAGGAATCCAAACCATGAAAAAGCTCATCTCTTTGCGCTCGCCCTCGTGCTGAGCTGAGTTCCTCATTGCCTGCGGCGCCAAGCAGGACGATACCCCCCCCAGACCGGCGCCGACAATCGCCGGGGACACCACCCAGACCGCCGAAAAAGCAGAAGCTCATCGGGAAATGGTTTCTCGACGCTGAGTTCCCGCGCCGCCTGGCTTCACGCGCCGACGGCAGCTACGACGGCTTTGACCTGCGATGGCCGAGGAGTGCCCTGCCCGGCTGGGACTGAGGCCGTTCCTATCGTATGGGACAGCAGACGCCGCAGCCGCCCGGCACCATCAACTGCATCTGAACGCCTTCACCTACACCGGCCGCGAGAACGATCACACCTTTGGTTTCTCCTAATCCCCCTACGTCGATAACTCCATCGTCATGGTCGTCGTCATGGGCCGACAGCGGCATTTCCCTCGCCGACCTTGCCGGCAAGAGCGTGATGGCGCAGGCCGCCTCTGCCGTGGACGCTATCAACGCCAACGAAAGTCGCTCAAGTCCTCCACTAAAGGAGGTCGTGGAGCTGGCGGACTATAACACCGGCTTCATGGGCTCCAGCAGGGCAGCGTGACGCCATCGCCGCTTAGGACCCGGCGTTGCTGTCTATCGCCAGCAACGAGGGCGACTGGCGTGATCCCGGATGAGCCTCCATCTCCACCGAGCAGTACGCCATCGGCTTCCCTGGCGGCACCGAGCTGCGCATGCCGTGAACGCGCCGGAGCTCCTCAAATGGCCGAGGACGGCACGATGCTTCCATCGCGGAGAAGTACGTCGATCGGTGCCTTGTGATCGACAGCTCTGCCTCGTCAAGTAACATGACCGTTTCCGTTATGCTGACCCTGCTGGTGCAGGGCTTCGGAAATGCTGGAAATTTTTACCCAACGTTGCTCGGCTTCCGCTGCCGCTCGGACTGGCCGGCGCAGCCGTGTTACCAAGCTGCGCTGGCTCGTGAAGCTGTTGTTCGTCATGCGCGGCACGCCGCTGATGCTCCAGCCTGTCGCTCCATTACCGTTTCTGCTTTGACTTCTTCACGCCGCCGGGCAACTGGCGCTTCGGCGCGGTCATCGTCGGCGTCATCAACTACGCGGCCTACCGGAGATCTACCGCGCGGGCTGCTTGAGTCCATCCCCAGTCGGGTAAGTTCGGCGCAGGTGCCGGCCACACCGGCGGCAGACTTCGGGTTTTCCCCAGATGATCCGCGCAAAAGCGCCGCCCGCATGAACGAGGTCGTCGCGCGCTGTGAAGGACACTCGCTCGCCTGTCATCGGCACGGTGGAGATGCACCACCCCGCTGGGCAGAGATCGTCGCCTCGCCCAACACGCCCGGTATGTTGGGTTCGCGCGGCAGGACTTTACTACGCCAACTACATCGTTGTTTTAAGAGGAGCGCGCGGAGCGTCGCCTCGCCTACCACTACAGGAGGACCGACAGAACGTATTGACCATGCAGGACGTCCGCAAGTCCTTCTGGCCCATGGAGGTGCTCAGTATATTTCCCCGTGGGTGAGGGTGAGGTCGTTCATCACCCAGCGCAGCGGCAAATCGGACGCCCTGGCGGCATGACGCCGCTTGAAACGATGGACGGCGTGCTCGCCTGGAACGACTCCCCTCGTCGATGGACGTGGAGGGCAAAGAGCTGCCTACGTGGACACGCTGCAGGATCAAAAGCCGCTTCGGGCTGGTTGTTGTGTTCAACTCTTCCGTACCGGGCGGTGCTCAAAAAATGACAGACGCGCTGCTTCACCGTGCAGAAGCGCGAGCGCGGGCGAGGTGCGGGAGCTTTGCGCCTCCCCTGCTCGAAAAAGAGAAGTTTTGCGGACAAGGCGGACGCCTATCCCCGTGCCAGCTTCCCGGCGGAGCGCCAGCAGCAGTGCGCGTCGCCATCGCCCGCGCGCTGGCGCTGCGCCCCGACATCCTTTTTCGACGAGCCGACAGCGCCGCCGACCCCGAGCGACCGGCGAGGTGCTCAAGGTCATCCGTGATCTCGCGGAGGAAATGCACCGGTGGTCATCGTCAGCGCACGAGATGGTTTCTCGTTCGCGCCGTGAGCTGTGATCTTCATGGACGGCGGTGTCATCGTCGAGCAGGGCATCCTGAGCAAGCACTGGCGCAGGAGCGCACGCGGCGCTTCCTGCAGCTATCAGACCCTGAAATATCTGAGCCTTCTTTCTGCAAAGCAGGATGTGGCAACAATGGCACCTCTTTGTTTTACCCAGCTCATAAAATTTCCGGCCTTGGCATACTCAAGACAAACTACAATAAGGGGAAATGGTGGCGTGGAGACCAAACGGATCGGCGCACAGACGCTGCGGCCACGTCCGCCGCGCGTGGAGAGCTTTTTACAACATCGGCGCGAAAGCAGGTGATTACCGTTATAATCATTATTTTTGACGAGCTGGAGGAGATTCCTTCTTCGGCGAAAGCGATTCTGGGAGAAGGGCGAAGCCTGTATGCAGAAGCGCGTGCTTTCCCCGCGCTGAGAAGGGGCGACGCAGCCTGAGTGAGCGGACCTCATCTTGCCGGCGACCTTTCTGAAATCAGCGCATCGGCACCTCCTTCGCCCCTGTGGGCTCGGCGCGCGCTGTGCGGTGGCGTGTACGGCGCGTGCTCGACGATGGGAGGTATTCCGGCGCTCGCGGCCAGAGCACGACGGTGAAGCCGCTGCGGCGATGACCTCCGCACTTCTGCACCGCCGAGCGGCAGTACTGGCGCCCGTGCTCCTCACAGGCCGCAGCGCACGCCGACGCCCAGTGGAGGCTACGGCGGCGGGCTGCTGCATCCTGTCAAATGAGGGAAGATTTTTCGTCACGCGGCCATCGGAGGATCGTGGACCGCGGCATCACGGACGTGAATAACATGGGCGCGGCGATGGCGCCCGCGGCGTATATTGACACGCTCCGCGCGCGCACTTTTTCCGGACACGCAGGCCTCACCGCGGACTACGATCTCATCGTCCCGGCGATGATCTCGGCCGGCTCGGGCACGAGGTCGTCGCGACCTCTTCGCGCGCGACGGCGTGGACATGACGAAGAACTACAAGGACTGCGGGCTGCTTTGCTCTACGATCTGGAGCGGCAGGATATGCACCATGGGCGGCAGCGGCTGCGGCTGCTCCGCCGCCGTGCTCAACGGCTATCTTCTGCGCGGGATGCGCGAGGGCGCAAAGATGGAATAGGATCGTCTTCGCACCGACGGGCGCGTTGCTCGCCGACCTCTACCATGCAGGGCGAGACGCATCCCGGGCGTGTGCCACGCCGTCATTCTGGAAAACATCGGGGAGGAAAGCTGATGGACTATCTCAACGCCTTTCTCTGCGGCGGCATCCTCTGCGCCGTGGGACAGATCCTCATTGACAAAACGCCGCTCACGCCGGCCCGTATCCTGACAGGCTACGTCGTCGCGGGCGTGCTGCTCACGGCCGTCGGCATCTACGAGCCCATCGTCGAATGGGGCGGCGGGCGCGACCGTGCCCGCTCACGGGCTTTGGCTACTCGCTTGCGAGCGGCGTGAAGAAGGCCGTCGCCGAGCAGGGCTGGCTCGGCGTCGATGACCGGCGGGCTCTCTGCCACCGCGGGCGGCATCGCCGCGGCGGTCTGCTTCGCGGTCGTGATGGCGCTGCTCTTCCGGCCCGGTGACAAGCGGTGACAAAAAAAGTGCCCGTTCCTTTTGGAACGGGCACACCGATGAATATCATCGGAAAATCAGATGAGGTTTTTCTCCGTCTCGGGGTCGAAGAGATGGATGAGCCGCGGCTCGAAGCTGAACCTCACCGCCGTGTGGCGGGCGTAGGCGTTGGCGTCAAGGTTCGCGGTCTGCACCACGGCCACCACGTCCTGCCGCCGGCGGTCATGTGCAGATGCAGCTCGCTGCCCATCAGCTCGCTCACGTCGATCTGCGCGTCGATGCCCTCGTCGCCGACGGTGACGTGGACCGGACGCACGCCGACGGTCACGGTACGGCTCTCCGCGCCCGCCGCGGCGAGCTTCTCGTTCTGCTCCGCCGTCAGCGGCAGCGTGTGCCCATGACGGTGACGGAGTAAGCGTCGCCGTTTTTGGTGAGCTGGCAGTCCTCGAAAGAAGTTCATTTGCGGCGTGCCGATGAAGCCGGCGACGAACAGGTTCGCGGGATGGTTGAACACCTCCTGCGGTGTGCCGATCTGCTGAATGAAGCCGTCACGCATGATGACGATGCGGTCGCCGAGCGTCATGGCCTCGACCTGATCGTGCGTGACGTAGATAAAGGTCGTGTCGATCTTCTCACGCAGCTTGATGATCTCCGCGCGCATCTGGTTGCGCAGCTTCGCGTCAAGGTTCGACAGCGGCTCGTCCATCAGGAACACCTTCGGGTCGCGCACGATGGCGCGGCCGATGGCGACGCGCTGGCGCTGGCCGCCGGAGAGCGCCTTGGCTTGCGGTCGAGGTACTGGGTGATGTCAAGGATCTCCGCGGCCTCGCGGACCTTGTCGATCTCGGCCTTGGGAGCTTCTTGAGCTTGAGCGAGAACGCCATGTTCTCATACACCGTCATGTGCGGGTAGAGCGCGTAGTTCTGGAAGACCATCGCGATGTCGCGGTCCTTGGGGGCCACGTCGTTCATCAGCTTGCCGTCGATGTACAGCTCGCCCGCGCTGATCTCCTCCAGACCCGCCACCATGCGCAGCGTGGTGGATTTGCCGCAGCCCGACGGGCCAACGAGGACGATGAACTCGCGGTCGGCAATGTCGAGGTTGAATTCCTGCACGGCGACCACGCCCTCGTCGGTGATCTGCAGGTTGTGCTTCTTCTCGCCGCTGTCCCTGCTCTTCTTTTTCGGCTCGCTGTTGGGGTAGACCTTCTTGATGTTTTTCAGAATGACCTCTGCCATATTCTCTGACCGCGGCTCTGCCGCCTCCGCGCGCAGGGCCTCGCGCCGCTCGGGCGCTTTACGGCAGGTCTCCACACTGCCGCACCGCCGGTCAGGGCGGGAACGATCCTTTCATGTTCCTCACGGCGGCTATTGGGTGGAGTAGCCGACGCGGGTGGTTTTGGATGGCTTTATCCTATCACAGCGCGAAAGCCGGTACAAGGCTTGCCGACGTCCGCTGCGCCGATTTCGTGAAAAGAGACAGTTTCATGCCGTGATCTTTGTGCCGCATGACAGGAATGAAAGGAACAAAAACGGGAAAGAGCGTCAGCTCTTTCCCGTTTTGCTGCCGTTATTTTTCCTGCGGGAAGCGGACGGTGATCTCCGTGCCCTTGCCGACCTCGCTTTTGAGCGCGATCGTGCCATGGTGGTACGCCACGGCGTGCTTGACGATGGACAGCCCCAGACCCGTGCCGCCGCTCGCCTTGGAGTGGCTCTTGTCCACGCGGTAGAAGCGCTCGAAGATGCGGCTTTGATGCTCCGGCGGGATGCCGATGCCCGTGTCGCGCACGGTGAGACAGGCGCTGCCGCCCTCGGCGCCGACGCGCACATCCACGCTGCCGCCGTCCACGTTGTACTTGATCGCGTTGTCGCAGAGGTTGTAGACGATCTCACTAGAGGAGCCGCCGCACGCCGGTGACCGGGCGTTCTCGCCCGAGACGGTGACGGTCACGCCCTTTGCCTCCGCCGCGGCGCGGAGATTTTCTGCGGCCTCCTGCGCGAGTGGGAGAAGGTTAACCGTTTCGGTCGGCAGCTCGCCGCCCTCGTCCAGCTCGGAGAGGCGGATGATGTCGCCGATGAGCGTCACGAGACGCTGCGCCTCGGCGCGGATGTGACCGACGAAGCGGGGCATATCCTCCGGCTTGACCATGCCGTTCTCCAGCAGCTCGGCGCTGCCGATGATGCCCTGGAGCGGCGTTTTCAGCTCGTGCGAGACGTTCGCCGTGAACTCGCGGCGGCTGCGCTCGGCGAAGGCCTGCGCGGTCATGTCGAAGGCCAGCAGCACCGCGCCGACCACCTTGCCGTCGGACTCGATGCGGCTGAGGTCGAACTGGTACTCGCGCCCGCCGCGCTCGGCGCGGACCTCGCTGTGCCCGTCGGTCATCGCCGTGCGGAGCGCAGGCTCATGGAGTGCTCACGGTCCACGGTCAGGAAATCCTGCCCTACGCACGCGCCCGTCACGCCGAAGAGCGTCTGCGCGGCGGGATTGATGTTCAGCACCGCGCCCTTTTCGTCGAGCAGCACGAGCCCCTCGTTCATGCCGGCGGTGATCTGTGTGAATTCGTCCGTTTTCTGCCGCAGCTCGGCGAGCTGGGCGTCGATCTGTCTGCGCTGGCGGTCGATGCGCCGCAGGAGCGGAGAGAGCTCCTCATAGGCGTCGTTTTCCAGCGGATGCTCGAGGTCGAGTGCGTTGAGCGGCTCGACGATGCGCTTGGCCAGACGGCTCGCGAGCAGGCTCGAGAGCACGAGCAGCACGATCACGACGAGCAGAATGGGCTGGAACGCTCCGAGCAGCAGCGCCCATCGTGGCGCGGCTGGCGGACAGGCGCAGCACGGTGCCGTCCGTGAGGTGGCTCGCGCTGTAAACGGTCTTTTGCAGCAGCGTCGCGCTGTAGCGGCTCGAGCTGCCCGTGCCGGTCTCCAGCGCCTCGCGGACCTCCTCTCGCTCAAGATGGTTCTCCATCTGCGCGGCATCCGCCTGCGTGTCGTAGAGCACCGTGCCGTCGGAGGCGATCCAGGTGACGCGGAAACGGTCGGACTTGATTTTCTCCAGATAGGTCGAGCCGTTGGTCTCCACGGCTGCTGCGGCGATGCGCAGCTCGTCGCCAAGCTGGTGCTCCTGCATTCCCTCATAGAAGCTGTAGAAGCAGCCCATGACGAGCAGCAGGCTGCACGCGAGCACCGCGACGCCGACGGTGAGAATGGAGCGGAAGATCTTTCTGGTCAATTCTTCTCCGCCTCCCATCGGTAGCCCACACCGCGCACGGTCTCGATGTGCTCGCCGTTTTCACCGAGCTTCTGGCGCAGGGTGCGGATGTGCATATCCACCGTGCGGGTCCCGCCGCAGTAGTCCACGTCCCAGACCTTTTCCATCAGCTGATCCCGCGTGAAGGCCATGCCGGGGTGGGAGAGGAAGAGCCGCAGCAGCTCAAATTCCTTGTACGTCAGCTCCACGCGCGTGCCGTCCGCCGTGACGGTGTGCTCGGCGGGATCGAGCGTAAGCGTGCCGCTGCGCAGAAGCGCCTGCGCCGTTTTCGGACGGCTGCGGCGCAGCACGGCCTTGACGCAGGAGACGAACTCCATCACGCCGAAGGGCTTCGTGAGGTAGTAGTCCGCGCCGAGGTCGAGCCCCTGGATCTTATCGTACTCCGCGCCCTTGGCGGTTGCCATCACGACGGGGAGCTCGGCAAAGCGCGCGCTCGCGCGCAGCCGGCGCAGCAGCTCGATGCCGTCCACGCCGGGCAGCATCACGTCGAGCACGACCAGATCGGGCGGCGTTTCCTTTTGCAGGGCGTCCCAGAACGTGTCGCCGTCGGCGAAGCCCCGGGCCTCAAAGCCGGTGGATGTGAGCGCGTACACCTCGATGTCGCGGATGCTCGCATCGTCCTCCACGCACCAGATCATCCTTATTCCCCCTTGTGAACGCCGGTGACGGAGAAAATGACCCACTCGGCGATGTTCGTCGCGTGGTCTCCGATGCGTTCAAAATATTTTGCGATCATCAGCAGGTCGAGCGCGTATTCGCCGTCCGCGGGGTCCTGCGCGATCTTGTAGATCAGACGCTCCTTGACCTGCGTGAAAGTAGCCGTCTACGGTGTCGTCCTCCGCGATGACCTGCTCCGCTAACATTGTATCACATTTTACATACGCGTCAACGCTTTCCGTCACCATGCGGATGGCGGCCTTCGCCATCTCGCGCAGGAGGTCGTTGTCCTCGGCCTGATGGCCGTGGAGAAAGCCGATGATGTCGGCGATCTCCTCGGCCTGATCCCCGATGCGCTCCATGTCCGTGATCATCTTGAGCGCCGCGGAGATCTGGCGCAGGTCGCGCGCGACCGGCTGCTGCTGAAGCAGCAGCTTGAGGCAGAGGTTTTCGATGTCGCGCTCCTTCCGGTCGATCTCGCTGTCGAGCGGTGCGACCCTCGCGGCAAGACTCTTGTCGTTTTCGGTCAGCGCACGGCTGGCGAGCGCGATGACCTCCTCGCACAGCGCGCCCATTTCGATCATTTCGTGATTGAGCTGCGAGAGCTGCTCGTCAAATTTGTTTCGCATCAGCCGAACCTCCCCGTGATGTAGTCCTCCGTCCGCTTGTCGACGGGCGTGGAAAAGACCTGCTCCGTCTTGCCGAACTCCACCAGCTCGCCGAGCAGGAAGAAGGCGGTGTTGTCCGAAATGCGCGCCGCCTGCTGCATATTGTGCGTCACCATGATGACGGTGTAGCGGTCCTTGAGCTCGCACGCGAGGTCTTCGATCTTCGACGTCGAGATGGGGTCGAGCGCGCTCGTGGGCTCGTCCATGAGCAGCACCTCCGGCTCGACGGCAAGCGCACGGGCAATGCAAGCCGCTGCTGCTGGCCGCCGGAGAGGCCGAGCGCGCTCTTTTTGAGTCTGTCCTTCACCTCGTCCCAGATGGCGGCGGGCGCAGCGAGCGCTCCACGATCTCGTCGAGCTTCGCGCGATTGCGCACGCCGTGCGTGCGGGGACCGTAGGCGATGTTGTCATAAATGCTCATGGGGAAGGGGTTGGCCTTCTGAAAGACCATGCCGATGCGCTGCGCAGCCAGGTCACATCGACGCTCGGCGCGTGATGTTCTCGCCGTTGAAGTCCCACCTCGCCGGTGATCTTCACATTGGGAATGAGGTCGTTCATGCGGTCGAGCGTGCGCAGGAAGGTCGATTTGCCGCAGCCGGACGGCCCGATAAAGGCCGTGATCTCGTGTGCGGGGACGGCGACGGAAATATCCTTGAGCGCATGGTTCGGCCCGTACCAGAGGTTCAGGCCCTTTGCTTCGATGATGGGAGCGTCAGACATTTTACGGTGTCCCTCCGTTCTTTTTGTCAGCTTGCGGCCGGTGAGCGCCGCGGTGAGATTGATGACAAGCGTGAGCAGCATCAGCACGCTTGCGATGGAAAAGGCGACATCCGTGCGCCCGCGGTCGTTGGCGTAGACATAGAGTGCGACCGTCAGCGTGGCGGAGGACGAGTGCAGCGCGGTGACAAAGTCATTGAGCACCAGTCCGAAGCCCGCGGTATAGAGAAGCGCCGCGCTTTCGCCCACGATGCGCCCGACCGCCAGAATGCAGCCGGTCACGATGCCGTCCACGGCGTTGGGCAGCACGACGGTGCGCACCATGCGCCACTTGCCTGCGCCGAGCGCCAGCGCACCCTCGCGGTAGGACTGCGGCACGGTCTTCAGGCTCTCCTGCGTCGTGCGCACGATGGTGGGCAGGATCATCACGACGAGCGTCAGGCTGCCCGCGAGCACACCCGCCTGCAGATCCATTTTTCTTTCTGCACGAAAAAAGCATACCGACGAGGCCGAAGAGGATGGACGGGATGCCGGTGAGCGTCTCGGTCGCAAATTCAATGAGCTCGACGACCCTGCGGTTCGCGGCGTACTCCGTGAATAGATGGCAGCGCCCACGCCGAGCGGCAGAACGAGCGCCATGGCGAGGAGAACGATGTAGAGCGTATTGAGGATGTTCGGCAGGATGCCGATGGTGTCCCGGATATAGCTGCTTGTGCCGGAGAGGAAGTCCCACGTTACGCCGGGGAAGCCGCGATAAAAGATATAGCCGATGAGAAACACCAGCAGGGCACAGGTGAGCAACGCGCTCAGCCACACGAGAGAGCGCATCGTCAGGTCATACGCGCGGCGGCGCGGAGAAAGATTCCGTTCCATGTCAGTCCTCCTTCCGCTTTTTGATGAAGAGGTTCAGCACCACGTTGATGAGCATGATGAATAGAAAGAGTACCAGCGCGATGGAGTAGAGCGCCTGATGGTACAGACTGCCCACCTGCGCGTAGGCCATGCCGGAGACGATGCCGGTGGGGAGAAAGCGCACGGGCGTAAAGAGCCCGGGCATATTGGAGACGTTGCCCGCCACCATGATGATCGCCATGGCCTCGCCAATGGCGCGGCCCACGCCGAGCACGACCGCCGTCGCCACGCCGCTGCGCGCGGCGGGCAGAACGACGCGGAAAGCTCGTTTCCATCTCCGTCGCGCCGAGCGCGAGCGAGGCCTCCTCATATTCGTGCGGCACGGCGCGCAGCGCCGTTTCCGATACATTGATGATGGATGGGAGGATCATCACCGCCAGCACGAGAATCGCCGCGAGCAGACACGCGCCCGAGCTGAGGTCAAAGGTCCGCTGGATGGCGGGGACGAGCACGATCATGCCGACCAGACCGTAGACCACCGAGGGGATGCCCGCGAGCAGCTGCACCGCCGTGCGGATGACCGCCGCAAGCCTTGGCGGAGCGACGCGGGCGAGGAACACGGCGGTCAGAAGTCCCACCGGCACGCCGATGAGGATAGCGCCCGCCGTGCCGTAGATAGAGGTCAGGATGAAAGCGAGGATGCCGTACTGCGCGCCGGTGGTGGTGTTGGTCGGGTCCCAGACCTTGCCCAGCAGGAATTGAAACAGGCCGATCTCGCGGATGGCGGGAATGCCCGAAGAATCAGGTAGATGCTGATGAGCAGCACGAACGCTACAGCGACCACGCCGCAGAGCAGGAAGATGAGGTGGATGAGGTTTTCCAGCGTCTTGCGCATTTTCGCCGCTGTGACGCGGCCGGGCGGCGGAGGCTTTGCGCCCTCTGCCGCCGGAGAAGATGTATGCAGCCGCCATGGCGCTTACTTTGCGACCGGAACCGCGCCGGCGGCCTTGATGAGGTCGTTTGCGGCGGTGGAGGTGGCGTAGTCAAAAAGGCCTGCGCGGCGGTGGAGAGAGGAAACGTCGGTCTTCGTCACGAGGACGAACGGACGCTGGATGGCGTAGCTGCCGTCGAAAGACGGTCTCCTCGGTGCAGGCGACGCCGCCGACCGTCGCCCCTTGACGGTGTCCTTGCCCTCCACAGCGGAGAGGGAGGCATAGCCGATGGCATTGGGGTTGCCGCCACGGCCTCGATGACGCCGCCGGTAGAGGTCAGCTCCTGGTCCAGCTTGCAGGAATCCTTGGTGCCGGTGATGGATTCGAAGCCGTCCCGGGTGCCGCTACCGGCCTCACGGCCGATGCAGGAGATCTTGCCCGCTTCGCCGCCCACCTCGCTCCAGTCGGTGATCTCACCGGTGAAGATCTTGGCAATCTGCTCGACGGAGAGGTCCTCGACTTTGCTGCCCGCATTGACGATGACGGCGATGCCGTCCAGTGCGATGACCGTCTCGGTCAGACCGTCGGCCTTCTCCTCGTCCTTGAGGGCACGGGAGGCAAGACCGATGTCCGCGCTGCCGTTGCTGGCGGCCTCAATGCCGGCGCCGGAGCCGGTGGGATCGTAGGTGACGCTCAACGCCGCTGTTGTCGGCCATGAACTGCTCGCTCAGCGCGCCGATGACCTTTTCCATCGAGGTCGAGCCGTTGGTCGAGACGCTGCCGCTGAGCGCGGCCTGCTGCGGCTGGTCGTTATTGGTGTTGTCGGGGGGCAGTGGTCTTGCTGCCGCAGCCTGCGAGCAGCGAGAGGCTCATCACAGCGGTGAGCACAAATGCAAAGTGTCTTTTTTCATCTTTCATTCCTCATTTCACATGTTGATTTTGGACTTTCTTCGTTCCACAACGCAAAGCATAACGGAGCGCTGTAAAATGCAAAAGCCGGGTCATGTAAAATTGAGGTAAAATAGCGGTGCGGCGCGAGAAAAGGAAAAATTCTTCAAAAATCTCCCGCTCTCGCTCTTGACAGCGCGCGGAAAAAATCCTTATAATAGCCGTGTTGCACATCCGGGTGTAGCGCAGTTGGTAGCGCGCATGGTTCGGGACCATGAGGCCGTGGGTTCAAATCCCGCCACTCGGGACCATGCAGAGTGTCCTTATAGATTTGAGTATCCTGTAATGGACACTCTGCTTTTTTTTATTTCCTGAAAAGTTCATACAGCAACCTGTTCCGGGCGTAGCTGAGTGCTACGCCTTTTTCTCGTTCCATGATAATGTCGGCCTCCGGGATCTTCCGGCGATCCGGCACATCGAAAGCGCCGATGCAGTTATAGTGAATAACGACGCGCTGGTTGGTAATGCTGTCCTGCTTTTCAGCGTGGTACACCTCAATGGTCGATCAGCTCCGCGACCATGCGCTTTGTAATGGTGGTCGCGTCTGTGTATTCTCTCCCCGTATCGGCAGCATCCGATGGGCGCTCTGGAACAGCGATAATGACTTACGGAAATGCCGCAGATAATACTTCTGAATCAGTACGCCTACGGTCAGCGCGATGAAATAGAAGAAAAAAGCAAGCAAAGAGCCGCTGCGATGCAGGCGGCTCTTGCCGATTGGAGTGCGGCAGCGGCACTTTTCATATTGGCAGTCAGCCGGCAATTTTTTGAGGCGAAAGAAGCGATGTCTCCTCTGCTGCCGGACTCCTGGGCAGGGCGACGCGCAGGCGCCGTCTGGGCACTCCCGCCGCCGCGCCGACTGCGGTGGCGTTCAGATCGCCGGATGACGACGACGCGCCCTCCACGGTGATCGCGCCGTGAACAGCGACAGTGGCCGCCCGCGGCGTCTGGCAGATATTAACCGTCAGGCGAACGCCGCCCTCACTGGCGGTGCGCCACGGCAGCCGGTCAGCTGGTGCGGGATAACGCTGTCCGTCACGAGAGGAAGGCCGTTTTCCATCGCAGGCGGCACGGCAGTTGCGCAGCATTCCCCAGGTCGTGGCCCAGAGGATCGGTAAATGAAGCCCGCGAGCTTGGTCGGAGAGCTCAACTCGGTTCCACTTGAGGTAACTGTCGAAGCGCGGAGACTCGTCGAGCAGGATCGCCTGCGGCTCGGAGAGAGGGATGCGCGCGGCGCCAGCAATGC
>VOFK01003193.1_pt1 | contig 13609 bp, 18 predicted proteins | sample 5384121 | NCBI WGS metagenome assembly VOFK01 (sample SAMN12384730, study PRJNA508395) | human gut metagenome | isolation source: healthy gut J | host: Homo sapiens | reverse complement strand
CTGTTACGTATTGCTTTTTTTGTCAATGGCTATCAGCGTGATTTGCGCTTGTCCGGGGGACGTTGTAGGCAATTCCTTCCGGTTCTTTTTTCTTCTTCCGTCGTCTTGTGGCATTTTGACTGTTTTCAAGTCTTTCAGAGTGATATAGAAAGGGTGCCGGCCAGGTCGTTGTTGGCAACTACCCCCGCTTTTTAGAGAAACGGAAAGCAACTTCGTTATTCAGTTCCTTATCCGGTGTAAGTCGGATCGTAAATGTCTTTTCCTCTTTGTCACGTGTGCCCGAGAACATCTTGGTCATGGCGTCTTCCTGTGCGTTCAGATTGTCGAGCATGATTTTGAGTTGGGCGCCGTCCGAAAGTGTTGTCCGCTTGGCCGCGTAAAAGGGCATTTTGCTTTCGCGGATATTATAGATCTCTTTGGCTACCAGTTCGGCCATTTTGGCGGTGGAGCTGGCCATTAGGATTTCTTCGGTAAGGAAATCACGAGGATTCGCTTTTACGGTGGCGGGAGTGACGGGAGCAGCTTTTTTAATCTCGTTACTCTTGCTGTAAGGGACGTTGATTGATTTCACAATTCCGTCCTCAGTCAGTTCCATGAGAGGGGCTACTGTTTTATCCTTTAGTTTGACAAAGTAAGTAGTTTCGCTGTTAGGGACTCCTACTGATTTAACTTTTACGCTGTTCAGTTCCCAATATTCGTCGGGCTCGGCAGATACGTTGGTCAGTCGCAGATAACGATCTGCGTATTTACTAATTCACCCGGTGTATAGCTGACTTTGTTGGCTTTTATTTCGAGTTCTATCTGTGTTTTGGGAAGGCTGTACACCACTCCGTAGTCTTTTCCTCGGGTAACGCCTGTCAACACTTCTGTTTGTGCATAGGCGGAAGTAGCCATTAGTAGTCCCGTTGCTATAATCAACTTTTTCATATTCGGTTCTTTTTTGTAACTGGTTTTGAAAAACAAAGTTAATGAAGTTATTGAAAAAACTGTAAGTTCTTAACTTTATTCGCTTACAAGTCGCCATGCCGTAGGCAGACAGGTGATGATGTCGCTGGCAATCAGTCCGATCATCCCCTGCTTTTTCTGGGTGAAATCTCCGGCCAGTCCGTGGATGTAAGTACCGATTTTAGCTGCATCCTCGGCGGGATAGCCTTGGGCTAGCAGAGCTAGGATCACTCCGGTCAATACATCGCCACTGCCTCCGGTTGCCATTCCCGGATTTCCGGTCGGGTTGAAATAACATTTTCCTGCCGGGGTGATAACGGCGGAATAGGCGCCTTTCAGGATGATATGTACGTTGGCGGCATGAGCCAGTTCGCAGGCTTTGGTCAGTCGTTCGTATGAATCCTGACACTTACCGGTCAGCCGTTCCAGTTCCTTCGGGTGTGGGGTGAGGATAGAACCTTTCGGCAGGTGTGTCAGTGTGTGGCGGTGGTTGGCAAGGATGTTGAGTGCGTCAGCGTCCACTACTACGGGAGTCTGGCAATGTTCGAGCTGTTCGAGCAGGGCAGCTTCCGTTTCCTCGCTTCTTCCCAGTCCGGGGCCGATGCCGACGGCTTGGTAATCGTCCGTGTCGGTAGGTATGGCAAAGCAGGTTTCATTGGCATCGGTTTCTACCATGGCTTCGGGGACGGAGGTTTGAAGAATGTCGTTGTTGCATATCGGTGCGTGTACAGTCAGCAGTCCTACTCCCGAACGGAGACAGGCACGAGCTGCCAATACCGATGCACCCGCCATACCTTTCGAGCCGGCAATCAGGAGGGCATGACCGAAATTCCCCTTGTGGGCAAACTGTTGGCGTGGTTTGATGAGTGAACGTATATCTTCCAGTTCCAGCATCTCGTAGTTTGTTTCCGTCTCTTCAATACCCTCTTCGCTCAATCCGATATTCAATAAATCCCATTCGCCTACATATTCGGTGTTTTCAGCAAAAAGGAAAGCGAGTTTCGGAAGCTGCAGGCTGAACGTTACGTCGGCGCGGATAATGTTGTTTTTCACGTTGAATGTATTTTCTTCTCCCATAAGTCCGGAAGGGATGTCAATAGCTACTACCATAGCCGGAGAAGAATTGATATATTTCACAACGGCTGCGAATCCTCCGCTCAACGGTTTGTTCAGTCCCGAACCGAAAAAGCCCGTCGATAACCAAATGGTCCGGTGTGTCAGGGTGGGAGGGACGAATTGGGTGCTGATTTCGTGGAATGTCACTTCCTCTGCCATTTCCACCAGTTCCTTGTTGGTCTGGCAGTCCGGGGAGAGTTCACCTTTCGGGTTAAAGAGATATACCTCTGTTTTATATCCTTTTTCGGATAGCATACGAGCCACGGCGAGGGCGTCTCCACCGTTGTTGCCCGGTCCGGCAAATACGGTGACGGGAGTTTCCCGGCTCCACCTGTTCATTATGGCTTTTGTCAGTGCGGTTGCGGCACGTTCCATGAGGTCTATTGAGGCAATCGGCTCGTGCTCAATGGTATATGCGTCCAGTTTCTTTATACTGCTGCTTGGAAATATTTTCATTGTGATGTTTTTTTTAGTTTTCGCCCTACAAATGTACATGATTATTCTGACTTTTCCCGTTTGTTATGGGAAGAAAAACGTGTTAATCATAGATAGATGAGTTACAGGAGATAGGTCGGAAAATTCTTCTTTATGGAAAGTAAAGTTGTTTTGTATAGGTAGCAAAGTTCCTGTTGACAGGCGAAGAACTATAAACGCAAACTTTGATTATAGATTGTAATGCATGAAGTGAAACTTTTCAGCAAGTTTACATTTAATGGGGAGTAACTTCTCTATGAATGTACCGGACATAAGATATAGCCTGTTCGCACAAGGATGACGAAGAAGCGCTTCAGTCAGTGTCGGAGATAGTAGGAGAATTGAGTATTATGGTGCTGATTATTTGCTTTTTTCGAGAAAAATGTTATCTTTGTAGGTAGGTAATGTGCATAACATTATTTTCCTGTGCTCACAATGATTAAATCATAGATAACGGATTGTTTAATCTTCTAAAGTTTGCATTATGGAAAAGACTAGAATTGGCTTGAATGCCGGAAAAGTATGGCGCATCTTAAATGAAAAAGGTGAACTGTCAATGTTCGATTTGTGCCGTGAGTTAGGTTTGACGTTTGAAGACGTAGCTCTTGCTATCGGCTGGTTTGGCAAGGGAAAGCAAAGGTCTTTCTGAGGAAAAGGGAAGGAATGCTTTTTGCCAGCATTGAGAATGTTGAATTTACTTTTGGCTAAGGTGGAAACCAATGTACATTTAAGGTGGGATCCGCTTTATTATCTACCCGACTAAAAATTTAATGAAGTGGATCAGTGGGGGTGTTTGCGTCTAAAATATGATTACTCTTATTTCTTTCCGGCTATTCTTTTTATTGTCTATTTATTCTTATCCGATAGGCTGTTAAATAGCTTTTTTATTTATTTCATAAAGGGATATTCTGTGGACTGCTTAATGGAGGAACATCGCTAACTATCTCACCGATTCTGCTTCTTCTTTCAAAGAAATTGCAGAAGAAGATGTACAGAGTGGAATAAAAATTGTATTTTTGCGACAACTTTTTTAAAATAACCGGTTATGGATAGCATTCAGATAAAAGACAAGCAGTTCACTGTTTCCATTAAAGAACAAGATATTCAGAAAGAAGTGATTCGCGTGGCGAACGAAATCAATCGCGATTTGGCAGATAAGAACCCACTATTCCTCAGCGTGTTGAATGGTTCGTTTATGTTTACGGCCGACTTGCTGAAACACATCACAATCCCTTGCGAAATATCGTTTGTCAAGCTGGCTTCTTATCAGGGAGTGACTTCCACCGGAGTTATCAAAGAAGTAATCGGACTGAACGAGGACATTGCCGGACGTACGGTTGTTATCGTAGAAGATATTGTAGACACGGGGCTGACTATGCAGCGACTGCTCGAAACATTGGGTACGCGTAATCCCGAATCTATCCACATCGCTTCATTATTGGTGAAACCGGAAAAACTGAAGGTGGACCTGAACATTGAATATGTAGCAATGGAAATTCCGAACGACTTTATCGTGGGATATGGATTGGATTATGACGGTTTCGGGCGAAATTACCCCGACATTTACACAGTAGTAGACTAAATTCAAATACAAATTAATTTTTAGGTAAAAAAAGATGTTGAACATTGTAATTTTCGGTGCTCCGGGTTCTGGAAAAGGGACACAGAGCGAGCGTATTGTAGAAAAGTACGGTATCAACCACATCTCTACGGGAGATGTATTGCGTGCAGAAATCAAGAACGGCACAGAACTGGGCAAAACAGCTAAAGGTTATATCGACCAGGGACAGTTGATTCCGGATGAACTGATGATTGATATTCTGGCAAGCGTATTTGATAGCTTCAAAGATAGCAAAGGTGTAATTTTCGACGGTTTCCCCAGAACAATAGCACAGGCGGAAGCATTAAAGAAGATGTTGGCCGAGAGAGGACAGGATGTTTCTGTAATGGTTGACCTTGAGGTGCCGGAAGATGAACTTATGGTACGTCTGATCAAACGTGGCAAAGACTCCGGTCGTGCTGACGATAACGAAGAAACTATCAAAAAACGTCTGCATGTATATCATTCACAGACAGCACCGCTGATCGACTGGTACAAGAACGAGAAGAAGTACCAACACATCAACGGCTTGGGTACTATGGATGGTATCTTCGCTGATATCTGCGAAGCAGTAGACAAATTATAATAATATTATTAGAAAAGTATGGCTGAATCGAATTTTGTTGATTACGTAAAGATATACTGTCGCTCAGGTAAGGGCGGAAGAGGCTCTACACACATGAGGCGCGAGAAATATTGTCCTAACGGAGGTCCCGATGGGGGCGATGGTGGAAGAGGAGGCCATATTATCTTGCGCGGTAACCGTAATTACTGGACATTGCTTCACTTGAAGTTCGACCGTCACGCAATGGCAGGTCATGGCGAATCGGGAAGCAAGAACCGTAGTTTCGGAAAAGACGGCGCAGATAAAGTGATCGAAGTTCCCTGCGGTACGGTAGTATATAATGCCGAAACCGGAGAGTACCTTTGTGATGTGACCGAAGACGGGCAGGAAGTAATTTTGTTGAGAGGCGGTCGCGGTGGTCAGGGCAACTGGCATTTCAAGACGGCAACCCGTCAGGCGCCGCGTTTTGCGCAGCCGGGCGAGCCGATGCAGGAAATGACCGTTATCATGGAGCTGAAGACTCCTGGCAGATGTCGGTCTGGTAGGTTTCCCGAATGCGGGAAAGTCAACTTTGCTTTCTTCCATTTCGGCTGCCAAACCGAAGATTGCTGATTATCCGTTTACTACGCTCGAACCGAACTTGGGCATCGTTTCCTATCGTGACGGTAAATCATTCGTAATGGCGGATATACCGGGGATTATTGAAGGAGCGAGTCAGGGTAAGGGACTGGGATTACGTTTTTTGCGCCATATCGAACGAAACTCATTATTGCTGTTTATGGTTCCTGCGGATAGTGATGATATCCGCAAGGAATATGAAATCCTACTGAATGAGTTGAGTACTTTTAATCCCGAAATGCTGGATAAACAACGTGTGCTGGCTATCACAAAGAGCGATATGCTCGACCAGGAGCTAATGGACGAGATAGAACCGACATTGCCCGCGGGTGTTCCGCACGTGTTCATCTCTTCTGTTTCCGGTTTGGGAATCTCCGTGTTGAAAGACATTTTGTGGGAGGAACTGAATAAGGAAAGTAACAAGATAGAAGACATCGTTCACCGTCCGAAAGACGTGACCCGTCTGCAGCAGGAACTCAAAGACATGGGTGAGGACGAAGACCTCGAATATGAATATGAAGAAGAGGCTGACGACGAAGACGATGATCTTGACTACGAATACGAAGAAGAGGATTGGGAGGAAAAATGATTTCACTCACAAAAGATAAAGAGTGAAGGGGTATAAGTCATTGACGGTATACCCCGAAGTAGCTCATTTTGTTACAACACGTCATGGAGGTGTCAGTGAGGGAACATATGGCTCATTTAATTGCTCGCCTTATACCAAGGATTCATGTATCAATGTGAATTGTAATCAGAATAAGTTATTTCAGATAACGGGACATCAAATTAAAGAATTAGTTATTCCGGAGCAAAAGCATGGTAGTGCGAGTCTGGTCGTTGACGAATCGTTCTTTAAGGAGTCATTAGAAGTGAGACGAACACTTTTGAGAGGCATTGATGCCTTGATTACCAATGTGCCGGGATATTGTGTTTGTGTTACGACTGCGGATTGTGTACCCGTGTTACTATATGACAGAAGGCTGCAAGTGGTGGCTGCCGTTCACGCCGGTTGGAAAGGCACGGTGCAGCATATTGTCAGTAGTGTAATGGAACACATGAGCCGGAATTTCGGAACCCGGGGTGCTGACGTAGTGGCCTGTATCGGTCCGAGTATTTCACTCGAATCATTTGAAGTAGGTGATGAGGTTTATGAAGCATTCAAAGAAAGTGGTTTTGATATGTCCATTATCTCTACAAAAAAGAGGAAGACAGGCAAACACCATATTGATCTGTGGGAAGCCAACCGGAGTGAATTGCTTTATGCCGGAATTCCTGCCGGGCAAATTGAAGTAGCCGGTATCTGTACCTATATTCATCAAGATGATTTTTTCTCTGCGCGTAGACTGGGGATTGACTCCGGCCGTATTTTGTCGGGAATAATGATTAGAAAGTAATAATCGGCATTTGTAATTGTTGGGATGCCGATGATTGGTTTATAATAAGTTATGTTTGAAATAAAAGTATCACAGGAGATCAAAGATGCTTGTCCGGTCTTTGCCGGAGCAGCCGTATATGCCGCAGTGAAGAATACAGCTTTACTGCGAAGGACTTTGGAAGGAAATCAATGCTTTCACCGAAGAACTGACTACTACTACACAGATAGAAGACATCAAACATCAGCCTGTCATAGCTGCCACCCGCGAAGCCTACAAACGTTGTGGTAAAGATCCCGGACGTTACCGTCCGTCGGCGGAAGACTTTGCGTCGTCGCCTGATGCGCGGAATTCCTCTGTACCAGATTGATACTCTGGTAGATCTCATCAACTTAGTTTCTCTTCGGACGGGACATTCTATCGGTGGTTTTGACGCGGATAAAATACAAGGCGCATATCTTGAATTGGGTATCGGCAAAGCAGGGGAACCGTTTGAAGGTATCGGAAAGGGTGTGTTGAATATCGAAGGATTGCCCGTTTATCGTGATGCGTCGGGTGGTATCGGTACGCCTACCAGTGATAACGAACGGACTAAAATGAATCTCGGTACTACCCATATTTTAGCAATCGTCAATGGTTATAATGGAAAAAAAGGCCTGAAAGAAGCTGCTGAGATGATTCAGTCATTGCTGAACGAATATGCAGAATCAGATAGCAGCGAACTTATCTTTTTTTGAATAATCAGGGGAGTATTCTGATTGAAAACGAAAAAATACATGAAAGACATTCTCATACTATTATTCGTCTTATTCTTTCCGATGATTGCGAACGCACAAGACAAACCCTCTTTTTTTCTTTCAGGGAGGTAAACCATATCCGTGTGGCTACTCCCGGATTGTTTGCTAAAGGTAATCATATATACCAGCATTTGGACTCGTTGAAGGAGCATGAATATGCTTTCCCTCTGCCGGGTGGTAAGGTCATTTCTGCTTATGGTACTCGTGGGGGACATTCGGGGGCAGATATCAAGACTTGTGCTAATGATACGATTCGTGCTGCTTTTGACGGGGTGGTACGGATGTCGAAACCTTATTATGCATACGGAAATTTGGTAGTAATCCGTCATGCGAACGGGCTGGAAACCATTTATAGCCATAACTGTAAGAATCTGGTTCGGAGCGGTGATGTCGTAAAAGCCGGGCAACCTATCGGTCTGACCGGTCGTACCGGTCGTGCTACCACCGAACACGTGCATTTTGAAACCCGTATCAACGGACAACACTTTAATCCGAATCTGATCTTTGACCTGAAAGAAAGGAAATTGCGGAAGGAATGTATTAAATGTAGCAAGAACGGAAGTGGAATAATTGTGAAGTCGCAGGTCGGCAATAACCGTATTGCTCAAAATAAGAAATAAAAGAATGGTAGCCGACCTATTTCAATTAAGTAAGTCCATTACTCCCAGGAGGGCGATCAGGTATTCCAGCCGGGATTTAATGTGCCGGATAGCTCTGGCTATATGAACCTCTACTGTTCGCTCGCTGATATTCAGCAATTCGGCAATCTCTTTATGACTTAGGTTTTCTTTTCTGCTCAAAATAAATATCTCCTGTTGCTTCGGTGGAAGTTCTTCAATAATCTTGTCAATATAATTGTTTAATTCTTTAGCCTGCAATTCTTCTTCTATATTGTAGGAATCAATGTTCGACTGCTCGTAAGCACTTAAAACAGACAGTTTATAGAAGTTTTCATTAAATGTTTTTTTTCTGGCGGTTAAAGATAAGATTCCGGGTGACGATAAATAAAAATCCTCTGAAGTTCTCATCTTCTCTTAGAAAAGAACGCGCTTCCCATAGCTTGACAAACACTTCCTGTACTACTTCTTTAATATCTTCAGATGAATTGATATATAGTTTACTAAAATTATATACTTGTCCGCCATATACTTTATACAAGTACTCAAAAGCTTCGTGGCTGTCTGATTTTAGTAATACTATTGCTTCTTGGTCATTCATCTTATGATTTAATGAGGATTTCAAAGAGCGAAGATATGAAGAATAATTCAAAAACACATCTTTTCGAAAAAAAAATAATAAAATGCAGATTTGAGTAAGGGGTAGAAATGGGTTAGATGTATTTAATATATAATGCATGAATCCCGAATTGGCGTAAAGTTAAGGAAAATGAAAGAGCCAGTTTGAGTATATTGTATTATAAACTAGAGAATTTATTGATTTTGCAAAATCTATGTGTATGAAAAACTTTGTTTAATTTTAAATTGTAATCATGAAAGAAAGTATGTGTAGTCGATGGCATTTGAGGCTTATCGTGTTATTAATCTTATTTTTCCCTTTGACGTTGAGTGCTGCGCAAGGGAGAGTGACAGTAAAAGGACAGTCGATAACTTTGAGACAAGCCATTAAGATTATCGAATCCAGTTCTAATTTTTTAAGTTTTTTTCTTCAATCCGAGTGACCTTGATGCATTACCGAGTAAAAAATCTGGATTGTGAAGGAGAAATCTCGGATGTGTTGAAAGAAGTATTTGCCGGAAGTGGTATCAGTTATGTAATTATGGGAGATGATATCATCTTGAAATTGGAAAAGAAGGCAGCAAGCACACAGCAGAAAAAAGTAGAGATTGTAGGAGGTGTAGTAGATGCGAGGTCCGGAGAATCGGTGGTAGGAGCAACTGTACGGGTAAAAGACGTGAACAGCGGAGTGATTACCGATATGGACGGAAAGTTTACGATTAAGGCCACTCCCGGAGATGTGCTTGTCATTTCATATATCGGATATGAAACCAAGGAAGTGAAAGTGGTCAACGGCAAGGTACTTCTTGTAGAACTTGTGGAAGATGCAAAGCAGTTGGAAGAAGTGGTGGTCACTGCTTATGGCAGCGGACAAAAAAAGGCTAGTATGGTAGGTTCCGTACAGGCAATCCGCCCGGCGGAACTACAGGTTCCTTCGGCTTCTCTTTCCAATTCTTTTGCCGGACGATTGGCTGGTGTTATTGCTGTTCAGCGTACCGGACAACCGGGAGCGGATGGATCGGATTTTTATATTCGCGGTATTTCTACAATGAACGGAGCAACCAATCCGCTGATTATATTGGACGGAGTGGAAATATCCTCCGGTGATTTGGATAATCTTGACCCGGAAATCATTGATGGCTTCTCTATTTTGAAAGACGCTACTGCTACGGCAATGTACGGTACCCGTGGGGCTAATGGCGTTATGATTATTACCACTAAATCCGGTCGTAATATTGATAAGCCGATTATCAATTTCCGTGTGGAAGGACAGATCACAAGTCCTACAAGTAAGCCGAAGTTTGTCGACGGAGCCACTTACATGGATTTGTTCAATGAATCTTTGTTGAACGGCGGCTCTACCGAATCTCCCTATTCGGCAGAAGAAATTGCCGGAACGCGTGCTGGATTAAATCCGTATGCTTATCCGAATGTCAACTGGTATGACGAGCTTTTTTTAAGGATCAGGCATTTAACCAGAATTTCAATGTTAATATCCGGGGAGGCGGCAAACGAGTGGATTATTTCTCAAGTGTCACGGTCAATCACGAGACAGGTATGATTAAGAATCGTTCCAAAGACTTTTTCTCCTATAATAATAACATTAATGTGATGCGTTATTCATTTCAGAATAACATTAATGCATATTTCGGTAAGGATTCACGTCTTTCTTTGCGCTTGAATGTGCAGCATTGAGAAAAACGAAGCAACCCAACATCAGTATGAACGATCTGTTTGCGGGAGCTATCAATACAAGTCCGGTGGAAGCTCCAGTCTATTTCCCTGACGATGGTGTTACTACACATATCAAGTGGGGTGTGAATGACCGCTTGAAACCGGGACAGCAACAGAATCCGGTGGCACAGCCTTGCATCCGGCTATCAGGATAATTTCCGGAGCACGGTAGTGGCGGCATTGGAGTTTGAGCAGAAACTGAATTTTATTACCGAGGGACTTAGATTTAAGGCATTGGCCTCTTTCAAGAACTGGTCAAGTACTACTAACAGTGCTTCCGCAGGTTGGAACAAATACCATTTACAGGATTTCTCGGTAGATGATAATGGAGTGTATTCTTTTGTCACCAGACTTCAGAATGAAAGCGGTGGAGAAGTATCTACGGACTTGAAACCGGGTGTTGCCAACTCGGGCGACCGCCGATTCTATTTCCAGGCTATCATGGACTACAACCGTACATTTGGAAAGCATGATGTGAATGCCATGTTTATCTATAATCAGGATGAACTGGTGACTCAATTATTCAGTGGCGACTTGATTGCTGCACTTCCCAAACGTAAACAAGGTGTTGCTGCCCGTCTTTCGTATGCTTACGACGGGAAATATCTGGCGGAAGTGAATATGGGTTACAATGGTTCCGAGAATTTTGCCAAAGGACACCGTTGGGGATTCTTCCCTTCTATTGCAGTGGGATATAACATCAGTGAGGAAGCGTTCTTTGAACCTTTGAAGAATGTTTTCTCTAACATGAAGATTCGTGCTTCGTGGGGGCTTGTTGGTAATGACAATATTGGTGGGGCACGTTTTGTGTATATGCCGACAATCAATCTGACAGGTACCGGATATACTACCGGGCTGGATGGTGATATAACTTATAAAGGTCCTGTATATTCCCGTTATGGTAATCCGGAGGTTACTTGGGAAGTGGGTAAGAAAGTCAATGTAGGTTTGGATTTGCAGTTGTTTAACTCATTGAACCTGACAATGGACTATTTCCACGAAACCCGTACTGATATATTTCAGGAGAGAGGTACGATTCCTCAATATCTGGGAACAGCAGGAACAAAGGTGTTCGGAAACTTGGCAGCCATGAAGAATCAAGGCTTCGACTTTGCGGCAGATTTCAATAAGAAAATAGGTAAGGACTGGTTTATCAGTTTCAAAGGGACATTTACGTATGCTCATAATGAGATTACAAAATACGATGAATCTCCGAAATATGCTTTCCAGTCAAAAAGTAGGGCAGAGTGCAAATATTCCTAGTATTATGATTTCCGACGGTCTTTTCAAAAGATCCGGATGATGTGAAAAACTCTAACCAGCAGATCGGAGGAAATCTTAGTGCCGGTGATATCAAGTATGTGAATATCTCCAAACTTTATGGTTATGATGATGATATCGTGGATATTTCTGACTGGGTATGGGCGAAGAATCCTACCGTTCCGGAGATTGTATATGGTTTCGGCCCTTCTATACGCTGGAAGAATCTTGATTTCTCTTTCTTCTTCCAGGGAGTTGCAAAGGTTTCATTGGTTATGAGTGATTTTCATCCGTTCGGAGACAACAGTTTGCGTAATGTCCTGACTTGGATTGCTGACGATCGCTGGTCTCCCGACAATCAGAATATCAACGCCACTTATCCTCGTCTGACCAGGGACACGAGTGTAAACAACACTCAACGCTCTGACTATTGGCTGCGCAACGCTGCATTTATCAAGTTGAAGAACGCAGAAATAGGTTATACATACAAGAATATGCGTTTCTATGTCAGTGGCATGAACCTGGCGACTTTCTCGCCATTCAAGCACTGGGACCCGGAACAAGGAGGAGGTAATGGTTTGAAATATCCTACGCAACGTGTTTTCAACTTTGGTTTTCAGATGACTATTAATAATAACCGCTAATTTGAATAAAATGAAAAAGATATATAATATTTTGTTATCGTTCGTATTTGCCGGCTGTCTCTTGGGCTCATGTGATTATCTGGATATTGTGCCGAATGAAACAGCCAATGAAGAAGATGCATTTGCTTCGGAACAAAGCTGCATTGAACTATCTGTATTCCTGTTATTCCTTTATGCCTGCTTATCAGAATTCGCATACTTTTATCGGATATGCAGGAGATGAAATAGTAAGCTGTTTCAACGGAGAACCTATTAAACTATATTTTTCAGGGAGGATATACTTCAGGAAATATCGGCAATGTGGATGCGACATACAGTAATATGTATAAAGGTATACGGCAATGTTATCTGTTGAAGAAGAATATTGCGTCCGTTCCGGATTGAGTGATGATAAGATTAATGATTTCGCCAATCAGGCGGATTTTCTGATTGCTTATTATCATTCGGTATTGATGCAGCATTATGGTCCTATCATCTTGGTAAAAAGAATTACCGGATATGAATACACCTTATGACAAGATGGCAGCCCGTTCTCCTTATGACGAATGTGTGGACTGGGTATCAGAACAATTTAGAATCGTATCGGAGAAATTGCCTACGGAACGTATGGGATCTTCTTACGGACTGGCAACTAGTGTAGCTGCCAAAGCGCTGAGGGGCCCGATTGTTGCTTTTATGCTGCTTCTCCTCTATTCAATGGAAACTCGGAATATTACAGTGACTTTGCCAACAATGACGGCACCTTTTTATTGATGTCTCAAACATATAGTAAAGAGAAATATAAAGTAGCTGCCGATGCAGGCTTTGGAAGCAATAAACTTTGCAGAAGATCACGGATACAGATTATATTACGTTGGCGATGATGCCATTGGTACAGCCACCTATCCGTATCCGAAAGATCCTATCCAAAGACAGCTGCGTCTTACATACCTGGACAAGAACGGAACTAAGGAGGTACTTTGGGCAAATACCCGCTTGGAAGAAATGTATAGCATACAGAATAAATCCATTCCTTATCTTTCTTTTGGAGGAGGATATGGTCCGTCTCTGACAATGGTAGAACGATTCTATACCGAAAATGGTCTTCCGATTGACCAAGACCCGACGTATGACTATGAAAATCGTTTTCAGACTACTATTCTGGATGATGATACACGCGGAGAGGGAATAACTTTGAAATTGAACGATCATCGTGAGCCGCGTTTCTATGCCTGGAGCAATACGTAACCGAACGAAGTACAATTG
>VOFK01003836.1_pt1 | contig 13615 bp, 21 predicted proteins | sample 5384121 | NCBI WGS metagenome assembly VOFK01 (sample SAMN12384730, study PRJNA508395) | human gut metagenome | isolation source: healthy gut J | host: Homo sapiens | reverse complement strand
GACGCGGCGGTGGAGGCCGCCCGTTCGGACGGCTTTTCTCAAATCGCGCTGGCTGCGTTGCCAGAGCAGGTGGAAACTGTTCTGAACCCCCGCTACCGCGAAACCGGAAAAGCGCGTGTCTTTACCATTACGGAGTCAGCTCTGCGGGAGCTGCTTGGAACCACTGCGCCATACGCGCCGCCTGACCTGCCATTTTACACATCGGAAGGAAGTGTTCTGGATGTTCCGCCTCTCAAAGCTCCTTGAAAAGCTGGAGGACAAACTGGACGCAAGATTCAAAAGCTGGTACGAAAGAAACAAAGCCAAATTGCCCATGCGCGTGCCAGCCGTGATCGTCGGCTGGTATTTTTATGGGATGTTTCTCAATTCTCTGCGGCTTGGAATCGCTTCGACCTTTCATCAAGCGGATGAAGAAATCAAAAGCATCTGGGTGCTAAACCCGTTCAAAAACTGGGGCGCGGTATTCACTGGCTTTGGGATCGTAACGACGCTGGTAATCGTGCTGATCATCTGCCTTATCACGAAAAAGGGCTACATCTGGTTCTCCGGCTACAAATACACGCACGACCCGCGCGGGTTTGACATTCTTCCGGACGGCACACATGGCACGTCCGGGTTTTTGACGGAGAAAGAAATGCGAGAATTTCTGGAGCTGTCGCCCGCAGACAAGACGGAGGGTATGATCCTCGGAAGTCAAAAAGCATCCGGATGATCCGGATGCTTACGCGCTCTATGCCGCGCATCGGATGGTTGCCGGGGACAACAACAATTTACTCTGCATCGGCGCGCCGGGCAGTGGCAAGTCCAGAGGCTTTATCATCCCGTTCCTCATGGGCTGCGCCAAGCGCGGTGAGTCCGCGTTCATTACGGATGCCAAGGGCGAGCTTTTTGAACGTCTTTCCCCGTATTTCGGCAGCATGGCTTCTATGTGAAAGCTGTGAATTTTCTGGACATGGAGCATTCGGACGGTTGGAACTGTCTGTATGGACTGGACACGCAGCCGCAGCTCGTGCAGACGGTAGCCAACACGATCGTGCAGAACACGTCGGGGCCGAAGGAGGCCAACGACTTCTGGAGCCGGGCGGAGCTGAATCTCCTGATGGCGCTCATTCACTACGTTGTCAATCTGCGCGATGCCAACGGAAATCTGCTCCCCATTGAACAGCGCGGGCTTGGCGACGTGTACCGCATGATCGCGACGGAGAGCATTGAGGAAATCAACCGCAGGCTAGCTGCTCTCCCGCCGGAGCATCCGGCCAAATACCCGCACGGGCTGTTCCTCAAGGCGAAGGAAAACCTCTGGGGCAACATCGTCATTGGCCTTGGCAACCGGCTGGCGGTCTTTCAGAGCCGTCTGGTGGATAAGATCACGCGCAACCATGATGTGGACCTTCTGCTCCCCGGCAAGCGGCCGTGTGTGTATTTTGTCATCATCTCTGCGCAGGACAGCGCGTACCGCTTCCTTTATCGTCGCTGTTCTTCTCGCTGGCCCTGCCGCAGCTGTCCAACTTCGCGCGCCTGCAATGCGCGGGCGGACGGCTGCCGGTGCTGACAAACTTCTTGCCTGGACGAATACTGCAACATCGGCTATCTGGATGGCGTAGCGGACAGTCTGAACAGCATCCGCGGCTTCAATATGTCCGCGCAGATCGTCGTGCAGAGTCTTTCTCAGTGGCAGGAAAAGTATCCGGGCAAGGAGTGGGAAAATCAGCTGGCGACGTTCGACCAGACGCTCTACATGGGCTGCAACGATCTGACGTCGGCAAAGTACATCTCGGAGAAATGCGGCAAGGTAACGATCTCCGTTCTCAATAACCAGATGCCGATGATGCCGCTGTTTTCGCCGGTGTATTCGTCCACGCGGCCGTACTCGCAGACGCGAAGTAACACGCAGCGTGACCTGATGAACCCCGATGAAGTTTTACGTTTGGGAGAACCAGAAGTGTCTGGCGCTGTTCAAGGGTCACAAGCCCGCGCTCCTCTACAAGAATGACGCCGGAGGAGCTGCCGGACTACGCCGGACTCACCACCTGCCGCGTCATTGACTACATCCCGGAGTGGCGAAGAAAAGAAGCCGAAGCAGCACCGCAAAAGAAGCATCTGTCCCAGCACAAAGAACCGTCAAACATCCCCAAACCGCCCGACAAAGAAAAGCAGCCAGACCACAGCGAGCAGCCGCCCGCCTACAATCTGGCTGAGGATGATGAGATTGGAATGGTGGAGTGTACGGTGGAATCTATCCGCGGCTTATAATTGGATGATCTGGTCTTCATTGATCAGCAGCAGATCGTCACACTCCTTGGCAAATGCAATCAGCCGGTCGGAAAAGCCGCTCTTGGAGAACAGACCATAGAGCACCTGATAGCCTTGCCGGATAAAGCTGTTTTGGAGCTCAGTCGAAGCTGCGACCTTTTGCTGCAGCGCCGTAAGGACAGGCAGATCGACCGGTTTCTGGTGGTACTTGCATTCTCCGATAAACAGCCGCTTATTCTGGCGGTCAACCGCCGCTACGTCGATTTCCGTGTCGGCATTCAGATCGTTATGCCAATACGAACCGATTCTGGAGGGAACGAACGCAAGCTGTCCGCTTCGGCAAAGCTCTGCAAAGATGTTCTTGCAGACATCTTCATACGCAAACGCGACAAAGCTGCTGATAAAGGTCTTTTGCAGCTCGTCCAACACGATTTGCTGATTGTCCAGTTCCAGTTCTCCCTTATACGGATAGACATACCGGAACCAGAAGCGGGTAAAGTTGTCCGATACAAAATACAGTCCTTTTCGGGAATGCTCCGGATTCTTTTCCGTGATCGGCGTGTCCTTCACAACAAAGCCCAGCTCAGACAGTGTTGCCAGATACGGCGAGATCGAGGGGCTTTCCTGCTCAAGAACGCCGCAGATCTTACTCAGCTTGTGATTGCCATCTGCAATGACCCGAATGATGGAGAAATAATTGATCGGCGTCTGCACCTCATCGCGCAGCAGGAAGTTTGGCTCCTCGTATAGAAAGCCATTTTTGGACAGCACGATCGAGCGGATCTGATCGATCAGCGGTTCCTGGTCGGTAAAGAACTCCAGATATTTCGGCACACCGCCGGTCAGCGCATATTGCTGGACGGCCTGATCGAAGGGCAGGGACTGCGATGCATAAACCGCCGTAAACGGCAGCGGCATCAAGCGGATCTGCGCTGTTCTTCTGCCATAGAGCGGACTGTCATAGGAAAGCGCGTGCTTTTTCATCATTCCGATCAGCGAGCCGCTGAGGATCAGCATGACATTGCTGTCCTGTAAAAAACTCATCCCAGATATTTTGCAGAATGGATGGGAAAGCCGGGTTTGTTTTGACCATGTATGGAAATTCATCCAGCACGATCACCTTTTTCTGATCCGGCTGGTATGCGGCGACTGCACGAAACAGGTCGGCCCAATCGGAAAATGTTACATTGCCAAGCAGCGCATTCCCAGTGGCTCTTGCGATCACACCGGCCATTCGCTTCATGCTCTGCGCCTCAACCTCCTCCGTGGCGAGGAAATATACGGCAGGCTTATCCTTGATAAATTCCTTGATCAGCCGGGTCTTTCCGACGCGCCGCCGACCATAGATCACAACAAAGCCGCCGTCACGACGATATTCCTGTTCAAGCGTCTGCAATTCACTCTGCCGCCCAATAAACTTCATTTCGGCTCATGTCCTTAATATAATCTTGATTATGATAATTCAAATTATGCTATTAGTATGGCAGACGATTGTAAAAAGTCAATCGAAACTTCTGTTTTAGTGAAACTATCTGATTTGGAGGGAATCCCCATGAAAGCAGCCAAGCTGACCGAGCATCCACGTTTCCGGCTTATGCGGCAGACGGACGTACAGAACGTCTGGCATATGCAGATGCCGCGATGGTTATTTTCCGACCCGCGTTACGCGGATATGAGTCTGGACGCGAAGTGACGTACACCTTTCTTCTGAACCGCTTCCAACTCTCACGGCGCAACAGCTGGGTAAATGATGCCGGTGAGGTGTTCGTGATCTTTCCGCGCAAGGCGCTGGCAAGGAGCTTCGCATCTGTGAGCAGCGCGTCACAGCGGCCTTTCGCAAGCTGGCGGAGCTTCAGCTGATATGGGAAAAACGCTGCGGGCGCGGCGACGCCAATCAGATCTATCTGGCCAGCGTCACGCCCATCGACGATCCTAGCTACGAATGTGCACCGTTCTCATCAAGGGAGTATGAATCCTGCGGTTCCAGAACCGCGGATTCTGCGTTTCTTGATGCGGAAGAACCACAGGATGTGCCGCCCCAGAACCCCGGAATCCCCGCTTTTAGAGCCGCAGATCCTGATGTTCCAGAACCGCAGGATTTGGGTGCAAGTAATACTGATTTTAGTCAACCTGATATAGCTTTCTCAGATGACAGTCCATCCGTACCTTCGGAGGACGGACCCGGACGATGAAAAAGAGCTCACGGGCATTCTGGATGCTTGTGAGCTTTCGTATTTCGAGCCGGAGGTGGCGCGCGTTTTTGAAAATGCCATCGAGCGGCTTTTCTACTCGGACAATCTGCGCATTGGGCAGGCTGTTCTGCCACGAAGCCGGGTGCGGTCGCGCCTGCACTTGCTGAACTATTTTGTTCTGCAAGAAGCGGAGAGCAAATTGCACGCGAACCGGAATGTGCCGGTCAGGGATTCTACGAAATATATTATGTCAACTATCTACAACTGCATCACGGAAACGGAAAGTGACCTGCTGGTTGATCCATACCTCAATTCGCTGCGTTCGCCGCCGGGAAAGGGGCGAGACTGATGCTGCTGACGAAACAGCAAAAATATCTGCTGGCGGCCTTGGAAAAGCTCGGCTGCGCGGAGCAGCGGCAGCTCGCCGCGCTGCTGCAAAAGACGTTTGCCTTTTCATCGATTGACGACGCCGTGCGCGTAACCGGCGCCTGTGTGCGGCAGATGCAGATGGGCGGGCTGCTGCAAATTTCAGAATGGTCTCGTTACGCAAATTGGAGCAGCCTTCCCCACAGCAGATAGAAGCCATTGACGTAATGCTGGAGCTGTCTGCGGCACAGCCGGAGATTTTTATGCCGTAGATAAACACATCCTACTCCGCTTTTCGCTTGGAGAACCCAGTTTCAAGCAATTCGTCATCGTGTCCGGCAGTGATCCGCCGCCAGAGCGTGAGCTCCGGCGGGAGGAAAAGATCATCGTTCTGCTGCCTGATAGCATCAAGCCAGAGACATTTCCATATACCAGACCCGTTATTTTTGCGATCCGGCAAGGAAACGGCACACACCGCTTTTTTGCCAGAAAATAATTTTAGGAGGAATTACATATGCCCAGAAAGAAAGCTGAACCCGAAGTGCTGCAAGAAGAAACCGTACAGCCAGAGACCGCACAAGCCGAAGAAACGTCACCGCAGAACAGCCCGTATTGGAACCGCAGGTCGAAGAACCTGCAATCACAGAACCTGTACAACCCTATGGAGAGGACGACGTGCCCGCAGCGGCAGAAAAATCTGAATCTTCCGAACCGGAGAAGAAATCCTTCTACAATCTGGACTTCCGTGCGCTCGATCAGGATCTCTCGCCGGAGCAGCGGCAGGAGTGGAACACGATCTATGCTTCCTTCCGCAGCCGAAGCGTCATGCGCGGCACGATCATCGGCGTTGATCCCCATACCATGACCGTCCGCAGCGCACAGACCGGACAGGTCGAGACCAAGCGGATGTACTGTGCGGTCATTGTGCCGTTCCGCGCCCGCATTCTGATCCCGGAAACAGGAAATGTGGGCGGAAAGAGAAGAACGCCCGGCGTTCGTTTTACGGAACATGCCGGGCGCTCAGATCGATTTTGTTATTACCCATGTGGATCGTGAAGCGGGCTTCGCCATCGGCTCCCGCCGTCTGGCGCTGGCGTCACGGCGCTATTTCTTCTCCACACAGCCGCTCCACCAGCCTGGCAGCCGTGTGCCGTGCCATGTGCTGGCCGTTGGGCCACGCCGGTGCCTGGTCGAGTGCTACGGCTACGACGTAAATCTCTCGCAGCGCGATATGAGTTATGCTGCCATTCCCGACTTGCGGGAGCAATATCATCCGGGCGACGAGCTGACCTGCGTGGTCAAGCAGTTTGACCGCAAGGCAGGCAGCTTGGAGATCTCCGTCAAGGAGACCGTTCCGAACCCCTTCGATGAAGCCAGCCTGCGTCACCCCGTCGGCTGCCGCCGCAGAGCGAGTATCGCAGGTAAATACGCCGGAGGCGTGTTCTGCAACCTCCCCGACGGCGCTGTCGTCATGTGCCGGTATTCGTTCCATTACGAGGACTCGGACTTCAAGACCGGCGATACCGTCATGGTCGTGATCCAGCGGTATGACGAGGGGAAGAAGCAGATTTTTGGGAAGATTGTGGGAAGGTGATTGCTGCGATTTTGTTTTGATAAAAATTAAATATATTGAGCGATATGATGATAGGCCGTTTCAAATAGATCTGTTCGCTTTAAAAAGAATTTCATACCCATAGTCAAACGCGGGGGATGGAAAAAGATTTGAACTAGTCAATAATTGTCCTGTTCCTATCCACTGTGCAACGTGATCTATTCGCATACGAATGATTATCAACAACATCGACAAAATGCGTGGAAAACCCATAATGTTGCAGCATTGCTTCTGCAATTAGTTTCGAGGCTTTGGAGTTGCTAAGGTTTGATAGTTTAGCACAATTTGTAAATTGCTCATCAGCGATTGCGGCCGCAATAACTCTATTAAGCGATTCTTCGTATTTTTTTGGTGTCCAGCTTCTCTTGCTATACTAGGAAGGACAGACGAATGTAATTCGGTTTCTCCACGATAGTAGACATTACCGTAATCTGCATTGATGAATTTTGCATAACCAATTATTTGATTTAATGCATTTGGATTGCCGACGTCAAATATCAAAGCCTCAGTTCCATCGTCAAAGTGATGGATTCCGATTTCGTTGACATATGGGTTCGAAATTTTCCGATTTTCCTTATATTTGTTCTTTTCGTATGTTTTGCGCCAGTTTTATTTGATTTCATTTCATCGCCCCAATTATCAGAAAACTATTAGGCTAAAACCTGATAGATAAATGCTACTGTTTCCGCTTCAAAAATCTTATCCTGCAAGAATGCGATCTGGATCAGCTCCTCAGGCGTTTACATCAAGCGCGTCGGCGATGTTAAAGAACGCTTCCATGGAGAACGCACGGACCATATTCGGTGCTTCGATCGCGCTCAGATGAGAGCGACTGATGCTTGCTTTTTCGGCTAACTGTTCCTGTGACATCCCGCGCATCTTCCGCAGGGAGGAGATCGCGATGCCCATCTGGATGAACCGATCCCGGTTTTTGAAACTGATTTCGTCTTTGCTCATAGTAAACGCCCCCTTCTGTGAAAATTATAGAAGCTGCGGCGTCTTGGTTCAGCTTCGCTTATAAAGCGATTGACTTATTTATAGAGCGTTATATAATTATATTATGCAATTCGCCGAAATATATGGCGCATGCGCTTTATAATAAGCAGACAATCGTTCTGTTGAAATGGGAGCGGAGGGAAACAGCTATGATTTGCGCGCTAATTGGAGATCAGACGATCAGAAATTTGAATGAGGAGCGTTTGGAACTGCGGCTTCGTACGCTGATTGAGCAGGAGCATGTTTCCGCGTTTGTTCTTGGCTATTTCGGTCCGTTTGAGCGGCTTGCGTTCCGCGTGATCCGGCGCTTGCAGCAGGACTATCCGCTGCTGGACTATACAGTGATCCTGTGCGGACTGCGAAAAGAGCGACCGGCAGAGCCGGAGCTTGACTATCTGCACACACTGTACCCGCAGGGCTGCTGGCTCTGGCCCGGACGGATCGGGTTGACGCGAACTGTGCTATCTTGCGTCGGCGTCGGACATGATCGCTTATTATGACGATACGGAGCAGCGCAGAGCCGCAAGCTGGATTCGTCGGGCAGCACGGAGAAAGCGGTTATGCGATACAACACTTGAGTAATCCGCAAGTTTGCACCCGCCTGTCGCTGCGCTACAATCAATCTGCATTCAGGTCAGAGCAGATTAAGGGCGGAGCAGATGAAGGGCGGAGGTGAAAGCTTGGGGACAGGTATGCCCCGGTTCCGTGCGCAGACCAATGAACACCAAAATACAACAGGACCAGTAAGACCGTAATTGCTGAATGGCAGTTACGGCCTTTTTGTGTCCATAAACGATGAAAGGAGTGAAACCATGAATGCCAGAGAAGAGCAGACTCATGCCAATCAGCTATTACAATCCCAAGCAGGAGATCCGTCTCAGTGCGTATGCGGACACGATCGTCCTTGAACCGGATGGGTGTGAGCCGCGTCTTCGCGCGATCCGCTTCGGCGGCTACCCGGAGATGGTACGCGCCATGTCGGACGCGATCTACGCCGGTGCGACGCTGGAAGCGGAATTTGCCGGTGAAACAGCCAGGCTCACCTGCGAACCAAGGAGTACGAATGCCATCTGAGTCACGACGGAATTTACGCCGAGGCGACCATCCTCTCACTGGACGATGCGGATGAAGCCAGACAGGACAGCGAGGAAGAAATAGACGGACAGGCAAATGTGGAACTGCCGCCGCGGAAGTGCGTTCTTTTCTGTCCGCCGGAGACCGGCGGGCGCTGTTTGAGGCGTTGGACCGGAAAACGGCTGTACCGCTCATCCCGGAGTTTCAGGACTATGTTCTGGACGAATTGCAGCGGCGCAGGTGCTCAAGCCGCTGCGCGTCATCTCCATCCGGGAACGGCTGGAGGCGTGGCTGCTGCTGTGCAAAAAGGACGACGCCAACATCGCCAAGGTACTGGAGGATGGCCTAAAAGCGGCGCAATTCGTATTCCTGGAACAGCTTCAGAACCTCAGCGGCTTTGACAGTGTGCATTCTGTCACCAGCTATCTGTCTGCGTTCGGTGTGACCGTCGCGGAGCGTATCCGAGAGCAGTTCCAACCGCTGTTTGACCCCGCTGCGGAGCAGCTTTCCCCAGAGATTCTGCACATCAACGACTATATCCGCACACACGCAGGCTACAGCCTTTACCCGGCACAGCTTGCGGTCGCGGAATCGGTCAAGCGCAAGCTCTCGGAGGGAAAGTCCGCGTTCATCGTGGCAGAGTGCGGCAGCGGCAAGACGAAGATCGGCGCAACAGCACTGGCGGCGTATCAGGCACAGAAACGAAAAAAGACGTTCAACATCATTCTTTGCCCGTCGCACGTTGCGAAAAAGTGGGTACGTGAACTTGCCGAAACGCTGCCGGACGCTGCAGGCGTCATTGTCCGCAGCATTGCGGAGCTGGACAGCCTGTACGCGCAGTACCGGCAGGGCGACAAAAGCATCTACGCCGTTATCAGCAAGGAAAAGGCACGAGACGGCTATTATATGCGCCGCCCGGCGGTCCTTTTTGACGCACGGAAAGGTGCGTTCCGCTGCCCCGGCTGTGGTTCCGTCATAGAATTGCCAAGCAGCGACGATACATACGACTGGGTGACCGCGAAACCGGAAGCGTTCCGCATGGAAAACCGGCGCAATCATCAATGTATGAATTGTGAAAGTCCCTTGTGGACGGCAGTGAATCCAAGCGTACCTTCTCCGTGGGTCAAGATCCCGGAATACGGCTGGGTGCATCGAAAGCTGGCAGTCCATGCCATGCAGAAGACAAAGAACCCCGCCGCGCTGGACGCTTTGCAGACGCTTCACGAGAACCCGGACGGGTACTTTCCGACGCGCGGCGCGTGCCGGCGGTATCCGCTCAGCTCGTACATCAAGAAGCGATACCGCGGCAGGCTTGACGGCCTCATCGTGGATGAGCTGCACGAGTACAACAACGACAGCGGGCAGGGTGACGCGATGGCAGAGCTGTTCGGCACGGCAAAAAAGGTCATCGGCATGACAGCTACACTCATCAATGGCTACAGCTCCGGTATCTTTCATCTGCTTTACCGCACGTCGGCGCAGCTGATGCTGGCAGACGGAAAGCCGCATGAAAAGCCCGCGCTGTTCAACACGGAGTATGGCGTTGTGGAAACGACCTACACCGAAGCCGATGAAAGCTATGCGGCAAAGCGCAGATCGCAGAAAAGCGGCGTTCGGACGCGTCAGCTTCCGGGCGTTTCGCCGCTGGTGTTTTCGAGGTTTCTGCTGGAAAAAACGGCGTTTTTGTCGCTGTCCGACATGGGCAAGGCACTCCCCAGCTATGAAGAAATTCCCATTGCCTGTGGATGGATGAGGCGGTGCAACGGAGTACAAGCGGATCGAGCATAAGCTTGTACAGGTTTACGTTCAGACCGCCGCGCAGCACAGAAGATTCTTTCCGCGTATCTAAATCTGCTGACCGTCTACCCGGATCAGCCGTATGACCAGAAGCCCATTCTCTACCCCGACAGCGATGTACCCATCGTCGAACCTGAGAACATCGGGGATGCGGATACGCTCGGAGAAAAAGAACAGCGGACGCTGGAGATCGTAAGAGCCGCTATTCAGAACGGGGAACGTGCGCTCATCTACACAAGCTGGGTGCGCACGGATTCGCAGCAGAAGCTCAAAAAGCTCCTGACGGACGAAGGCTACCGCACGGAGATTTTGACCGACAAGATCAAGACCACCGACCGCGAGGACTGGGTGCAGAAAAAGCTCGCCGCCGGGATGCAGGTGCTGATCACGAACCCGTCTCTGGTAGAAACGGGCTTAGATCTCAACGCCTTTACGACGCTGGTGTTTTACAGTATGGGCTACAAGCTCTTTACGCTGCGGCAGGCGTCGCGCCGAAGCTGGCGCATCAACCAGAAAGCACCTGCGGTCAAGGTCTATATGCTCTACTACGAGGACACCATGCAGCAGAAATGCCTGAAGCTCATGGCCTCGAAGCTGGCAGTTGCCGGTCTCATTGAAGGAAACTTCTCTGAGGAAGGACTTGCCGCAATGAGCGACGTGCAGGACATGACCTCTCAGATGGCGAAGGAGCTGATGCTCGGTATCCGCGACAATGTGGAGGATATTGCGGCAGCGTTCAAGAAGATGGCATTCGAAAACCGGACAGAGAGGTACCGGAAGTACCCGCTGAAGAAACGTCTTTACCGCCGGAATCTGTGCCGGCAAGGATTGAACAGCCCAAGCGCGTGTTTACAGTGGAGCAGGAAGAAAAGCTGCAAGCCGCCATGGTGCAGCTGGAACAGCAGAAAGCCAAGCGAACGAAGAAAACGCAGCAGGTGGAAAACCAGCTGAGTCTATTCGATTTCGTTGCGTAAAAAGGAGGATGCTATGAAATTTATCGTCAACCGAACAGAACTGCTTGCCGCAGCGCAGAACGCCGAACGCATTGCGCCCAGAGTCTCCACGATTGAAATTCTGCAATGCGCGTATTTGCAGGCATGCAGGACACGCTCACCGTCGCGTCGGCAATCTGGAAATTGCGTTGGAGCAGCAGCTCCCCGCACAGATTGAGGCTGAGGGCCGCGTTGTCAAAGCACCGCTTCTCTCCGGAATGCTGCGCCTGCTGGATGGCGAGCGCGTGACTTTCCAGATGAAAAACGGAAAGCTCGTTGTTTCCTCTGGAAACGCGGAATATGCCATTCCCGTCATGGACGCGGCACAGTACCCGCGCATGGAAATTCCCTGCCCGGTGGCAACCGTGCCTGTGAGCGGCATTCCTTCGCTGACCAAACGGACGGCGTTTGCCGTTTCCGAGGAGACTGCCCGACCCATGCTTAAATGCGTGAACCTGATTTTCGGTGTAGACGGCCTGCAGGCGGTCAGCACAGACAGCTTTCGTATCGCATCCGCCAAAGGCGACCGCGAGAGCCGCGGGAACATCAGTTTCCTTGTTCCGGCAGCTTCACTGGAAAAGCTGGCAGGTCTGGTAAGCGACCGCGAGAAGCTGCAGGTCGGTACGACCGGGAAAGCCATTGTGTTCACAAAAGAGAACTTCTCGTTCGCTGCGCGAATTATGGAAGGACCATATCTTGCCGTGTCGCAGGTGCTGTCCAATCTGAAACAGCAGTTTACCGTCCTGACCGACGCCGCCCTGCTCCGCGATACTATTTTGCAAGCCCTGAGCGTCACCGGCACGCAGAACCGATTTTCCTGTCCTTTGCAGGAAACCGGCTGACTGTGCGCTGTGAAAGCGAATATGGCATTTCGGAGACGGCTATGGACGTGGTCGCGCTGAGCGGCGAGCCTGTGGGTGTGTACTGGTACAATCCGGCGCAGCTCATGGAGTGCCTGAAAGCGCTGAACGGAACGCTCATGCTGGAGGTCGTGCAGCACAGTGCGCTGCTTCTCAAAACAGACGAGCTTGTCTGCTTCCAGATGGCGGTGCGTGAACCGAAAGCCATTGAAGCAAAGCCACAAAAGACAAAAAAGCCGCGCAAGAAGGCGGCATAAAAAAGGAGGACACGCCTATTTGAAGAAACCGACCATCTGCCGCTACTGTGGCGGGATCATCCGGCTCGTTCCCGCTGCTGATGTCTATGGCAGCTCCACGGAACGGCTCGGAATGCAGAACGAATATCTGTATCAGTGTCAGAACTGCAATGCCCGCGTTGGCTGCCACAAGGGTACCACGCGGCCGCTCGGCGATGTGGCGAATGAAATTCTGCGGCTCAAGCGCATCGAAGCCCATCAGGTGTTCGACGCTTACTGGCAGAAGCAGCACATCAGCCGGACGAAAGCCTATCAATGGCTGGCAAGAGAATTAAAGCTCTCAGAGGAGGAGACGCACATCGGCGGGTTTGAAATTGATACCTGTCAGCGCGTGATCGACCTCTGCCGGGCCAAAATGGATAAAAAGTAAGGAGAATATCGTATGAAGATCCGGCCAAAGGTTCCCGTATGCACAGACTGTGACCACGTTTTCGAGTACAGAGGTCGAAACCCCGGTCAGCTCGGCGGCGTGGTGGTGCAGTTTGGAGAAGCCTACTGCACGAAGAAGAAAAAGCCGCGCTTACTAAAACGCTGGCACAATATGCTCCGCGTGCCGGACTGGTGCAAGAAGCGCATCCGGCCGAGCCTGGTGCGCATCTATGATTTTGCCAGCACGGAGAGCTGGCTCATGCACGAAAATCTCTGCAAGTCTCTCGGGCGTGAGATCGGCCCCACGGCATCCAGATACACGCTCTCCGAGGTGCGGCAGCTTGATCTGGACGCATACGCGTTCCAGAAGCAGGTTCGTACCACACCCGTAGAGGAGCTTTTGAATGTGCATCTGGGGCTGCATCAGGTCGTGGAGGTCTTTGACGGCGTACAGTCCGTCATCCTCTATAAAACGCTGGATGGTTACATCCCTGCCCCGTCGTTTGACGCCGAACGCGCCAGACAGAACCGCAGAGAGCAGAAAAAGGCATCCGCCTGACAAAACACACATGGAGGCATCTGCCTCCCCCAAATACAAAGGAGAAAGACCATGAAAAACAATTTCACCATTTCTCAGAGAAACGCCATCGTGGAAAACCATCTGTGGTGCGTCAAGGCTGTCATGAAGCAGAACCGTGCGCTCATCCGCGCGGCAAAGCTGGACACAGACGACGTGTATCAGCAGCTTGCGCTGCGGCTCATCCGGGCGGTCATGTCGTATGACCCGGAGAAAGGGCAATCTGGAGCA
>VOFK01001814.1_pt1 | contig 13615 bp, 20 predicted proteins | sample 5384121 | NCBI WGS metagenome assembly VOFK01 (sample SAMN12384730, study PRJNA508395) | human gut metagenome | isolation source: healthy gut J | host: Homo sapiens | reverse complement strand
GTGTCACTTTTCTTGACTACATTGATTCTATAATTGAGTGCTTTTTAATGCTCAAATTCAAGCCGTATCCCTGCGATGCAGCTTTTTTTCTAAGAAAAAATCTTTGAAAGGAAGCAAAAACATGAAAAAAGAAACTCAAAAAGTCACTTGCGTGTCTGCTTGCAACGCTGTTGATTTTCAGCACCGTGCCGATGAGCGCTCTTGCCGATGAAGCAGCTGCACCGGTTACAGTCGAAACAGCGTTGAAGAAGCGCACACCCGGACACGGAGCCGTATGCAGAACCGACCACCGCGACACCGGAGGCAAGCGCAAAGCCCTCTGCCGAACCGACAGCAGAACCCTCACCGGAAGCAACAGAGGAACCGACTGAATCGGAGGTCAGTGCAGAGCCGGAAGCAACGGCTGAACCCACTGCTTCCCCCACGCCAAACCCGGAGGATGAAATCAGTCTATTAGCGCTCGGCGATGAGGCAGTTACGCGTTACCGCACGGTAGGGCATCAACGGTAATTTCAGTTCCAACTATTTGTATGATCTCGGTCAATACCCGCTCTACGATATCCTGCTCAATGGCACAAGCTATCCGGCCTACTGTTTGCAGCACGGTAAAAGGTCGTGTGAATTTCAATGGAGCATACGTGCAAAGAGAATTATGGCATGACTGAAGCTATGCGCCGCATCGTGGACTTACGGCTTTAACAACATAAATTCTTTTGCAGGACGGCAATAACGGTTGGTACAGCGCCGAAACCGCCAAAATGATGGTCACACAGCATCTTGTTTGGCTGGCGTCCGAAGGCTATATTACCGTAGACGGTACAAACTGGTCTTGGGGTTCCGGCATCGATAACGATGTTGAGCGCATGGCAAATCTGGCGTATAACAGTTCTGTTGTGCGCAGCTATTATGCGGAGTTAAAAGATCGTCTTTTACGCTCTGAAATCGTCCCGTCCTTTGCAGGCAAAAAGCAGCGACGGCAGCGATGCTCAGGAAATCGATTTTACAGCTGTAACCGGTAAGTACACGGCTACTGTTACTGATACCAACGGCGTGCTGGATTTGTTCGATTTTCAGCAGGCAGGCTTTTGATATTTCTCGTAACGGCAATACGCTGACGATTTCCACGAACACGCTGCGGAGCAAGAGACAACGATTATCGGTGCAGGCTACACCGTCGGCGATAAAAAACAGCATTGCCGTTTGGGAGGACAGAGACCAACAGGCCAACATTCAGCACCAAGCGACTTGTCCGGGCACAACGCAGACCATGGCGTACATCAAAATAAAAGGTGAAAAGCCTTCATATACAATCACGCTCAATAAAACAAGCGCTGATTTGACGATTACTAACGGCAACCCCAATTACAGCCTTGAAGGCGCAGTATATTATGTTTATAAAGAAGCTGGGAACCCGATTATCCGTATTGGGATTATGAGCCGTATGCGACCTTTACCACGGACGCGAACGGACACGCCGAACTTAGTAAGAAATTACAGTCAAGCAATTATGTAACTTTTTGAAGCCGTAGCGCCGAAGGGCTACTGTGCAGACAGCAAAACCCATAAATTCACCGTCACGGGAGAAACAACGCTAAATGTTGTGGATGACCGGGCACAATCGTATTATCTGTTCATAAGAAAGAAACAGCGCAGACGGATTCGGATCAGGCTTCAGGTAACGCTTCTTTGGCGGAGCAGTATACCGTGTAAGCTATTTGGTCGATGGCCAAATGGTTTGTAAAGATATTACCACTAACAGCAAGGGCGTTACAGGATTAAATAAAATCCCCTCGGCCAAAATCACGGTTCAGGAAATTACTGCACCGATAGGCTACAAGCTCGATCCGACTGTGCATACGTACAACATCACAACGCTCGGTACCGGTGATGTTTATGAACTCGAACCGGAAGACTTTACGGAAGATGTCTTCAAAGGGCAAAATTGCGCTGCAAAGCAGTATGAAACGCTCGACGACCGCGCAGAAGAACAAGGCGCAGAGTTTGATGTTTACCTCAAGTCTGCGGGCAGTTACGATGCAGCCAAAGAGACCGAGCGCGACCATATCACCACCGGCGCAGATGGCATGGCAACCACAAAGGACTTGCCTTACGGCACATACGTCGTGCATCAAACAAAGGGCGGCAACGGTCGTCAGCTTGTAGCCGATTTTGATGTTTCAATCTCCGAGGATGGCAAGGTTTACAGCTATGATCTTGTCAACGTACAGAAAAATGCACAGCTCAAGATCGTAAAGACTTCCGAAGACGGCGTAATCGAAGGCATTCACTTCCGCGTGACGCGCCTTGAGGATAGCTATTCCGCAGAGTATGTAACGAATGCCGCAGGCGAAATCCTTACGGAAACACTTCCGATTTACGCGGACAAAGACGGTGCGAATAAGTATCAGTACAAGGTCGAAGAACTTGATACAGAGGAAAACTTTCGGATATCAGCTTCCGACTCGCAGAACCGTAGAACTCAGCGAAGGCGAAATTGCTTCTGTAAGCTTCCATAATGTGCCGATTGAAATCGGTACGAAGGCCACCGTTGAGGGAGAAAAAGAAGTTGATCCGCTCGATAAAGTTACGCTGACCGATACGGTATCATACACTGGCCTTGTTCCCGGTAAAGAGTACAAAGTAACCGGCGTACTGATGGATAAAAAAACCGGTGAAAAAATTACTTGTGAATGGGAAAGAGATCACCGCTGAAACTACCTTTATCGCAGAAACAAAGAATGGCAGCGTAGACGTTACCTTTATCTTTGACGCAACCGGTCTGCATGGTAAAGCGAATCGTTGTTTGTCGAGGATTTGTACCGTGAAAACGCGCTGCTTGCTACCCATGCGGACATCAACGACGAAGGGCAGACCGTAAAGATTAAGAATCCTGAAATCGGAACAAAGGCAACAGCAGACGGCAAAAAAGAAATTACAGCGGATAAGATCACGATTACCGATGTTGTGAGCTATAAGGATTTGACCCCCGGTAAAGAATATAAGCTTACGGTGTGCTGATGAACAAAGCCACGAACGATAAGCTGCTCATCGATGGTAAAGAAATCACGGCAGAAGCTACCTTTACGCCAAAAGCTACCACCGGCGAAGTTGAGATGACGTTTTACTTTCGACGCGCGTGAGCTGACGGTCGAAAACTGAGGTCGTAGCTTTTGAAACGCTTTATCGCGACGGTATTGAAATTGCAGTACATGCAGACATCGAAGATGAGGGTCAGACGGTGAAGATTCTGCCGCTGCATGGCTCCATCAGCACGATCAAAGGTCGATGCAGGAGACTCGCAGCACCGTCTTTCCGGCGCTGTGTTCGGCATCTATCGCGATGTAAACGGCGATGGTCGTTACACAGAGGGCATAGATACGTTTGTCGGCAATATGCGCGAAAAAGAAACCGGTGTGTATGAACTTGATGGTTTGCTTTACGGCAAAGTTTCTAATCCATGAGAAGCAGGCTCCGTCTGGCTTCTCACAGGATAAAAAAACTATTACAGCTTCGAAATCACAAGAGACGGGGGAAAAAGGTGCAGTTTGAGGTTAAGCCCGGTATGAATTTCCCGAACAGCGCATTCCCAAAGACCCGGCAGCAGTAATCACGGTGTTTATGCAGCACTGCTCGCTCTTGTGGTTTCCGCCTCGGTTTAGGTGCTGTGATTTTTCACAAAGTCAAAAAAGCAAGTAAATAAAAACCGGCAATATTGCCGATTCCTAAGCTACCCGTGCAGAGTGAGAAAGGCCCATTACCGTTTGGTGATGGGCTTTTGTAATGCAGAGCGCCGGTCACAATCCCGGTGGGGCACTGCAAATTTAATGTAATAGAAAGGTAAATGTTGATATGCATATTTTTTGAAGAAGCAAGCCCAACGATTATAGGGCAGATGGTTACGCCTAAAAAACATAGGAGACTTTTTTCTTGAATCATCGTACTACTTTTTTACTGCTGGGATGATCTTATGGAGTTGGAATACGGTCAGTGTGTTAGAAACAAGAAAAAAATATTATTTTATCTCTGAGTTTGCTGAGGCAATTATGAAAAAAGAGGCTTTTTCTGCGACAAGCCTCTTTATGCGGAATTCACAGAAGAGCAAATTCAGAAGTATTTCAGCGGCGAGTATTCAGTCGGACAAATCTTTGCTCTTGCAATATCTCAAGCCCTTAATTTCACACCAGAACAAGTTGAAGTTTTGGAAGATAAAAACCTGAAATGCTTGGCCGTATGGATTCTGTACGATATGGTATTGGGTACAGATGTGAGAGATATTAGAGAAATACTTAATAAACCGATTTTTATAGAAGAAAAGGAAAAGCAAATTCGGAACTTGCATGGTAAAAGGCATTACTTACTCATTTCCCAAGAAAACTGGAAAATGGTAACAGGGGGTGGAACGCATGGAACAAAGTGCGCCGATGACGGTACACTCAATTGTATTAAAAAAAAATTTGCGTGGTAATTTCCTTTGTTCGGATGCAGTTATGGATGATGACTATAATCTCATTGATACAAATGAAAATAGATACTTGAGCATTTGATTATAGACTATATTAGAAGAATTTGTAAATTTGATGAATGACATAGTTTTGTGACCACATAGGGGCGACCACTTTTTGGATTTTTGAAATTCTGAAAATAAGGCAACATAGCCTATTTGTTGTTTTAGGTATTTATACTCGACAGGGAGATATAAGAAAACTTTTTAGAAATAAAGACGCGACATGCTAATGACGAAGAAGTATGTTCATTTGTTGCAATACGTCTGAGAAGTAGTGTGTGCCTATCGTCTTTGTTTTCCATTTCTATCGAGAATTTTCCATATCCTAATAGAGGAGTATTATAATCTTCATCTCGGAAACCCATTAAAAGATTCTTGGGCTGTAAGTGTTTTCCTTCTTGTGTAATTTGAGGTGGAGTTTTTTCAATATGAAAATTAGTAGCGTGGTTAGTATTTGTTTTACATATAGAAGTTTTTTGTGGTTTGACATGAGAAATTCGCGTAAGAAGGCTGTGTAACTGACGTGATACATAGTCTCTATCTTCAGAGTTAAAAGAGTTCATAATTGTTTTTGCTCTATTTGTGGACAGATAAAGTTGGGCTAAGGGGCAATCTTCAGCATGTGATTGTTTCTGTGCAGTTCGCAAATATGCAGGTTGATCGTTTTACATATGTAAGTTTAGCCTCTTTGCAGATAGGGCAGACCATGTACGGTTCATACTCAGCGCGAAATAAAAGGAATATTGCGATATATTAGCGCTATTTGAAAAAACAGAAAGTTCCGATTTTTTGTTTTCTAAGTAAGCATAATCAAATTTCATCTTCAGTATCGCCTCTAATAGTCATATAACTGTTGGTAAATAACATAAATATTGTATCTAATTTGACTGTACAATGCAATATAAAGTTTGACGGTAAGGAAAAAGCAGTACGTGGATGTTCGTTGACGGGAAGACGCTGTACATAAGTAAAGCGTGACCGGCAATATTGCCGGGTTTTATACGAAAAAAGGAGCGTCCACAACTTTAGGGACGCTCCTCGCAGATGGATAATGTTGAATTTGAACTTTCAGAACAGATCACTATGTGATCCGGTTCTGGTTAAGCAGAGATGAGCTCATCGTTTTGAATTTCATAAAATTAGAAGCCAATCGGGGGTGATATGGCACTCCCTGCAACCGGCATAATTGCCAGACAAGTTGTGATCTCGATAATTTTCCGGCAAAGGCTTTTGTTCAGCCAGAATGGTGATAACCTCTTCCAGAAGCCGAATATCGTAACCCCTTTTGACGATTCGCTTGTAATCTTTTTGAAGGTCGTCTGATACTTAATCGTCAGCATTCAGATCCTCCATCAGCTCTTTTTACGGAGGAAAAACCTTTGCTCATTCAATTCCGTTTTTTGCGTCTTCGATAGCTTTTCTTGTTACGGCGTTCGGTACTTCGGCGCCGATTTCAAAAAAGGAATGCGATATTCGCGTACTGCTTTTTTGCGAAAACGGTAAAAGCGGTCGTCATCGTCATGCCCATATCAGTGCAGAAAGCCTCGAATTGTGTTTTTAAATCGCTGTCCATGCGAATATTGACGTTTGTTTGTGCCATTATACAACCTCCTTTGGTACTTATATTATAGCACTTTGTAATGATACTGTCAATAAATTTTCGCACGATTGATTGATGTGCAAAATGTAGATGATAATCGTAACATAATACAGATAAGAAAGAAAAGAGGAGCGAGAATATGCAAAAAGTTGTTGGATTTTTCAGTAAACCGGAAAATCTGTTTGTGCTGACACTTTGATAGGGCTTTTTACGGGGACGTATAAGGTGGTGTCAAAGGCCTCAAATCACAACAATAGCTTGTATCAAAGGGTCAGCTCACCTATATGTTTCTATCTTAGGCTTTTTGGTATGTATATACCCTTCCTTGGATAGGTAGTTTGTTGATTTCGGGAGGAAATTATGAAGAATGGTTGCAGGCATCAAAGAACACAGAGCCATATAGATTTTTTTCATAATTGGTTTGGTGATGATCTTCGGGAGTTATGCGATGTATATTCGGTGCTGCTTGAGCGCATTGCACGCGGGATTATGAATAAGGTTTCAATTAAAAATGATCTTGAACTCATCAATTCAAAATTTGGCACAAGCTATACGGCAAGCGACTATATGTATGGTAAAGGGCACATTAAGCAAATTGTAACTTATATAAGCATAGGAGAAGAAAGTATTGCGGAGCTGATTTCAAACCCAAAACTTTCAGATGCAAAGAGAACTGTAATTCTTGACCTTCTTAGTCGTGGACTTACAGTAGACCAGATTAAGCCCCATACAGTCGGACGATCCGTATACAGCGGAACAGCTGCAATTTGAACTCTACAAATTGTTTTTTACCCAAATAGGGGATCGTCAATAGCCGCAATATAACAAAAATAACCTGCCTGTGCAGAGTGAGAAAGCTCATTACCGTTTGGTGATGGGCTTTTTGTAATGCAGAGCGCTGGTCACAATCCCGGCAGGGGCCTGTAAATAAAAGGAAAGGAGCAAGAAGCTACGCCGAGCATTCCGGCAAACAAAACTGTAAACTTATATTTTCGGCAAAGGAGAAAGGCAAAATGGAAAGAAATGTATGGTGTTGTGCTGCTGTACACAGAAGGCATGGCAATTTGTGAAGATGACTGGGAGAACCTTTGGTGCGCTGAGATGCCAGAAGAATTTGTAACAGCAGGAGATGGCATTGAAATCGACGGATTGACGCCATTAGAAGATCTTCCGATAGAGCAGCAAGTGCGTATTAAAAATGAGCTGGCTGCACTGCGGAAGAATATCTGGACGTGCTGCGTAATTATGGTGGAGGTGAGGAGTAATGCCCGGTTACGGAAAATATCGTTCACCAGAGGAAAAAGAAGAATTTGTAAAGCAACTGGGTGCAGACGCCAAGCAGCGCGTTATTGACCTTGCAGAAAACTGGGAAGCAGATGCAAAAGATGTTGCGGAATTTTTGATTTTTCAAGCCGGTTCCCAGATTACAGCGTCCGCAACCAGATGCTGATCTACAAGCAAAATCCGTATGCTATGTTTACTGCGGGATATAATCAATTTGAAAAAATGGGCTATACCGTACAAAAAGGGCGAAACAGGTATGCGTATATGGGTACCCCCATAATATTACCTATTATCGTGGCAAAGAAAGTGAACCATGGAAGAGGCTGACGAAAAGCACACCAAAAGCAGTACGGGACATGATAAAAGCCGGAATGCTTGAGACACGTGAAGAATTGCAGTTCTATCGTTATGGAGTGGTCTTTGATATTGCACAAACGAATTGCCCTGCGGAAGATTACCCTAAATTAGTCGGTCTCGGCTGCGCAGATGAGCTGCACGCAGCGGCGTTTGACATTATCAGCGAATACAGCAACCGCTGCGGAATGCCGGTGCGGACGATTGATTTAAAGAGCGTTGCGCTGCGCGGATATTACGAATCAGAGACATGCAACATTACGATTAACAGCCGCCTTGCTGATACACAGCGATTATCGACGCTGCTGCATGAGATGGCGCACGGCATGTTGCAACACGGTATGGATACCGGCAAAGCCGTGCACAGCGTGAGGTTTGAAGCAGACGCTTTATCCGTTATGCTTGAATCCGCCATGGGTCTGCCAATCACTGACACACGTAAGGAGCACATGAGCGTGGAGTATAAGAACTACATAACCGAGCTTAAAACGGGCAAAACGGATGAAGAAAAAGCGGAAATCAATGAGCAGATCGATAAGGTTTTTAAACCAATCGGTGATCTATATAAGCGCCATGCGCCGCAGATTTTGGCAGCACTGCGCTTATCAGGCATTCAGCCGCAGCCGATAAAAACAGCGCAGGCAGCACCTGAACAGGAAGAAAAGACGCCGGAGCACATTATGGACAAGCCGAAAAGAAAAATGAATCGTTCACTGTAAAGAGAAATGAACGTAGAAAGGAGTGAATTTTTGGCAATATCGAGAGATCAGGTTGATGAGATCAAAAGCCGCGTGAGCATTATAGATGTTGCAGCAGAACGTGTGAATCTATCGCGGCACGGTTCAACCATGTCGTGCTGTTGTCCGTTCCATCAGGAAAAAACACCGTCATGCGTATTGTATGAGAAGACCAATTCCTTTTACTGCTTCGGCTGCGGCACGAGCGGCGACGTCATATCTTTTATTCGCGGTACGGATAATCTCAGTTACGTGGAGGCGGTGCAGCAGCTCGCCCAGCGTGCCGGAATAACGATTGATGCCAAAGGCGCACAGCTCAATCAGCGTGAGCAGGAGCTCAGAGATCGTATTCGTGCGTGCAACCGAGAGGCGGCACGTTACTTCTTCCGTTCGCTTACAGGACGATGAAAGGCAGTGTCGGGCGAACTTATTTGCTGAATGAACGCGGTTTGAGCATGGCCGCTGTACGACATTTTGGTTTAGGTTATGCGAAGCGAAAGCTTTTGGGCTTGTGAATTATCTGCGCGATAAAAGGCTTTACGGATGATGAGATGATAACCGCAAAATCTTGCGTACCAAAGAATAAAACCGGGCACGTTATGGATCGGTTCCGAAGACCGAATCATGTACCCGATTTTTGATACAGTCGGCAATGTAATTGCGTTTGGTGGACGCGCCCCTGAACAAAGGACAAGGCAAAATACATAAACACCAACACCACGCCGGTATTCAGAAAGTCCAATAATCTGTACGGATATAACTTCGCACGCAAGGCGCACAGCGACCATTTGATACTCGCAGAAGGGTACATGGACGTGATCGCGCTGCAAACAGCGGGCTTTGCTGGTGCGGTCGCTTCACTCGGTACATCGTTGACGGAGGAACAAGCAAAGCTGATTGGGCGGAGCTGCAAAGGGAGCTTACTATTTGTTATGACAGCGACAGTGCGGGCATCAGAGCAACGCAAAGAGACTATACAGGTTTGCGTTCTGCGTGCCCAAGTTGCGCGTCAGCGTGGCTTCCTTGGGCGAAGGTAAAGACCGGATGAGTTCATAAAAAATGCACTCGGAGGACGGAGCAGAACGTCTTGCTGAGGCTTTCAAAGCAGCGATAAGCGATACCGAATACCGGCTACAAATGTGCAAAAACGGGTTGGACATGAACGTGAATAAAGACCGTTTGACTTATGCCGTTGAAGCGGTGCGTGTGTTGGCGACGGTCGAAAACCGGTGGAACAGGATTTATTGCGGCAAAATTGCTGCGGAGGTCGGAGTTGGACGTGAGAGTATCTTTAGCACAGGTGCAGGCAGCTGCGACAGACCCGGCAAATAAAACACGTGCCGGAAGAAATTAAAGACGAGCCGAAATTTTGAGCGGAAGAAGAACCTACACAGCGCTATCATGCGTTTATTCGCCCGGGTTTCTGACGCAGAAAGTGAAGTGGTAGCCTTTGCGGATGTCATTATAAACGAAGACTACCGCATCAACGGCGTGCGTCTGGTGTTGGATGAACACAATCGATTTTCGGCCTTGATGCCCGCGTATCTTGCTAAAGATAGGCGTGTGAAATGGGTTCAAGCGCGTCGAGCTGAAGCGGCGGAGATGAAAGGGAAATGACGGCGTTCCTTTGCACGTAATTTTGATTTCAACTCGGAGGTTGAAGTTATCGGCGGCGGTACGGCGATAGACGTCGGAGAGACAAAGCTCACGCTGCGGAAGGCTGCAAACCGCAATACAGTTAAAGCGTATGCCGAGCTGCAAAACGATGTTTTGCGCTCAAATACGGCAAGATCATGGAGGGCAAACGCAGGTATTTCTATTCACCGCCGAGCATGGGAACGTACACAGATCAGGACGGCAATAAGCAATATCAGTATGCGTATGGGTTTGCTTCCGCACGGAGCGCACAAAATTTCGGGAGAAATTAAGAAACAATACGAGCTCATGTGCAAAAAAACAAGCGGGTCTATGAAGCAAAAATCAAATAGTGAGGTGAGATTTTGCAGACGATTTATTTAGTTACGGACTTCTGGCGTCAGGGAAGACGAGCTTTGCAGGTGCTTGAAGGCTTAAAGCTATTGCGGAGTACAGCGTCACGCCGCAGAGAATCGCACGAATCTACAACAGTTCGGAAACGTATGCGATGCAAAAAGCTTATTGACGACGGGCGCAGTTTTCTTTGTGAGCTACCGCTCGAGCAAGAAAAAAATGGAACAGTTTTTCGGTTTACTTGAGGGCAAAAACGTATGCGATAAACTGCTATTGTATGGGTCTGCCGGACGCAGCAGAAGCCATAGCGCGATTGGTGCGGCGAGATCGTACAGGTGTTCCGACTGCGAAAATTTTGGAAGATTTTGAACTGTTCCCGTCAATATCGGGAGCTTTCAAGGCGTGTAGAAAGCATCAAGTTCTTCGATAACACACATGGGTTTTTTGCTTTACCCGGCTATTACAGTGCGGGAAAATTTATGCTTTCAGGTGCCGGTCATTGCGTGCCGTGGATGCAAACCGTTAGAGCTGCACTGCTTCCGAATGAGCAGCAAATTACGCCGGAGGAGTGTGTGGGCAGACAGAAATTTTTGAAAGAAAGGTAAAAAAAATGAAGAAAAAATCAGATGGAAATCGGTGAAGCTCAACGTAAGCGCGGAAAAAAAGAAGGGCGCTCGAGATGTACTGCACGGACTTCGCGGGCACAATGCAAAGGATTTGCAGGCAGCGGCGGAACAGATTTTTAACGCAAAATATAACAAGTCCGTGCCGAAAGCCGTGCGCGAATACGTGGAGTTGTGCAGAGACGAGGAAAATTCTTCCGCTGCAACGAGCGAAAAGTAATCCACTTTTTCGCAAAACGCAGTGAAAAACTGCGGGAAACCTTCTCCTTAATCAGCAAATTTCTGTGTCTGCCGGACATGTTTTTGCGTGCGGCGGCGCAAAATTTTGGGCGAACTCCGTTCGTTTTTTTGGCTATCAGCAAAAAGATTTGCGGCGGAAGCCGCCCCAGAAAAAGCGCGAAACGCACTTTTTCTGTTTGTTGCAAGCATACCATTCTTACGTAAGAATGGTAGATCGGTGAAAATCACCGATTTTTTTAGGAACACCCTAAAACCCGTCATGCAGAAAGAAGTGAGACAAATAAGAAAAGGCGAATACAAATACCCTTACCGTTTAGAGTTGCGCTTAAATGAAACACAAATGGCACGTCTGCAATCCTTGGCGAGCAAATCCGGCTTATCGATGTCGGCGTATGTGCGGCAGCTTATCGACGGTGTGCTTCGCAGGAACGCCCGCCGTTGGATTTTTATAAGATGCTGACAGAGCTGCGTTATATTGGCAACAACATGAACCAGCTTACACGCATAGCACATGCGACCGGCAGAATCGACAGAGAAATTTGAGCGGCTGACCGATGAGATCAAGCCGCTGGCATCTATGCTGTATCGCTACGTTACGGAGCCAATCAAACGCGACCCGATGACTTCGGAGCTTGGGACGTATATCCGTAAGTCCGACCAAAAGGCACTGAAAGAAAAACGGGAGGAAGAACGAAAGTGGCGGTAACAAAAATCTGGAAGATCAACGGCTGGATCGGCGACTGCCTGCTTTACATCGAAAATCCGAACAAGACGCAGAACCCGTTGGTGATCGGTGATCCGAAATTAAAAGAGGAAGAATACCAATCTCTGACGGATGTGATCGAGTATGCGGAAGACGGCAACAAAACCGTGCGGGATACTGAGCGTTTTGTGTCCGGCGTTAACTGCGATGCAGAAACGGCGCGGCAGGAAATGATTTTAGCAAAAAATGCGTTCGACAAAAACGACGGCATTTTGTGCCTACCACGCCATACAGAGCTTTGCGCCGGAGAGGTCACGCCGGAAACGGCGCACGAGACGGTATTCGGCTCGCAAAAAAGAAATGGGTGAACGGTATCAAGTGCTTGTTGCAAACGCATTTAGATCATGAGCATATCCACAACCACTTCGTTAGTGCGCCCATAGGGGCAGAGTAAATCCGCTTAGCAAGCGGCAGGTGTGAGGTTTCAGGCCTGTGGTCAACGGCTAACCTGGCGGGAAACCCAAAGGGACAGCAGCATGACCGTAAAGCTGCAAGTTGGCAAGTTGCCGTGCCACGACTTGAGCAGCAAGACCAAAAGTTCATATAAGGATGAAACCTAAAACTGGCTGAACGGCAGTCCGAGGGACATTTGTGGTGGTCGTAACGGAAGGCAAAGCTATACCCGTTACGCTGTGCATCTCACCTGTAGAAACATGAGCAGGATGAGCGAAACCGAATGCACAGTCCGTATGTATCAGCATAAAAGGACGAAAACCGCATCCGACAATGAACAATGCTTTTTTACTCTGCTGCTAAATGGGGATTGCCTCTAAGTTGGAACGCTCACAAGAGCTATGGGCGTAGGCCCCTGAATATCCAATATGGCAACGGAGCCGCCGTAGTAGTCCGAGCGTATTAATGGCACGCACATGGCGAAGGGCGGCAGTTCATTCAATTCAATACAACAGAAAGGAAGGTGCGTGAGGCACTATGAGAGATCCAGAAAATGTATTGAACAGTCTGCAAGAACATTCAGCTCAATCCGGCTATGTCTATGACAGGTTGTACCGCAACCTGTTCAAATCGGGAATTTTTCTTACGGGCATATCAGAATATTTATGCCAGTCAGGGAAACATGACCGCAGGCACAGACGGAAAAACCATCGACGCAATGAGCCTTGAAAGAATCGACAGGCTTATTGCAACCCTGAAAGACGAATCCCTACCAGCCCAAACCGTCCAGACGGACATATATCCCCTAAGAAGAATGGAAAACTCCGTCCTCTGGGTATTCCGTCCATTGACGACAAGCTGGTACAGGAAGTTGTCCGTATGCTGTTGGAATCCATCTATGAGAACAGCTTTGAGGACGCCTCCCATGGCTTTCGGCCTGACAGAAGTTGTCACACAGCTTTGAGGATGATTCAAAAATCGCTTTTACCAGATGCAAGTGGTTTGTTGAGGGTGACATTAAAGGATTCTTCGACAATATTGACCACAATGTCATGATTGGCATCCTTCGCAAGAGAATTAAAGATGAGCGTTTGAAGTACCACGTAACTGAAATCTGGAAGGCTACCA
>VOFK01003497.1_pt1 | contig 13618 bp, 14 predicted proteins | sample 5384121 | NCBI WGS metagenome assembly VOFK01 (sample SAMN12384730, study PRJNA508395) | human gut metagenome | isolation source: healthy gut J | host: Homo sapiens | reverse complement strand
AATCCTGTTTGGAGCCCTTATGGTCACTTCAACAGGAACATTTGTATCTTGTAAGGATTACGATGACGACATCGACCGCTTGGATCAAGAAATATCCAATGTGAAAGATGCAATCAAGGCCCTTGAAGACAAAGTAGGCTCAGGCAAATATGTCGAAAGCTGTACTCCGTTCACTGATGGTAATGGTGGTTATGAAATCAAATTCAGTGATGGAGAGACCATTAAATTATACAATGGTGCAAAAGGAGAACAAGGTGAACCGGGCAAACCAGGTACTCCGGGTACTCCAGGTACTTCTGCTGATGATTATGTAGTATCAGTAGAAGAAGGTGAATCAGCTTATGAATTAGTTATTACTTATGCTGATGGCACTAAAAAGACTATCAGTATGCCTAAAGCTACTTCTGTAGTTAGCGGAGTTAAGTTTATCCCTACTTTCCTTTCTGAAGGTGAAGCTGCCAGAATCCATTTCCCTACCATCGTTACTGATAGTGTGGCAGGTAAAACAGAGATTACAGGTGCAGATTGGGGTACAAATAACTTTAGCACATTTAAAATCGTTTACTCAGGTAAGGCAGACGTGAAGTATCAGGTAAATCCTAACAGCGTATCATTCAAAGATATGGAAGTGGTAGGATTTGTTCGTGATACTGCTGAAATATGGAACTACAATACGAATAACAAGAATTGGGAATTGTTCAACGCTGGACAAAAACTGTACACTGATGGAAAAATTACCGTTGAATCTTATAAAGAAGGACATGGTATGTTAAACTTCCGTGTAAAGGACTGGGCTTTTGCTGAACAATCTAATCTGGACGAAAGAACAGTATATTCATTGAGAATTAAGAACAATGACCAAATCGTTCATTCTGATTTTGTTCCCGCCAAGCATGAAGTAATTTTGCAGAAAAACGTACATTTGGTTAAAGTAGCTGATGCATTTGACCAAACTAACGCTCCTGCTCAGATTAAAAATGCAATTGCTCCTAACAAGGTAAATTATAGAGAATTCATCAAAGATGAATATTATCTTAACACCTTGAATCCGACCGGTACTGAAGAGGCTAAATTGAAGGCTTATCAAGCAGATAAAGCTAAGTTCGAAGCCAATGCTGAAAACCAGTTATATAAAGGAGATGCTGAATCTAAAGATGATGCAGAACGTATTGTTGTAGAATTGAACTATACAGGTGATGGACATTCAAAAAAATTTGAAGGACATCGTAACTTCATTCTTTGACAAACGTATGGGTAGAGCCCAAGACGCTCAGTATCCTTTGATGGAGAATGGTTTTGATGACTATTCATTGGTGTTTGAACCGGTTGACTTCTATTATGATGGCGTTAACCAGACAAAACGTTATTTGGATGTTACCAAAGATGGTGTTGCTACAGTAAAAACAAACTCCGGACCCGATTTGGGGCGCAGAAACTGATGCCAGCCACACAGCTGCTATAGACAGAACTCCTATTGTTCGTGTGAAACTGGTAGCACCGGGTGAAGACAATGGTAATGTAGTTAAAACAGCAATCATCAAGATTCACATTGTACGCAAGACAGTTGTTCCTGAAATTAATATTACAGAAACAAAAGATGTTACTCTGAAACATATCAATCAAGTTCTTGACATGGATATGGATAAGATATTCAACCATAAAGATGTACAGTTGAGTAAAGACGAATTCCGTAAGACTTATGATTTCGTTCCTGAATTTGCAACAGCAGATGAGGCTAAACAACACGCTGTATATGCATGGGATGGAAAAGATAATGCAGACTATTCATTAGATCCGAACTTTAAACCTGAAGAATACAATCAGTTGTTCGTTACAGTGAAGAATACAGCATTCTCTCGTCATGACGATCACGACGTTTACACTGTTAAGGGTACATACAAGCCAAATGCTGATCATAAGGGATTATCTGACATCCATGTTACTTATACTATCAATGTGAAGTATCCGGATGTAGTTGCTCCTGAAAAGACTAAGTTGAACTGGGTAGATGATTCTTACTTCATTGCTCACGGTAGATACGATAACTTTGATACTCCTACAACTTATGAAATGGTTGCAGTATTGAATGACGAATTCGATTTGATCAACTATAATCCTTATAAGGGTCAGACTCATGATAAGGATTGGGCTAGAGCTACCTTGTCATTCGAATTGGTTGACCAGCATAATAACGCATCTAAGATAGCTGATGGTCACAATTCCGGTATCCGTTTGTATCAAGGTAAAGACAACAAGTGGTATATCGCTTTGGAGGCAACAGACGAAGGACGTACTTGGATCAATGCTGCTGACGCTAAGGATTTGAAGAAGATCAAAATGCGTGCTGTAGTAAGCTTCAATGAAGATGTTGACGGATTGTATGGTACTTGCAACAAGGAAGCCAATGCTCATAACAAGTATGCTAAAGAAGATTACAATAACTTCTCTTGCGATACTATCAATATGGTAAACAATACTCCTTGGGCTAAAGATCATACTACTACTTATACTGGTGCTCCTGCTCCTGAAAATGGACGTTCTACAGTGGTTATCGATGAATTTGAAGTTGCATTTGTAACTCCGATGGTATTCCACGCTTACGAAGCAGGTCCTTTGTATGACAAGTATCAGGAAGCTGAAAATACAGTATCATTGAAGGATGCATTCTTCTTGTCAGATTATCTGTGGTCTGAAGGTGCTCAGGCACAATTCAATAACAACCATGTTATCTATGATCACAAAGATATGGCTAAGAATAATACTTTGGTTCAGACAGGTGATCAAGCTGGTTGGTCAAAGAAACTGGTAGTTGACCGTAATGTATTCGATGTTAATACAACTGTTAACTTCAAGGTTTCTAAGGCATACTTTGCTGACGGAAGTGAACTGGATGCTGAAAACATGAAGAAGATCAAACTTGATAATGCTAACCAGACTATCACATGGATCAACAATGGTGAAGATATTGCTCAACCATTTACTATTGATGTAGAAGTTTGTGTAAATCACAAGTGGGGCGGTATCTGCGACCATACTTGGAAGAATGATCGTGGACATTCTGTTGGAACTATCCAAATCCAAGTTAAGAAGCACAATGACAAGTAATTAATACGCTCATTGTTTATAAAAAAAAGGGGGCAAAAAAAAAAAAAAAAAAAAAAAATGTTCCCCTTTTTTTAGTTTTTATAATCGTTTATCCAATTATATTGTGTATGAAGTATATATATGCTGTCTGTTTTCTGTTATTAGTATGTGGCTGTCATAAAGAAAATGACACCCCTGTTGTTTTACCTGCACGGACACTATTGGTTTATCTGGGAGGAGATAATAATCTTGATGCCGAAACCTATGACAAACTTGTTCAAATTAAAAATGGATGGGAAGACGGGACAGATGGAAATATAATAGTGTATCAGGATACACCATTTAAGGACTCTCCACGATTGATGGAAATTGATGGAAAAAGTGAGAAAGGCTATATTACCATACATACCTATGACCAAGAAAACTCAGCCTCCCCCCAAGTGCTTAAACGAGTTATAAACGACGTAACTCGGCTTTATCCTGCTAAAAGCTACGGTCTAATCGTGTTTTCCCATGGCAGTGGCTGGCTTCCTCCACATACATTGGTTAATGGCTCGCGGTCTATCATCATCGATAATGACAATGAAATGGAAATAACAGATTTTGCCATGGCCCTCCCGGACCATTTATTTGAATTCATAATCTTTGAAGCATGTAATATGGCAGGTATTGAGGTGGCTTATGAATTAAGAAATAAAGCAGCATATATCATGGCTTCCTCTGCCCCAGTAGTATCTCCGGGATTTACTCCTATCTATGCCGGCAGTATTTCCTGTCTGCTTGAAGAAAATGCTGATTTGCAAAGATTTGCAGAAAATTATTTTCATTATTGGAATTTGATGGAAGGCGATAAACGTTCTGCTACCATTAGCATAATAAAAACTGCCGGATTATCAAATTTAGCGAATTTGATACGACAGATCAATACAGAAGCATCCGGCTCTTTTCTCCCGGTCGGTAACCTTCAAAATTATGATGGAGTTTTAAAAGCCCCATTCTATTTTTTTGATTTCGCTCAATATTATCAATCATTATCAGATGAAAATACATACAATGCACTTCAAAGAATGTATCAGCCAATGTGTGGTTTACAAAAGAAATACTCCTTTTTATGCTACGGAAGAAGGAACATTCCCTATCACCGCCTTTTCAGGTATGACCACTTTTATCATGCAGAGAGAACTTAATGACTTGAATGAAGAATATACAAAACTACAATGGTATAAAGATATTAATACACATTAGAGAACATGTATAACACTGATAAACAATGATATAGCAAATTCAGAAGAAGTATATCTTATTGCAGAATAGATAGATTCTAAATACTTTTCAAAGTATCCTTTAAAGGACAGAATGCCAATATATATGGACAGAAACAGGTGATTATCCATTAATAGGAAACGGAAAAACTTGTCATAAGCAGAAAAAACAAATCCTTTATTTGCTTTGTTTGTCATTTACTAATATCTTTGTTTTATCATTCATTCTAGAACCGCAACAAAATATGAAATACCCTATTGGAATACAGAGTTTTGACCAAATCCGTGAAGATGGCTATGTATATGTGGATAAGACCGGTTTGATTTACAACTTGGTAACACAAGGCAAGACTTATTTCTTGAGCCGTCCACGCCGTTTTGGCAAAAGCCTGCTGGTAAGTACCCTTGCCTGTTATTTCCAGGGACGCAAAGATTTGTTTGCCGGACTGGAAATCGACGGATTGGAAAAGGACTGGTATGAGTATCCTATCTTCCGTATAGACTTTAATGGAGGACTGTATACACAACCCGGAATTCTGGAGGCTACCATTGAAGGCTATTTAGGGAACTGGGAAGATATTTATGGCAAGAATCCCAATTATACAACCATAGGAACCCGTTTCATTGAAATACTTCGCCGGGCTTATGAACAGACAGGGCGGCGTGCGGTGGTTCTGATTGATGAATATGACAAACCTATTTTGGATGTATTAGATACGGAAGCTTTTTTTATGATGATTATGGAAAGCAAGTTCTGTTGGAGAACCATAACCGGGAAATATTGAAATCCTTTTTATTCTCTACCTTTAAAGGAGCCGATCAATACTTGAGATTCGTATTGTTGACCGGAGTAACAAAGTTTTCCCAAGTAAGTGTTTTCAGTGGATTTAACCAGCCTAAGGATATCAGTATGGATGAACGGTACGAAGCCTTGTGCGGTATCACCCAGAATGAGCTGGAAGCATTTTTCGAAGAACCCACCATACAGTTGGCTGCTAAATATCAGTACACAGTGAAAGAAATGAAGGAACTTCTCAGACGGCAATATGACGGATATCATTTTGGAGAGAGGATGACCGACATTTACAATCCGTTCAGCATTCTTAATGCTTTTGACAGTATGGCAATTCGTGATTACTGGTTCTCTACAGGTACTCCCACCTATTTGGTTCGTCTGCTGCAACACAGCCGCGAGCAGATAAACGAACTTGCCGGACGTTATTATGTTCCCTCTTTGTTTGTGGATTATAAGGCTGATGTGGAACAGCCTCTACCCATGATTTATCAGAGCGGATATCTCACTATTAAAGAATATAATAGACGTATGGGAACTTATCTGCTCGATTTTCCCAATAATGAGGTGCGTAAAGGGTTCTTGTCCGTATTGGCAGCACATTATTTGAAACCCGGAGGTGGAGAGGTCAACAGTTGGATTATCGATGCTGTTACTTGCCTTGAGCAAGGGAACACCTCAGCTTTTTGTGATTCTCTGACCGCCTTTCTTGCAAGCATCCCGTATGACTCTCACGCTTCCTTGAAGGAATTGGATATGACTGAGAAACATTTCCAATACACTTTTTATCTGATTCTCCGTTTGATAGGAGTTTATTGCCGTGCAATCCATTGTGAGAATCGCCAGAGCTTCCGGACGAGTGGACTGCATATTGGAAATGGACGAATATGTTTACATTTTCGAATTCAAGATGGACGGAACAGCAGAGGAGGCTTTACAGCAAATAGCAGAGAAAGGCTATGCCCGATCTTATTTGACCGATAACCGTAAAATAGTCTGTATCGGGGTGAATTTTTCTTCCCTTACACGTACTGTGGAAGAATGGAAGGAAATAATTTACAGGTAAGATTTAGTCATAGTCAGCCTAAAGCGTTAAACAAAAGATTGCCTTCCACTATTTTTTATGGGAATATACCGGTAAGAATGTTCATGCTGTTGCCGGCATAACACATTTAATTTTCATCTTTTTATCATTTTGTTTTTCTTTTTGCTAAGAATGAATTATTTTCGCAGCCGAACACAAGTTTAATTTCTTACCGACAATAAGCAGACATGCTTTAATCCTCAACCAATTCAACTTGTCCTCATTTTAATTTTAACGGATAAGCTGATGTTTTGTCCCTCACTATTATAAAATAAAAGAATGAAAAGATCACTGTATGTATCGCTATTGACGATCATGTACTTCTCTGCCTGCCAAGGTAGTGAGGAACTAGAGCAATCACAAGAAAAAGAGTACACGGTATCCATTATGGCAAGAATCGGGAAAACAGTTTCCGGAGCACGCTACTTGCAAGATCATGAAAATGCCATCGCTAGTTTTAGTAAAACCGATGATATAGGTGTTTTTATGGACAATGACAGCGCCGTCCGCTGGATATTCGATGGAACTTCCTGGACTACAGAAAAGAGTGTCTTTTGGAAAGATAAAAACCAGGAACATACTTTTTACGCATATTATCCCCACTCCGGTTCTAAAGCCGAAAGTAAGGAAAATATAAAAATGCCTTCTCTCGACAGCCAGAACGGGACTTGGGAAAATATTGACCAATATGACTTTCTAGTAGCATCCAGGAAGCTTTCCTACGATACCGACCTTGGCAATGTGGCCTTTTCGGGCGATTATTCATTTAAGCACGTTTTGTCACTATTAAAGATAAACATAAAGGGGTGAAGGAGATATGGCACAGGCCGTTATTGACAAAATCAGACTTGAAGGAAATGGGTTGACGACCCAAGGATACTACTCCTTTGAAACGAACAGCATCACCATCAGCGAAACTCCCAAGGAAACCTTCCCAGATTACTCCGTCACACACCATGAACAATCAGGATGTTTCTTTTTTTTTTTATCCTGAACGGGGGGCGAGAATGACGGAAACATTGATCCGAAAGCCGTGAAAAACCATTCTGTTAATCTCACCATTGAATATACCCGTAACAACAAATATTACATAACACGACGAGACGACCTGTCTCCGGGCTTATTGTCCGGATGTATTCATAAATACAATATTGTAGTAAAAGACGGAAATGTAATTATAACGGGAGGAAGTATTTCGGGTTGGACTCCGGGAAATGAAGAAGAGGATATAGTTATAAATGGAGAAGAAATAAACCCACAAACAAATAATATGTTATGAATTATAGATTAACCGAATTAAAGGTGCTTCTGTTTCTATTGCTGCTGTCTGCTGTTTCTTGCCAACGCCCGATGTATGATGAAGAAGACGATGAAGACGGAGTCTCGCAAACAAATCTTCCTTTAAAGATATCTGCCAGGTCTAGCGGAGAATCCCAGATTAATTATCCGGCCTATATCTATGCGTTTGCAGAGGACGGCAGCTGTTCTGCCAGTCTGAAAATGACAGATAACGCCCAGATTGAAATGAAGTTACCTCCTGCCCGATATACTATTGTTGCAATAGCCGGTTTGGGAGAGGAATATATCGTTCCGAAAGATCCTAGCCTTGATGATGTAATTGTTATGAAAGAAAATAACAGAAGCTCACGCGCGCTAATGATGGGCACTTCAACTGTGACAATTGCCAATAAGAAAAATATATCTGTTTCTGTAACCCTCTATTATGCTGTATCTTTAGTCAATATCAGTTTGGAAGATATACCGGCAAACGTTAAAAAGGTGAGTTTGCAGATTTCGCCTTTATATTCTTCCCTGTCGTTTACAAGGGAGTATTCCGGCAAAGACAAGAGTACGGAAATTATTTGTGAGTCTGAGCCGGGTGGAATTTGGAGTGCAAAAGCCTTTTTATATTTTTCCGGGGAGCGGCTCTCAGACCGTTTTTTCCATAACCTTGGAAGATAATAGTCAGACAAAGACGTTTGGATACACTTTCAAAGGAAAGCCGGAAGCGAACGTGCCATTGAATATCGGGGGTAGCTATTCGGGTGATGTCACGGTAGGAGGCAGTTTGATATCAGGTGAATGGAAGGCTCCGGTAGATATCAAATTCAATTTTGGCGGTGCTGATGAAGGTAATGGCGGTAGTGAGCCGCCTCCCATTAATCCGGATCTTTCCGGGCTACCCGAAATTGGCGGTATCTGGAACGGCGGTATTGTAGCTGGCATAGAGAATGCAAGTTCCACAGGGGCGGATATTTTGTTGATGAGTCTGGATGAGTGGAGTGGATTCGCTTCCGATGTGGGAATATCATACAGGAGGAGGAAGCAGACGGATGGCATCTTCCGACTGAAGAGGAGGCAAAAAATATTGCATAAGACGTTCCGCGGATCATCACTGGATGAACTGAATGAAACCATAAGAGGGATTAAGAAACGGAGACCCGTTATTGGATATTGAGAAACGGTATGTATATGATCATAACGGGAGCATATATGCATTCGGATTTAAAACCTCATCCAAATTTTTACAGGCAGGGAGTACGGTGAAATACAAAATACGTTTGGTATGCAGCGCTCATTATGATGCCGGATGACCCATTCATATACTAGAAAAGGGCATTCACACTTCTTGACAATATATGCTTGAGAGTGTGAATGCGTCTAATCGACTTCCATACCGGGAATCTCATTTCCATAGATAAATTCTCAATTAATTGAAAGCTAACATTCTACCACCCGGTATACATTTCCCTTGGTGGTATGTAAATTCGCCCAGCTGGGGCAGGATACGGCTCAGGCTGTAGGCGGTCATCCCTCTCATGATCGAAGGATGGGCGGCCTTCATACGTTCAAACAGTTGGGTGGCGGAGAGGCTAAGCACTTCCTGCGGATTGTCCTCTTCTGTAGCAAAGCGAAAGCAAAGGCGGAACACCTCTTCTTCGGGTACATGCTTGTAGAATAGGGCATTATGTTGCTGTATAGTCTGTTCCTCTTCTTTATTGAACCAGCTTCGTTCACCGGATAGAAGTTCTGTTTTAAGCTGGGCGTACAATTGCTTATGCTCTACGGACGTGGTGCAGTCTATGGCATGCTTCAGACTGACGCAAAGAAAGCGGCGTGAGCCGGTGCGGTCTACCAGCAAATCCTCCCGGTTGCTGGTGCCGATGAACGAGGCAATACGGGGAAGCGATGAAGCGCTGTGTTTGTAAGCCTTGCGGATATTCAGTGCGGAAGCTTGCATCAGGTTCTTCAGCAAAGGCATTTTTGGACGCACCTAGTTTGTCGAATTCATCCAGGTTGATTAATCCGTAGGCAGCCAGCTTGGCTTCGGCGGATGCCGGGGCTGGAGGTCGTAACTTTCCGTGTAGTAGGATTTCAGCCTATCGGGCATCAGCAGACGGCAGAACGTACTTTTCCCCAATCCCTGGCGACTGCTCACCAGCAGGGGAGCCACACTGTTGGCGCGGTTGTTATCCGGATTGAGCTGCATCCATTGGGCAGAGAGTCCCAGCATCCAACGGTGGAAACCGTTCACCCATACCGGGTCGTCGGACACCCTGCGTGCCAACGCGGACACCGGTCCGTGCCGTCCCATTCGGGAAGCTGCTCAAAATAGGCAGTAAAGGGATGGTATTCACTGATGCGGCGTGAGCGCACAAAGCGTTGAATGTCCCTGTCCCAACAGTCTATGCCCGTTTCAATAGCCTCCAGACTTAGTGAGTTCATCCATCGTTCGTCCACTTTGGTGTAACGCAGATGAGTATCGGGAATGTTGTTTTCTACACTTGCCACTTCAGTTTCTTCAGTAAGCACATTGAACCGGAAGCGGTAGCGGGAGGTGAGGAAAGCGGTCACTTCCAGCACCAGGGTATGTGATTTCGCTTTCTTGCCAGTATCTTCTGAGGAGATTGGTTTCCGCTTTTTTCTGAACATCTTTTTTCAAGTGAGCGGAATCCTTCTCTGTCTTTTCAGTTGAGACTGTCGGATGTGTCCGAGAATCGTCCATACTCCCCGGCAGGTTATCCTTACCGTTTTCAGTGAGAAGAACCTGTGAGTCGGCCATCTCTCTTACTCCGTCTTCGTCCGACACGATGTAGTGGTAACTGCCCGTGGGAGCATTCCCGTCGGTGCGCGGAGTCCAGTTCAATGCCAGAACTACTTGGCCCTCGCGGATATCCAGCGCCAGACGCACGCCGGGTATAGTCCGGCAAAGCGGCATCAGCCCGTTGAGAGCGGATACGAGATCACGACGCGGTGATCCGTCAATAGGAACAGGGCTTGACAGGAATTTGCTTCCGAAGAAGACTGTTTTGAGAGTAGCGAATACATTCATGAGTTACTTTTTTTAAGTTTGGCAAACTACAAATATACAACATAAAAAAGGCGTTTGTCAAGAGGGGGCGGAAATATGGCAGATCTTGGTGCAGGATTCGATGAAACTTGGTGCAAGATTTAATGGAACTTGGTGCAAAATTCAATGGATACAGGGCGCAATACATACGTATGTGTAGGCCGATGCTTGCGTATGTGTGACCCGATGCTTATGTACGTGTGGGCTTACACGTTACTAACACGCGAGCTGACACGTTACTAATGTTGGGGCTTATACGTTACTAATGTTATTGTTGAATACGCCTTTATGTTTTTAAAATACACCTTGAGCTTTAAAAAATACGTCTTCAACTTTTAAGAAAACATCTTCAGGCTTTTAAAAAACAACTATACGTTTTTAAAACACGCCAGCTTGTTCAGTGCACAGACTTAGCCTGTTCAGCTTACAGACCTAGTCTGTTCCGTGTATTACTCCCCCACTAATCCGATACTCTCCCTTTTCCCCTCATCCTGTCATCTTATGTAATATGCACAGAAAATCAGCCGGTTAAATCTGAAACCATTTCCCCTCACTTCCATTTCAGCCCGTATCGTTTTATTCCTTCACAAAAAATGTGAAAGAGCAGGCTGAAAGGAGGCTGACAGAGCAATGACAGGAGCCCCTTCATAGCCGGAACGCCTATGGGCAGGGAGTTTCAGCGATAGATGAAAGGAGAAAAGGAACAACCGGATTTTATCGCTGAGGCATTTAAAATGAAGATAATCTCAGCATTTCCACCTGCGAATGAACAGATGATCATCCATGTTTTGAGCCTGATTTATGATTGGTATGAAAGATTTATATCTTTCAGGCTATGTAACAATAATCCTCCCGGTATTTCTATACTCAAGATAAATTATATCACAATTCTTGCTGCTCCAAACAGAAGGTATATTTGCAAAATATACAAATGATGCTTCCGGCAACGGAGTAATTCTTTCTTCGCTTTCTTTTTAGGAATTCATCTAACGAACAATTTTATTATATGCAAAACAATTGCGAGGCCTGTTTATGAAACATGTGTTGATATTAAAATAATAGTAATTACTGTGGAAAATCAACTGTCATCCAACACATTAAAAACACATTAACCAATGCCACTATAATAGCATTACATGATTTCTATTATCTATATGTACTAAAACAATATATTCTGTTAGAAAATCTGACCAGTAAAAAAGAATATTCATCTCCTGAAAGCCGAGTTCTGTTCCAATTATTAAATAAAATATTAAGCTAATTCAATTTAATAGAAGGTGTGTCGTAATGCACGATGCACCTCTTTTTTGGTTCATCACTATACAAATCTGTTCATTTTCTTTAAGCTGCGATCTTTTGAAGATTTCTTTGATTTATGTGTTCCCAGCATCTAAAAACAGCAGTTGTAAGCTCATAAAACAGTCTAATCAGCCAGTTCATACCTTCTTGTCAGTTTTGCACACATCTTTTTTATATTGAAGGCAATGGCTAGGAAGGCAAAGTCCTTGAAGACCTTGTCCTTTCCAAAATGTCGGAAACGTTTGTAGTTCATATTGTTTTTAATTTGTCCGAACACGGCCTCCGATTCTATGCATCTCTGCCCTCTGTGTTTCAGTCCTTTCTCAGAGCAGAGCAGTTCTTTGGCTCTCCGCTTGTATTGTCTAAGCCTATGATTCAGTTCTATCGTCCTGTTTCCTTTTGCTTTAAAACAGCGGCATCGCAGGGGACAGCCTTCACACCTGACAGCTCTGTACCGTGCATTTTCGTTGACATATCCGGATGCGGTTTTCACATTCCTGGTGCCTATCCTCCGCATCCTTTGCCCCGTAGGGCAGATGCAGAAGTCATGTTCTTCATTGTAGTAGAAGTTTTCGGCCTTGAACGGGTCCGGTTTGAATCTCGGCCGCTGCTCCATGTGGAAATAGTTGTACTTTACGTAGGCTTCCATGCCGTTTTCGGACATGAAGCGGTAATTCTCTTCGGAGCCATAGCCGGAATCAGCAACCACCGTATGGGCCATCCGGTCATACCTGTTTGAAAAAGATTGCAGGAAAGGAATCAGGGTCAGTGTATCCGTAGGGTTCGGGAAGAGTGCAAAATCGGTGATGAACTGATTTTCGGTGCCGATTTGAAGGTTGTAACCGGGCTTCGTCTGTCCGTTGCGCATGGCATCCTCCTTCATTCTCATGAAAGTAGCGTCATTGTCCGTTTTGGAATAGGAATTCCTGTCCTGCAGCGTGTCCAGACGGTTGTCGTATTCCTGTAGCTTGTCCCTGTGCTCTTCCAACTCCTTCAGCTGTTTGCGTTTCTTTCAACGCAGTCTTTTCCTCTTTCGTGGAGGGTTCAGGAACCTGTTCGAGTGCTTGACGCAATTCTCCAGCCATTTCAGTCAGCATGGCTGGAGTGAACTCAATCTCCTCATTGCTTTCCGATGAGTTCTCCTGGGCGATGACATTGTCTATCTGCCCTAGCAGGATATGTATTTTCTTCATCAGGCGTTCACGGTTCCGCTCAACCGTTTTCCGCCAGACGAAAGTATACTTATTGGCTTTGGACTCAATCTTTGTCCCGTCAATGTATTCCACATTCAAGCTGATGAAGCCTTTGGAAGAGAGAAGGAGTACGGTTTGGGTAAACACCTCGTTGATTTCATTCTTCACCCGGTTGCGGAAACGGTTGATGGTAATGAAATCCGGTTTCTCATATCCGGCCAGCCAGATATAATGGATGTCACGGTGAAGGAGCTTTTCAATTTTCCGGCAGGAGTAGATGTTGTTCATATAGGCATACAGAATGACCTTGAGCATCATCCTGGGGTGGTAAGGGCTGCGCCCGCATTCCTTATACAGCTTTCTGAAACTTTCAAGATTCAAGCCCTCAACCAGGGCGTCAACCATGCGCACCGGATCGTTTTCTGCAATATCCTCATCAATTCTTTGAGGAAAAAGAACGGTTTGGTTGGGATTGTAAGAACGAAAATGTATCTTTGTCATAGTGAAATTCTTATTACCTAAAGATACAAAATCTTTAGGTAATAACAAAGC
>VOFK01002471.1_pt1 | contig 13625 bp, 22 predicted proteins | sample 5384121 | NCBI WGS metagenome assembly VOFK01 (sample SAMN12384730, study PRJNA508395) | human gut metagenome | isolation source: healthy gut J | host: Homo sapiens | reverse complement strand
ATCGGCAAAGTTCAGAAGCTGGTAGCTTCAGCTCCACATAGTCGCCCGCAAAGATAAAGTCTGCCAATGAGTTGAAATCGGGCGACGACGGGTTCGCGTTTCCATAGAGCAGTCTGCCCCGTTTCGTAAACCTCCGAGCTGGCCTGCCAGTTTCCGGTGAGCAGCGGCGTGGCCGTCTGGAGCATCAGGTCGATGGGCTTGAACAGCGGTGTGTCTGCGTCGGGCGGGTCAAGGTATGCATCCTCGTCGTGCGTTTCGTGGTAAAACATGGCGCGCAGCACCTCATAGCGCTCCTGCACCACGAGGCGGCTGTTCTCTCTGCCGTCGATGGCAAGGACGAAATCAACCGCGCGGTCAAAGCGCAGGCCATAGTTTTTACAGTAGGTGCTGCCGGTCTTCGGCGTGGTGTCGATGGGGATAAACATCCGCTTTTCCCCTGTTTGCAAAGCCCTTCTGATAGGCCAGAAGGTAGATATAGCGCTCATCGTACTTCATGGAAAGCGCTCGCTCGCCCGTGTCGAAGAGTTTATCCTCCTCCGTCCACTCCGAGAGGTCGCCGTCCACATAGCAGACGCTTTCCTTCTCGCCGGGGTCGAAGGAGAGCAGACCGAAATACTGCTCGTTGGTCTGATAGTCGCTCCAGTACGGCGTGCGCTGGAGATTCACCGCGTGCATGGTGTTCCATGTCCGCTTGAACCATTCGTCCTGCCAGGTAAAGACACAGCCGCCCGCGCAGCCGGACGTCATAATATCCTCCCAGCATTCCGCAAGGCCTGCCCCTGCTCCTGCTCGGACATGTGGCCCTGATTGCGGCCGGTGTTCTGGTCCCTCTGCGCCATGCCGCGTCCCGTAGACACACCGAACTCGGAGATGACGACTGGCATTGTATGATGCCGCCGCAGGGCGCGCAGATAGGCAAGGTAGGTGTTCACCGCGCCGGTCTCATCGTAGAAGTCCGATCGGTGCAGCACGGAACCGATGGGCGTGCCGGGACCGGTCTCCGCACGGCGAGATGACGGCCTTGCCGTCCCAGATGGGCGTGCGTCCATCGCCGCGGGGTTGAGGCTATAGTTGAGATAGTCAGGATAGTAGGGGATAGACATGGTAGGAAGCAAATTGCCCGGCAAGAAAGGCGTCCTCCGCACGGATATGCTCCACATCCACCTGCGCGCACTTCATAAAAAAGGTCGTGATATCCTCCGGATAGAGGAACGGATCGGTGGTCGGCCAGTTGGAGAGCGACGAGCCGCTGGCTCTTATAGCGGCGGCTCTCGTATTCAAGATCCGGTCGCCCGCCTGCGCCAGCATGGACTCAAAGGCGGAGGCGTCCTCCGTCGTCGCGGAGAGGTACGTTCCCTGATAAGGCGGCAGATCGGGGTATTTGTGGTTGGTGTAGGTGACGGTCACATCCTCCCACTCCACACCGAGAATATAGCCGATGACCCAGCGGGAAACGTCATCCTTGGTGTAGAAGCCCGAGCCCGTTCCCCGCCCGAGCGAGATCTTCTTGTTGCCGTGCAGAACGTCGACCAGTGTGCGCCCGTCCTTGATAAACGCATCGAGAAAGTCCTTGTCATAGGCGTCGCGGTGGGAGTTCTGGATATAGTCGTTCACCCACACGCCGTGGATGAGCCAGAGCGGCTCCTCGCCGTTCTCCTCGCGCAGCGGTGTTGTATTCATAGAAGGCATTATAAAAAATCGTCATGCAGCGTAATGTAAACGCAGTACGGTATTGGCGCCCATCTCCTGCATCTGGGCAAACCAGCGCAGATAGGTCTCCCTTGCGACGGCGTAGTCCGTCGCCCACTCGCCCGGGATGCCAACGCCGAGGTTCACGCCCTTAACGATAAACGGCTCGGGACCGCTGCCGCGATCCATGTAAATGCTTTGCGTATCCGTGGTCATAAAGGCCGTCACCGGCTCGTCCGGCTTCAGGTCGATGTACCATCCCAGCCGGTAGCGCGCCGTGTCATAAGCAAGATAGAGCAGGATCAGAGCGGAAAGCGCGATGATAAATTTTTTCACGGCTCCGCCCTCGCTTTCTCAGTGGTTGAATTTCTTATTTCTGGATTCGTGGCTGTACTGGCGAAGAATGTCGATATTCTCGTCCATCCACGCGCCGCGCTCCGTGCAGAAGCGCTTCATCTGCGCGACGGCAGCCGTGTGCGTGTGCGGGTTGCGCTCTGCGGGTGAGAGCATATCCTTATCAGCGCGTAGCCCCAGACGGAGAAATTGCGGTCGACGGCATCGCCGAGCCACGCGGTAACGTCGTCCATGTAGGTGCAGAGATACTGCGTCGCTGAGGATGCCCCTGACGCAGCTCGCGGTAGCGCTCGATCACGGCGTTCATAAAGTTCTCGTCCTTGCTGAGCATATAGTACCAGACGTTATATTGCAGCTCAAAATGCTGCGGCTCTGTGACCGGATGACTGTAGTTGTCACAGGCGGAGTTGAAGTCCCAGATGCACATTTTGTATTTGCCGCGCACATCCCTGTAGATATAGGTGGAAAGCCAGCCCGCATCATAGTTGCAGGTAAACTCGTTGAGGATAAAGTAGTCCACGAAAGAGCTCATGTCCGCCTGCTCCCACCATGCATAGGGCTCGGTATCATAGTCATAGGAGTAGAGTGACTTTTCAAAGTCGGAGAAATCCTGTGCGATCCACGCCGCGCGCTCCGGCGTAAGCCATTTTGTTCCCGGATAGACGATGTCCATATCCTGCAGATTTCGCAGGGCGTATTGGGAGAAGGTCTCGATGTTTTTGACCTCGTTGCCGCTGCCGCGGTCAAGGCGCAGAGCATAGCTCGTCTGCACTGTGTCCTTCGACGGCTCCGTGAGCTTCAAGCGGGCATCCGCGCCGGAGCTGACAGTCTCCGTCATAACATAAAGCCCCTGATACACTCCGTTGAGCAGTACCTCGCAGAAGCGCACATTCGGCGCGTAGTCCATGATCTCGCCCGCAAGATTGTACCACATATAATTGCGGATGAGCGTCTTATCGAGGTCGGCCCGTGCAGCGCCCACTCGTCGAAGGCATCCATCCCCAGCATGGCGACATCGCGCGAGGCCGCACCGTCGTCCGTCAGCGTCTTGACAAGATAGCTGTGCTTATCAAAATAGCGCGAGGAGTTGCCGCGCACACGAATATCAATGACGCTCTCCATCGTCGGCGCATCGTCCGGATGGTTATTTCCGGCAGCGTGGTCGATCACAGAGATCGCAGCGCGCAGCAGCGTTCCGCCGTCCGCGGTAGTGGTGAAGGTGTCGTTGCTCCGGCTCCCGTCGCCGTCGCGGATGGGCACGCCCGGGATCGCCTCTCCGCCTGTGTCGATGAGCACGAGCGGCAGATGCGTGCAGAGCGTCTCGCCGTCATGTCGGCACAGGGTGTATAGGCGGGGCGCTCAAGATGCTGATGATAGCGTGGGTGCTCATCGGTCAGCACGGCTGACAGGTTTGTTGCGGATAGGAGGAGTAGCAGCGCACAGGCCGCAAGAGCCATTCGCTTGTATTTCATGTTCGTCTCCGCTCCCCTCTTTCCGGTTTCTCAGTTCGACACCTCGTCGTTCTGCATGACAAGATTGACATAGTCGATGCTTCCCAGCGAATAGATGCTGCCGGGAATGTCCGGCGTTGTCTGCTCCGCGCGGCGCAGGAGCTTTTGCGTGATCTCGTAGATCAGTTCGACCGTATCCTCCGTCGTGTTTTCCACACGCAGCGTCGCTTTGGCGCGAAAGAGCTTGTAGACCTGCGCCTTGATCGGCTCCTGCTTGCTGCGGTGGGCGCGGATGATGAGCAGCATCCGGTTATCGCTCTTGATGCAGCCGAGCAGCAGGATCACCGCGAAGGTCACGGCGCTGCCGATGCAGGCCACGGCATAATCGCCCACGCCGCAGCAGATGCCGACAATGATGGACCAAAAAATATAAACCGTATCGCGCGAGTCCTTGATGGCGGTGCGGAAGCGGACGATGGACAGCGCGCCCACCATGCCGAGAGAGACAGCGCGATATTGTTGCCGATGACGGTCATGACCGTCCCCGTCAGCACCGCGAGAATGACGAGTGAGGCGTTGAACTTGCGGCTGTAGATCGTCCCGCGGTGGGAGATGGCGTAGGACAGGAAGATAAAAAAGCCCAGCACGGCGGCAAGGACGATATTGAGCAGAATATCCTCCCACGACATATCGCGGGGTGTGGTAAAAAGGTTCAAGATCTGTTGCCTCATGGTGTTTTCCTCCTATAGCCTCGTCTGACATCCGTTTTGGCGGGCAAGCACATATTTGCTGACAGAAAGCTCACTGCGATCCACGCTGTTGATCAGCTCGCGAAGATAATCGAGCAGAAAGCCGTTGTACTTGACCTCAAGCACCACGCAGTACGGATCGAGCACGGGGTTCATGTTCAGCCGCGGCGAAAAGAGGTCGAAGCAGCTCTCGACGGAAACAATGCGGCTGTCAAAGGTAATGCGTATTTTGTTCTCCTTGGCGATAAATGCCTTGCGGTCGTATTCTACGATCGTTTTGGGGCGATAGCACCGGCTGTGCATCAGCGCGTAGCACTCCGCGGCAAAAGACTCCGGATACCGCAGCAGCGGCGCGTAGTCGCCGCGCGTGAGCGCTTGGGCATCCTCCCGTGTCACGCGCAGAGAGCGCTTGAGCTGACTTGCGCCCTGCTTCTGCTTCATCTCCAGCATGGCGAAGTCTGCCGCCGGATCATAGCAGCGCAGGCGCAGCTTGCGCCGCAGCTCTACGCCCGCTGCCTTTTCACAGAAGTCCCTGTCGTCGAGCGTATCGAAGTAAAGTGAGCGGACAGGGTAGCCGCTTATGCCGTTGTGCGGGTCCTCGTGCATGACCTGCGCGAGCCGATGGCAGGCTTGCAGCGCCTCCGGCAGCGAGATCAGATATTTCTTTTCCTCGCGGAACACGCGGTTCACCGATGCTCCTCCTTTCGCAGAGAAAGAAACTGACCGCAGTCCTGCTAAGGCAATACCGCAACTTTCACTGCGCGGTGTTGCCTTAAGAGTGCGGTCGGTCAATCATAGGGGCTCTTCCGCTCAGACATATGGCCCTGCAGCATAGTCTTTCGACGATTTTCCATCTTAAACGATTATACAGGGCTGCACCGCATAAGTAAAGTCCTTTCTGGCATTTTCCGGCATTTCCGGCATTTGGCGTGTGCCGTCGCTTGTGCGGCGGAAGTCCTCTCGTGCGCGGGAACCGGATAGGATCACCTCACGAAATAATTATAACACCGCCATGAGCAAAACGCAAGAAACGCAGTGATTGCAATGGTTCCCGGACATGGCTGAAGCCGAAAATCACTCATATGATATAGAAAGCGGCGCCCAACTCTGGTAAAATTGACTTGAGAGAAAACCAACCGGAAAGGGGCTGGCCGCTATCTACCGACAGGAAATCATTCAGAATGTCACGCTGTTTACATCCCAAAGTGCCGCCGTGTTCTATGACAAGCTTTTCAGCAGTCTGGACTTCGCGCTGCCCAAAGCGGCAACCGGCGGCGGGCTTCCCCAAAGGAAGCTATGGTCTATGCGTTTATCGTTATGAAATGTGAGGGGTTCTCACAAATCACAGATTTGGCGGATTATCTGGACAACAATCGCCTCGTCGCCCATTATGATATGCTCCCTCTATGAGAGAGTGAAATAAAAACACTGTCAATCATGGAGGGAGCATTACTATGCCACAGAAGCAGAAAGTAAGCGCAGAGGAAAAAGCGAAGGTCATTGAGGATTACATCAATAACAGGATCAGTCTGAGTGAAGCAGCGCGGCGAGGGGGTGTTGCGCAAGATACGATCAGTCAATGGGCACGAAACTATGAAGCGGATGGAATGGCCGCATTTATGACGTGCAGGAACCGTGTGTACAGTCCGGAGCTTAAGCGGCAAGCCGTAGAAGACTATTTGTCCGGAATGGGAAGCCAGGCAGAACTCAGCAAAAAGTATGGATTACGGGACAGAAGGCAGCTCCGAAACTGGCTGAAGGTGTATAATGCTCATGGAGATTTCAACTCCAGAAGAATTCAGGCGGAAGCTACATGAAGCAGGGACGGGACACCACGCAGGGAGAACGCATTCAGATCGTCAAGGACTGTCTGGCCAGTGGAAAAAACTACAGCGAGATGGCCTTGAAGTACAAGGTGAGCTACCAGCAGGTACGCACATGGACGCTGCGGTTTGAGGAGATGGGCGAGGCCGGTCTGGAGGATCGGCGCGGAAAGAGGAAGAAGGATCAGGTGCCCAGAACCGAGCTGGAGAAAGCGCAGATCGAGATTGAACAGCTCAAGCACAAGCTGTATCTGGCGGAAATGGAGCGTGATCTGCTAAAAAAATTGGACGAGATCGAGAGGAGAGATGCCTTTCGGAAGTGAGACAGCGCCGCACCTATGCCGCGATCCGGGGAAGCACACGAGGAAAATGGTTATCCCATTGAGCTGGCCTGTGAGCTGCTCCATGTGGCGCGTTCGGCTTACCACTTTAGCCACTCATTCCCCGCAGGGCGCAAACCGCAGGGCGCAAAAAAGGAGCGGATCGCTCCGCTCCCTTTGAAAAAGGCTTGATTTTTCAGTGCCTTCGGCTTACCTTGAAATATCTTTCAAAAACCCTTGAGGGCGCGGCCGTGGCGAGCTTCGTCACGCCATCTCATGGACGGTGTCGTGAATGGCGTCAAGGCCGTTCTTCTTCGCGCAGGCAGCCAGCTCGAACTTGCCGTTGGTCGCGCCGAACTCGCAGTCCACACGCCAGGCGAGGTTCTTCTTGGTGGAATCGGTCATGTTGCTCTCGAGGTCGCTGCCGAGGAGCTCCGCGAACTTGGCGGCGTGCTCGGCTTCCTCGTAGGCAGCCTTCTCCCCAGTACAGGCCGATCTCGGGATAGCCCTCGCGGTGCGCAATGCGCGCCATGCACAGGTACATACCGACCTCGCTGCACTCGCCGTTGAAGTTGGCCATGAGCTGATCGAAGATATACTTCTTGTCCTCTTCGCTGATCTGGTCGTTGTTCTTCACGGTCTTGGCATAGACGCCGAACTCATGCTCGGCGGCGAGCTTCATCTCGCCCTTGACTTCCTCGAACATATTGCTCTTGGCGTGGCACACGGGGCACTCTGCGGGTGCCTCGGACCTTCATAGATATAACCGCAAACCTTGCAGACCCACTTTTTCATATTCGTATCCTCCATTTGATTTTTGTTGGAATTTTTAGGTTGCTTGCCTTTGTGAGCTTAGTGTAGCATAGTATTTGCAGTTTTGCAAAGTTGCATTTGCAACTTTGCGGTAAAATTTTTATGAATTTCTTGCCATTGCCCTGAGAATACGCGGAGCAAGGAGCACACTGACGACGATCTTCAGGCAGTCGCCGGGGAGATAGGGCAGCATATAGGCTGTGGCGAGCTTCGCCGCGCTGACGGCTCCGCCGTTGTAGACGTTTACGATGAGCGCGATGTAGGGCAGGCCGATGGCGTAAAGCACAGCGAAGCCGGCGGCACAGGCAAGCGCGAGGCGCAGCGGCGTGCGGTTTTTCTCCGCGAGCCTGCCGATGACCCACGCGGCGGGGATCAGACCGAGCAGAAAGCCAAAGGTGGGATTGAACACATAGCTGAAGCCGCCGCCGGCAGCGAAGATGGGAAGACCCACCAGACCGAGACCGACGTAGAGCGCCTGCGAGAGTGCGCCGAGCCTCGCGCCGAGCAATAGTCCGGCCATGGCGGTGAAGAAGCACTGCAGCGTGATGGTCGCGTGCATGAACTGGAAGTGGATGAACGCGCCGATGGCGGTCAGGGCGGCAAACAGGGCGCAGTAAATGAGGTCTCTTGTTTTCATGGGGCTGCCTTTCTTTTTCTCAACAGGATGAGGCCAGTGTAGCACAGCGCAGCGTCTCTGTCAACCTAAAATTTTATATTGGTTTACAGGAAGGGCAACCGAAACGGGGAGAATGGCATCTCCCCGTTTTGTGAGCTCAGACATTGAAGCGGAAGTAGATCATGTCGCCGTCCTGCACCACATAGTCCTTGCCTTCGCTGCGGAGCTGGCCCTTCTCCTTGGCGGCGGCCACGGAGCCGCAGGCGATCATCTCGGAGAAGTTGATGGTCTCGGCACGGATGAAGCCCGCGCTCAATGTCGGAGTGGATCTTGCCGGCGGCCTGCGGAGCCTTCGTTCCCTTGACGATGGTCCACGCGCGGCACTCGTCCTCGCCGTAGGTGAGGAAGGAGATCAGTCCCAGCAGCGTATAGGAACACTGAATGAGCCGGTCCAGGCCGGACTTTTCGATGCCCAGCTCCTCAAGGAACATGGCGCGGTCGTCGCCGTCCAGCTCAGCAATGTCCTGCTCGAGCTTGGCGCAAATGGGCAGTACCTCCGCGCCCTCCTTTGCCGCCAAATCGGCGACGAGTTTATAATATTTGTTGGAGTCCTTGTCGGCAAAGCCGTCCTCGTCCATGTTTGCGGCGTAGATGATGGGCTTGAGGCTGAGCAGGTCGGCGGTGGCGATCAGCTCGGCGTCCTCCTTACTGTCGGCTTCAAAGGTGCGCGCGCTCTTACCGGCGTCGAGGTGCGCGGCGAGTGCCTTGAATACGTCCGCCTCGTGCAGGAACTTCTTGTCGCCCTTGGCCATCTTCGCGGCCTTTTCCACGCGGCGGTTCACCATCTCCAAGTCGGCCATGATGAGTTCAAGGTCAATCGTTTCAATGTCGCCGATGGGATCGACGGGCACGTTCGTGCTGGCGTCGGCGACGACGTGCATGATGTTCTCGTCATCGAAGCAGCGCACGACGTGAACGATGGCGTCCGTGCGGCGGATGTTCTCCAGGAACTTGTTGCCGAGGCCCGCGCCCTGGCTCGCGCCCTTGACAAGACCAGCGATATCGACGAATTCGATGACCGCGGGGGTCTTCTTCTTGGGGTGGTACATCTCGGCGAGCTTGTCCAGCCGCTCGTCGGGCACGGCCACCATGCCGACGTTCGGCTCGATGGTGCAGAACGGATAATTCGCCGCTCTCCGCGCCCGCGTTGGTGATTGCGTTAAACAAAGTGGATTTGCCCACATTCGGCAGACCCACGATGCCTAATTTCATATATACTCATTCTCCTTCGATTTTTCCTTGATTTGCAAGGGTTTTCGGGTTTTGGCTTTTCGGCTACTACGCCATTTTTACGCCATTTTCGCATTGAGTTTTATGTCAGAAAACCCTTTTGACTCAAACTGCCGTACAGCTTGGTCGAGCGAATCGGTAGTTACATGAACATACCTATCCATCGTTGTCTTGATACTGGCATGACCCAATAGCTTTTGCAGCACTTTCGGCTGCATACCACTTTCGATGGCTCTTGTGGCGTAAGTATGGCGTAGAGCGTGCATACAAAAGCGATTTATCCCTGCCTCGTCGCAGAGCTTGTAAAGGTGGGTATCATAGGAGCTGTTCTTCGCTGGCTCTCCTGTACGCCAGTTGATAAAAACAAGGTCACGCATAACAAGCTGTGAGGTTGTGCCTGTGCGCCTGTCTATGTATTCAAGCGCCTGTGAAAGCAAGGGGGACTCTTTCCTGTTATCCCGGCTATCCCAAATGCTTTTCAGAATATCGTAGGCTCTGTTCGTCAAGGGAATTGTACGATAACTCTGTTGAGTCTTTGGAGGACCTGCACGCCAGTATTTTTGAGCGTGCCTAAACTCCAAAGTCTTGTTGACCGTAAGTGTTCGTTTTTCAAAGTCAATCGCATCCCAAGTTAATCCAATCATTTCGCCAGTACGCAAGCCTGTTTCGAGGATAAGGGCGTATTGGTTATAGTTGTGGGAACGCTGGGCAACTTCAAGAAAACGTTGTTGGTCATCGCAAGTAAGAAACTTTATATCATCCACAGCACGAACTGGCTTTGTAAACCGCACACCATCCATTGGGTGTCTGGCAATCAAGTCATTCATTTTCGCCGCCTTGAACAATGTGCCCATAGCAATATAGGCTTGACGGATAGTAGAACCAGCATAATCAGCGTCCATCCGAATCAAGACTTGCTTACAGTGCATGGGCTTGACATTGGCAATCGCCATTCTACCGATAACGGGCTGAATGTTTTTGGAATATCGCTCCCGATAATTGCGGAGCGTATTAGGGGCTAAGTCACCTACTATATTTTCAATCCAGAAACTAAACCATTGGTCAACCGTTGTTTCGGTGGCAACAAAAACTTCTTCGTGCTTGTCGGCATATTTCGCTTCTTCCATCCAATTCCTTGCTTCGGGAATAGTCTGAAAATATTTCTCATGCCTTTTTCCTGTTTTATCAACAAATCGTGCGCTGTATAAACCGTCCTTTCTTTGGTAGATACCCTTACCGCAGTCTTTTCCTTTGAGATTTTTTCCCATGAAATGCTCCTTTCCCTTGAAGGGAAATGGACGCACTGCTACACGATAAGTATAGCAGATTTTGTCCATTCCCTCAAGTAGTTATTGTGAAAAACTCTCCGGCAATTTGTAAATTTTTCGGAACTTCTTATATCACCAGTTTCTCACTGATGAATTGCTCAAATTCCTTTCGTTTGACCAGCTTCTTTGTGCCGACAAACAAAACGAAGGGGCAGTTGGGCGAGCGGAGCATACTGTCGATCTTGTTGATGCCGATATTGCTGTATTCTGCCGCCTCTTTGGTGGTCAGCGTCATTTTCAGATGAATCGGAACGGTGCCGATGCAATTCTCCATGTAAAAGCTCCTTTCTTGGGTTTATCAGCCGAGCAGACGAGCCGCCGTTTTCAGATTATCGGCAGCGGTGCTTTTGCGGAAGCTGTCTCCATCGAACATGATCGGGACGCAGACCTCCAAGATGCGGTCATAAATTCGGCGGTCATCCAGATCGACAGCTTGCTTCATAACGGAAAGCGGGATATTCGTGGTGACGATCATGGGCTTGCCGGTCAGCAGCCGTTTGTCAACCACATCGAACACTCGCTCCTTACCGAAGCTGGTGTTACGTTCTGCCCCCCAAATCATCCAGAATGAGGAGGTCGGGGCGCATAAGCGATTTCATGTAATTGTCGCGGTCCGAACCGAAGATACCCTGCATACGGTTGACTACATCAGACATTCCCACAAAGAGGACGGACTCCAGGTGACGGTCAATCAAAGCGTTGGCAATGCATCCAGCGGCATAGGATTTTCCCGTGCCGACATTCCCGAACAGGAGCAGCCCGATTCCTGCTTTTTTGAACTCGTCCCAGTTCTGCGCGTAACCCCTCGCCTTTGCAAGCTGGGGCGTTGTAACTGCGGCTGACTCAAACCGCCAGCCAGCGGCGGGCATATCGCGGAACGCCTCGCTGCGGAGCATCGTCATGTAAGACATTCTCTCATATTCCCGACGCTCCGCTTCTTCCCGTTCTCGGCGTTCGGCGACGCACTTGCACATAACCGGGTGCTTGGTAAAGCCCTGTGCCTGAAGGTCTGCGGGGTAAAAGGCTTCTTTCGGCGTATGGCACTTGCCGCAGTATTTCAGCCCATCAGCGGAATTGATGTAATCGTCAGGTGCGGCATTAGCCGCTTCAACGGCATCAACCATTTTTGTAAAAATCGGATTCATAGACACTCTTCCTCGTTATCGTCGTAAGTGTAGTTTTTCGCTCTCCTGCCCTTGCTGTCCTCGTCCAACCACTTCTTGATGGTGGCGTAATGATTGGCATAGTGCCTGTCATTGGAAGCCATGTACCGGGACAGCCGCTCAATGTATTCGGCAGCTTTGCCGGGATAAGCCGTTTCCAGCCGGGAATATTCCTCTCCTGACAGAAAAACATTTTGATACTCTCCATATCGGCGGCGCGTACTCTCTACTCTTTCGGTCTTACTCTGTTCTTTATATTCTGTATTAGTATTACTTGTGGGCAATTTCTGCCCATCAAGAGGGGCGGTTTTCTGCACTTCTGAAAGGCAGCCTTTGCCCATCAGAGGGGAAGAAAGCTGCACCCCATCGGGTATTTGCAGAAACAGTCTGTTTGCCTTTGTCAAGCCCTGCCGGACGCGAGTCAGCAGCCCGGCATTTTCCAGTTCGCACAAGGCGGTTTTTACCGTTCTTTCGCTCCGATTCAGGTCATTCGCCATCTGCTTGATTGTGTAGATGACATACACATTTCCGCCCTCTGATACCCACCCCGATTTTTTGCGAAAGCATCGTGCGATTCAGCAGGAGGGCATACAGCAGTTTAGCGTTGATGGAATGTTCGCTGACTACCATAAATTGTGGCAAAGGAATGAACGGTGGGAGCGAGGTATCAATCTTGATATAGATGGCGTATCACTTCCTTTCGGTGTCTGCGGTATTCATGGTGGCGTTCCATCGGGTCCGCGAGGGAGTACGCAGATGTACCACCCTTTTTGCCCTCTTGGATTGATAATGCGGGCAAATAACGACTACCGCCCGGAAACTCTGCTTGCAATCGTGGACGCAGCGGCGGCAGAGCGTGTTGTACGCCTTGCGTCCCCGGTCATTCAGGAAGAACGACCATTCCAGCTTTTTTGATTTGCTCATGCGCGGCATATCTGTACTCCTTTCCCAAATTACAATTCGTTTCTCTGCTGTACTTTCAGCAGCTCCCATACGTCAGCCATCCGTTCTTTCAGCTCGGCAACGTCGGCATCGTATAAATGCCCGGTGCTGTTGATGCGGCGGCAGACGTGGTTGATGTTTGTGGCAATCCTGCTGACAGCGGCAGCTAACTTTTTCTGCTCGGTGTAATCGACCTTGATGATGTACCCGTCAATCAGCATTTTCCGGGCATACGCGCCGAAGTTGCGGGTGCCGAGTTGATTCATCTTGTGGCGAACTACGCTCAATTCCTGCTCATTTAGGCAGATTTCCTTGCGGATGGGTCGTGTGCGGTCTGGCATATCAAAGAACTCCTTTCACTTTACAACGGACACCTTTTTTGCCGTTTGTTGAGTATGGCGGCAAAAATTTTTTCCTTTCACTTTACAACGGACATTTTTAAGTCAAAACGCAGGTATCGAAATGAGAAATTTTCAAAAAATATGCGCCCCTGCTTTTGGAAAGCGGGAGCGCATGTATCTACGGATAAGGAGAGATTTGAGAGAGTAGTAGTTACCATCCGGTGTCCGTAATTGTCACGGGAAAAGGGAGCGGTTCAGCCTTGCGCCCGAACTGCTCCCTTTTTTGTTGTTGGGGAATCCCCCACACCCCTTTCATGTCTGAATTGAAAAAATACTTCCTGAACTTTTCAGACAGCCCTTTTTGCTTTTTATTCGCTTTGACGATTATAATTATACTGTGATTTTATAAGCAGACGAAGAACTGAACTGCAAACAGTACCGCCCATGAAGTATTTATCTATCGCGCAAACCGCCGAACGCTGGATCTCCACCCGCCGTATTCAGATTTTGTGCGGCGAGGGCGCGTCCCAGGTGCTATCCGCATTGGCACGGTCTGGGGAATTCAGAGGACGCAGAGACGCGCGAGAATCAAGAACGGCAAAGTATATCAAGAAGCCCGCCGAAAAATGAAAAATGAGCCGCAGATTATATCAGCGACTCTAACTCGAAATAATGGGGTCTATTCCACCTGCGGGGTGAATGGGCGCACGTTCCTTGTCACGAATCTACCTAAATCGTCGATTCGA